>Ga0181557_1001610_pt1 | contig 25113 bp, 15 predicted proteins | sample 011ome_23_FD_148632 | JGI IMG/M metagenome (GOLD analysis project Ga0181557, IMG submission 148632) | Coastal salt marsh microbial communities from the Groves Creek Marsh, Skidaway Island, Georgia - 011506CT metaG (spades assembly) | ecosystem: Environmental > Aquatic > Marine > Intertidal zone...
GACAAGAGGGCTTCGGCCGCCACAAGCGACCGGCCTCGAACCCCGAAAGCGTCTTCGTAGCGCGCTTCCCCTAACCGCCGGGCCAACGTTGTCCCCGCCGACGAACTCTCTGAGGACGGTGATGATGACCATGAAGGGTCCCTTCGAACGCCATTCGGCATTTCCGGCGCCCACCGGGCTGTATAACGCTGCCTATGAACGTGACGCGTGTGGCCTTGCGATGGTCGCTACTCTGCGCGGCACTCCGGGCCACGACATCGTGGACGGTGCACTGAGGGCTCTACGCAACCTAGAGCACCGTGGTGCGGTGGGCTCAGATGCGGGTACTGGCGATGGGGCGGGCATCATCACCCAAATTCCCGACCGCTTCTTCCGCGAGGAAGTCTCCTTCGAACTTCCGGAAAAAGGTCGTTACGCAGTCGGAATAGCGTTTCTTTCCGCCGACTCAGCGGAGCGCATCGCCGAAAAGCGTTCGGTGGAAGGTATCGCTCGTGAGGAAGACCTCGAAGTACTGGGCTGGCGAGTAGTTCCCACACGCGAAGAAGAGATTGGTGATCTCGCCCGTGAGACGATGCCCGGTTTTGAGCAACTCTTTGTCCGCTCCCACTCCCGTGGCGAGGATGGTCTCGGCCTTGGCGGTATCGCCCTAGATCGACTGACGTTCCGACTGCGCAAGCGCGCGGAGCGCGAACTGGGCATTTATTTTCCCTCCCTTTCGGCGCGGACCATCGTCTATAAGGGTATGGTCACCACGCTTCAACTCGAGCCGTTCTACCCCGACCTTTCTGACGAGCGATTTGAATCAACGCTGGCTCTCGTTCACTCGCGTTACTCGACGAACACGTTCCCCTCGTGGCCTCTCGCTCAACCGTTCCGCCGCCTTGCCCATAACGGTGAAATCAACACCATTCGCGCAAACCGCAACTGGATGCACGCCCGCCAGTCTCAGCTGTCATCCCCCGTCTTAGGTGACCTGCGTCCACTGTTCCCGATTGTGACGGAAGGTGCGAGCGACTCGGCTTCCCTCGACGAGGTCGTGGAACTGTTGGAGCTGGCGGGGCGGTCCCTGCCGCACGCGATCATGATGCTCGTCCCAGAAGCATGGGAAAACCAGCTGGATATGGACCCGGCCGTAAAAGACTTCTACGAATACCACTCTCGAATGATGGAACCGTGGGATGGCCCGGCCGCGCTTGTGTTCACCGACGGATCACTCGTGGGAGCAACCCTCGACCGCAATGGCCTGCGTCCGGGACGCTTTGTGATTACTAGTGATGGCCTCATCATTCTCGGAAGTGAAATCGGCGTGCTCGATGTCGACCCCGCGACGGTCGTGCGCAAGGGACGGTTGCGACCGGGTTCGATGCTGCTCGCGGACACCGTTGAAGGGCGAATCATCGAGGCTGAAGAACTCAAGTCCTCTCTTGCCAACATGGAACCGTGGGGCGAGTGGGTGCGGGAAGCAGAAATTCACCTGGAGAAGCTTCCTGAGCGCGAACACATTATTGCGACCCCGCAGTCCATTAATCGTCGGCAACGGACCTTTGGCTACACCGAGGAAGAAGTTCGTATTCTGCTCACCCCGATGGGTCAAACGGGTACGGAGCCGCTGGGCGCGATGGGATCCGACACCCCTATTGCCGCCATTTCGGAGCGACCGCGCTTGCTGTTTGACTATTTCGCGCAGCAGTTTGCCCAGGTGACGAACCCTCCGCTGGATTCGATTCGCGAGCAAGTGGTGACTTCGATGACGACCGGTCTCGGTCCAGAGGGCAACCTGTTGGAAGCGGGTCGGGACCACGCGCGTCAGGTGGTTCTCGAGTTTCCTGTCATCGACAACGACGAGTTGGCAAAAATCGGCCACCTGAGGCACCCCAATGCTTCGGCGGCATCACACACTCTTTCGGGTCTTTATGCCGTCAACCGTGGTCACGAGGGACTTCGAGAGCGTCTCGATGAACTCTGCCGCGAAGCGGACGCCGCGGTCGACAAGGGGGTGCGGTTTCTCATTTTGAGTGATCGACACAGCACCGTCGACCTCGCGCCCATTCCGTCACTGTTGCTGCTATCCGCGGTCCACCACCACCTAATTCGTGGACACAAACGAATGCGAGTCGGGTTGGTGGTGGAAGCCGGTGATGTTCGCGAAGTGCACCATGCCGCACTCCTTATCGGGTTTGGTGCCTCCGCGCTGAACCCTTATTTGGCGATGGAGACCGTCGAGCAGCTCGCCAGAAACGGCGAAATTGTGGGTGTCGAGCCCGAGAAGGCAGTGCGTAACGTCATCACGGCACTCGGTAAGGGTGTGCTCAAAATCATGAGCAAGATGGGCATCTCCACTGTCGCCAGCTATGCCGGAGCGCAAGCATTTGAAGCGGTCGGGCTATCTCAAGAGCTCATTGACGAGTACTTCACGGGCACCACGAGCATTCTTGGTGGAGTCGGTCTGGAAATCATCGAGGAAGAAAACCGTCAACGCCACGAGTTGGCGTACCCCGCCGAAATAAAAGCAAAGCCGCACGAACGCCTCCCCGTGGGCGGCGAGTACCAGTGGCGTCGCGAGGGCCCACCTCACTTGTTCAACCCCGAAACAGTGTTCTTGCTGCAACACGCCACTCGGCAAAAGCGCTTCGACATCTTCCGCAAGTACACGAAGACTGTCGATGACCAGACCGAAGAGTTGATGACGTTACGTGGGTTGTTCCGCCTGCGCACCGAAGACCGTACCCCCATTTCTATCGATGAGGTGGAGCCGGTTGAGTCGATTTTGAAGCGATTCAACTCAGGTGCGATGAGCATGGGCGCTATCAGCCCGGAGATGCACGAAACCCTGGCGATCGCGATGAACCGGATTGGTGGGTTAAGCAACACCGGGGAGGGGGGAGAGTCGCCCGAGAGGCTTCTAAACCCTGAGACCCGCAGCCGGATCAAGCAAGTTGCCTCGGGCCGGTTTGGCGTGACCAGCCTGTATCTGACCCACGCGACCGATATTCAAATCAAAATGGCCCAGGGAGCAAAACCCGGAGAAGGTGGGCAGTTACCGGCAAACAAGGTCTATCCCTGGATAGCGCGCCTGCGCCACGGCACGCCCGGTGTCGGGCTCATTTCTCCGCCACCCCATCACGACATCTACTCGATTGAAGACCTCAAGCAACTCATCTTTGATCTCAAGCGAGCCAACCCGGCCGCCAATATTCACGTGAAGCTCGTCAGCCAGTCGGGGATTGGCGCGGTCGCGGCAGGTGTGGCCAAGGCGAAGGCGGACGTGATCTTGGTCTCTGGACACGACGGTGGCACTGGAGCCAGCCCGCTGAACTCTCTGAAGCACGCGGGTACCCCATGGGAGATCGGTCTTGCCGAGGCGCAGCAGACGCTCATGCTCAACAACATGCGTGGCCGGGTGAGTCTGCACGTGGACGGTCAAATGAAGACCGGTCGTGACGTCATCATTGCAGCGCTGCTGGGGGCAGAAGGCTATGGATTTGCGACCGCCCCGATGGTGGTCTCCGGCTGCATTTTGATGAGAGTGTGTCACCTCGACACCTGCCCGGTGGGTGTGGCAACCCAAAACCCGGAGCTGCGCAAGCGCTTCACCGGTCAGCCCGAGTTTGTGCAGACCTTCTTTGAGTACATCGCGGAAGAGGTGCGCGAATACCTTGCCCAACTCGGTTTCCGCAGTCTCGACGAAGCAATCGGTCAGGCACACTTGCTCGATGTGGATAAGGCTGTGACCCACTGGAAGTCAGAGGGCCTCGAATTAGAGCCCATCCTCTCCACCGAGGCGCTTCGACCGGGTGTAGCCATCCGCCAGGCGGAAGGCCAGGACCACGAGCTGGCCGAGCACTTTGACAACCAACTGCGTGAGTTAGTGAAACCTGCACTTGAAACCGGCCAGCCCGTATCGGTCGACCTTCCCATCCGGAACACCGAGCGTGCGGTGGGGACGATGCTGGGTAACGATGTGACCCTGGGTTACGGAGAAGATGGGCTCGCGAGCGGCACAATCGACATCACCCTTCGAGGGACGGCTGGTCAATCCCTCGGAGCCTTCATGCCTGGTGGAATCACTTTGCGACTGTTTGGAGACGCCAACGACTATGTGGGCAAGGGTCTTTCCGGTGGGCAAATCGTGATCAAGCCCGCCGAGGGAAGTGTCTACGCGCCCGAACGAAACGTCATCGCAGGCAACGTCATCGGTTATGGCGCGACCTCCGGCACGATGTTCATCAGCGGTGTAGTGGGCGAAAGGTTCCTCGTGCGCAACTCTGGAGCGACGGCGGTCGTGGAGGGTGCGGGTGATCACGCTCTCGAGTACATGACCGGTGGTCTCGCCGTCATACTCGGCGAAACGGGGAGAAACGTGGCAGCGGGAATGTCTGGTGGTACGGCCTATATTTACCGGCTTCGCTCGGAGAGGGTCAATCGCGAAGCTCTCTCCAGCGGCGAGATCGAACTCAGTCCGCTCGACTCGTCAGGCCGCGAAATCGTGCGCGTTCTATTGATACGCCACCTCGAGGAGACGGATTCGCCGCTCGCTGCGCGGCTCATTGAGCTGGGAGATGCTGCACTGGATGATTTCGTCATGGTCACTCCCCGCGACTACAAGGCTGTCCTCAACACCCGCGACGAGGCGCTTGCTCAAGGCCTGGACCCGGATGGTGAGGAAGTATGGTCCCGAATCTTGGAGGTGACCGGTGGCTAACCCACGCGGATTCCTAGAGGTCACGCAGCGAGAGCTTCCGTCTCGCCGCCCGGTTGAGGTTCGTATTGGTGACTGGCGAGAGGTCTATGGCCCTCGCGACCCCGAAGTTCTCAAGCGCCAGGCTGGGCGTTGTATGGACTGCGGGGTGCCGTTCTGCCACCACGGATGCCCTCTGGGGAACCTCATTCCCGAATGGAACGATTTGGTGCGCAAGGGCGACGGTCGGGCAGCCATCGAGCGTTTGCACGAAACCAACAACTTTCCAGAGTTCACCGGGAAGCTTTGCCCCGCTCCCTGCGAATCCGCTTGCGTGTTGGGAATCAACCAGCCGTCGGTCACGATTAAGCAGGTTGAGGCGTCGATTATCGAGCAAGCTTGGGCTAATGGTTGGGTAACGCCCCTTCCTCCATCGAGAGTGACCGACAAGACCGTGGCCGTGGTGGGCAGTGGTCCGGCCGGCCTCGCCGCCGCCCAGCAGCTCACCCGCGTTGGACACACAGTGGCCGTTTTCGAGCGTGATGACCGTATTGGTGGTCTGTTGCGCTACGGCATTCCCGATTTCAAGATGGAAAAACACCACCTCGACCAACGTCTTGCTCAAATGCAGGCGGAAGGAACCCGGTTCCGAGCCGGCGTGAACATTGGGGTCGACATTACCTGGCCTGAACTCATCGAGCGCTACGACGCTGTGGTGGTAGCGACCGGAGCTCCGAAGCCTCGCGACCTCACCATTCCCGGGCGAGACCTGCTCGGTATTCACTACGCCATGGACTACTTGGTGCCCTCAAACCGCGTTCAGGCTGGTGATTCCGTGGAGGGCCAAATCACTGCCGAAGGTAAACACGTCGTCATTCTCGGTGGCGGTGACACGGGTGCGGACTGCATTGGCACTGCGCACCGTCAACACGCTGCAAGCGTGACGACCCTCGCCATCGGCTACCAGCCGCCCTCAGAGCGTCCCGAAAGCCAGCCGTGGCCAATGGATCCCACCGTGTTTGAGGTTCAGAGCGCGCACGAGGAGGGCGGTGAGCGCGTCTACCTGGCCTCCACCGTTGAATTTGTGGGCAACGCAGCGGGTGAAGTGACGGGGCTGAAGGTTGCCGAAACCGAGTATCGCGACGGGGGACGTTTCGCCAAGCCGGGCACGGAACAGGTCATTCCCGCCGACTTGGTGTTGCTGTCATTGGGTTACACCGGCCCCGATTACACGGATCTGCAGTCCCAGATTGGCGTGGGTCTTGATGGTCGGGGAAATCTCAAGCGCTCCGATGATTACACCACGTCGGTTCCTGGAGTGTTCGTGGCGGGGGACGCAGGCCGAGGCGCCTCACTCATCGTCTGGGCTATCGCTGAAGGTCGTGCTGTGGCGTCAGAAGTGGACCGGTTCCTCCAGGGAGATACTGACCTCCCTGCGCCGGTTCGTGCCTCCGACCAGCCAATATCAATCTAGGCTTAGTACCGCCGTCACTCGCTTCTAGTTCTTCGGAGATTTATGCGCCGCGCCAAAATTGTCGCCACCATGGGCCCCGCCTGCAGTTCATACGAGCAAATTCGTGCGGTCATCGAGGCGGGAGTGAATATCGCCCGCTTGAACATGTCCCACGGAAGCTATGAGGTGCACCAAGAAGTCTTCGCCAACCTTCAGCGTGCAGCGAAGGACACCGGGTTGCCGGTGGGTATTCTTGCCGACCTGCAAGGGCCGAAAATCCGCCTCGAGCGCTTCGCTGATGGCCCCCACCGCCTGGAACCAGGAGACCTGTTCACCATCACAGTCGAAGACACACCGGGCACTAAAAACCTGGTGGGCACGACCTATAAGGGACTCGTGGGTGATGTCGCACCAGGGGACACGCTGCTGGTGGACGACGGAAAGGTCCGACTCGAAGTGGTGTCCAAGGATGCCACCTCGGTGACCACCAAGGTCATTGTTGGCGGCATGGTGTCCAACAACAAGGGCATCAACCTTCCCGGTGTGGCGGTGTCTGTGCCCGCGCTCTCGGAAAAGGACGAAGAGGATCTGCGCTGGGCGCTCAAGTTGGGCGTTGATTACATCGCGCTGAGTTTTGTCCGCAACGCCTCCGATGTTGACCGTGTCAGAGAAATCATGGCTGAAGAGGGAATTTCGAAGCCGGTGATTGCGAAGATTGAGAAACCGCAGGCGGTCGACGCGTTGGAAGAAATCGTTGATGCCTTCGACGGAATCATGGTCGCCCGTGGGGACCTCGGTGTCGAGTTGCCACCTGAGCAGGTCCCAATTGTGCAGAAGAAGGCTGTCGAATTTGCCCGTCGCTGGGCCAAGCCGGTGATTGTGGCAACCCAAATGTTGGAGTCGATGATTACCAGCCCGGTGCCTACCCGCGCCGAGGTGTCCGACGTCGCGAACGCGGTTCTCGACGGCGCCGACGCGGTCATGCTCAGTGGCGAGACGAGCGTTGGACAATATCCCATTGAGACAGTCCAGATCATGGCTCGCATTCTCGAGTCGACGGAGGAGCGCGGTGCCGACCGTATCCCGCCATTGGGGACGAAGCCCCGCACCCAAGGTGGTGCCATCACCTTGGCAGCGGTGGAAGTCGCCGAATTTGTCGAGGCGAAATTCATCTGCATCTTTACCGAATCGGGAGATTCCGCCAGGCGAATGTCTCGCCTTCGCTCGCTGATTCCGATGCTCGCGTTCACGCCTGATGAGGCAATTCGTCGTCGAATGGCTCTCACCTGGGGTATCAAGTCGTGCTTAGTCGAGCGTGTGAAGCACACCGATGAGATGTACCACCAGGTGGATGACTATTTGTTGAGCCAGGGACTGGCACAAGACGGCGATAAAGTCGTCGTGATCTCCGGTTCTCCTCCGGGGGTTCCCGGGAGCACCAACGACATGAGGGTGCACGTAGTGGGGCATGCCTCGGATGGTGTGGCCCCCGCCTGGCAAAACAAGTAATTCAGATGGTGCCGGAGGTGGGATTTGAACCCACACGCCCTTTCGGACAAAGCATTTTGAGTGCTCCGCGTCTGCCGTTCCGCCACTCCGGCTTGTCACATCGGTGGCCTTAGAACAATATCGTAGGCTCGAGCCGTGTCAGACCAGCAAACTTCCCCCAAAGAGCGCACCGTTGTCGTCGCCGAGGATGAATCCCTGATTCGCCTCGATGTCACAGAAACCCTTCGCGACCACGGTTTTACGGTGGTCGGTGAAGCAGCTGATGGTGAGAAGGCCGTTGAGCTTGTCCGACAACTGCGTCCTGACCTTGTCGTGATGGACGTGAAGATGCCCCTTTTGGATGGCATTAGCGCGGCAGAAATTATCAACAAAGAGCAACTTGCTCCCGTTGTGTTGCTCACCGCTTTTAGCCAACAGGAGCTCGTCGAACGCGCCAGTGAAGCGGGAGCTCTGGCGTATGTGGTGAAGCCATTTGGGCCCACCGAATTGATTCCCGCGATTGAGATTGCTCTCAGTCGCTACGCCCAACTCACGGCTCTCTCCGACGAGGTGGCAGATTTGGCTGAGCGTTTGGAAACCCGGAAGATTCTTGACCGAGCGAAGGGCATCCTCAACAACACGATGGGTTTGACTGAGCCAGAAGCATTCCGTTGGATCCAGAAAGCGTCAATGGACAGACGGCTCACCATGCGGGAAGTGGCACAAACAGTCATCGACCAACTGGCCGAGAAATCTGACAACCCCGAGTTTTAGTCCTTCGGGGCGTCTTTGAGATAGTTCGTCATCCGAACGGTAGAAAGCCGGCGCCCCTGCTCATCGGTCATCACGATTTCGTGGGTGCACAGCGTCCGACCAAGGACAAGGGCGCGACAGGTTCCGGTCACGACACCCTCGCTGACGGAACGCGAATGAGTGGCGTTGATTTCGATTCCCACGGCGATTCGACCGGGTCCGGCGTGTATGGCGGACGAGAGCGATCCCAGCGACTCTCCCAACACTACGTGTGCTCCGCCATGGAGGAGCCCAATCACTTGCCGGTTACCTTCAACGGGCATGGTCGCGAATGATTCTTCGGCAGTGAGCTTCTGAAACTCAATTCCCATTCGCTGAACCAGTTGGCCACCGCGGGTATCGATGAGTCGAGAAATGAGCTCCGGGTCAAGATCAGGCGGGAACGTGGTCACGGGTTCTCCTTGGCTGACGTAGTCGATTAGTTAGGCTGGTCAACGTGACAGACGAAGGTCAGCCTACTCTGATGCTTGTTGACGGGCATTCCCTGGCTTTCAGGGCCTTCTACGCCCTCCCGGTCGATAGTTTCGTCACCCCCGAAGGCCAACACACCAACGCGATCCACGGCTTTCTGTCGATGCTGCTCAGTCTGCTCAAGAACGAAAAACCCAGCCATTTGGCCGTTGCGTTTGATGTCTCACGTTTCTCGTTTCGTACCCGGATTTACCCCGAATACAAGGGCACCCGAGGAGAGACACCACCCGAGTTCATTGGTCAGGTTCCTCTTCTGCAAGACGCACTACACGCCATGGGGGTGATTACCCTCACCAAAGAGGACTATGAGGCTGACGACATTATCGCCACCCTGGCGCGGAAAGGCACGGAAGCCGGGTTCCACGTCCTCGTCGTCTCGGGGGACCGCGATACCTTTCAACTGGTCAACGACAACGTCACAGTGCTCTATCCCAGCGCGCGAGGCGTAAGCGAGCTCAAGCGCTACACACCCCAAGCGGTCGAAGAGCGTTACGGCGTGCCCCCGGCGCGCTATCCCGATGTGGCGGCCCTAGTAGGGGAGACCTCGGACAATCTTGTCGGCATCGAAAAAGTGGGGGAGAAGACCGCGGTCAAATGGATTTCCCAGTATGGGTCTCTCGACGGGGTGTTAGAGCACGCCGAAGAAATCGGCGGTGTAGTGGGAGAAAACCTTCGAAACCAAAAAGACCGTGCCATTCGAAATCGGGAGCTCAACGCCCTGGTGACCACGGTGGATCTCCCCGTCACAGCCCACGATCTTCATCGTGGACACATCGACCGAGCAGCGGTTACTGAGGTGTTTGGCAAGTTGCGTTTTCGAACCCTCACCGAGCGTGTCCTTGCGCTTGCGGGGGATGACGGCCCGGTGGTGACGAGCTCTAGCTCGGTAGAAGTTCCCCAGCCACGCGCGCTGGTCGACGAGGAACTCGCCGGATGGCTCGCTCAGCATAAAGGTCCACTCTCATTTGTGCCTCTGGCTTCTTCTGACACCCTTCAAGTGGCGATCTCCGACGGAACTGACTGCGTGCTGGTGACAGATACTCGCGGCAGCGCTGACGCGGATCCGCTCAAACAGGCATTTAGCGACCCCGCTCGCGAGTGGTGGAGCGTGCAGGGCAAAGCCGACTGCCATGTGTTCTCTCGCTTCGAGTGGCCACTTCCCACCATTTCCGGGGACTTGAGGCTCGCGAGATGGCTTGAACACCCGGGGCGAAAGGTCGACGCCCTCGCCGACATTGTCGAATCCCACCTCGCTGAAACAATTGCCTCGGACGGCGCTCTTATCCCGGCGGAGAACGACCCCGCCCTCGCACAACAGGCATGGTGGCTTCACCGCGTCTACCCGCGGGTCTGGGAGGCGTTACCGGAGCGCCAGCAGGGTGTGCTGACCAGCATCGAGCTCCCATTGTTGCCCGTGCTTTTTGAACTCGAGAGAGTTGGTATCGCCTCCGACACTGCGGCATTGGATTCCCTGCACGCTCAGTTGGCAGCGCAGGAGTCACAGTTCCAAGCGGAAGCGTTCGCGGCAATCGGCCACGAGGTGAATCTGGGTTCGCCGAAACAACTTCAGACGGTGCTGTTTGACGAATTGAATATGCCCAAGACTCGGCAAACCAAGACCGGCTATTCCACGGACCAGCAGGCGCTCTCCGACCTTCAACAATCCCACCCGCATCCATTCCTGGACGCGCTGATGGGCCACCGTGACGCGGCAAAGTTGCGCCAAATCGTCGAAGGTTTGCGTAAAGCGGTGGGTGAAGACGGGCGACTTCACACCACCTTCGACCAGACGGGGACCAGTACGGGTCGGCTCTCCTCGCTCGACCCCAACCTGCAGAACATCCCCGCGCGCACCACCGTGGGCCATGACATCCGCAGGACTTTTGTGGCCGCGCAGCCCTGGGAGGGCCTGCTCACAGCCGATTATTCGCAGATTGAAATGCGCATCATGGCGCACTTCTCGGAGGACGAAGCACTGATCGAGGCATTCCATCGAGGCGAGGACCTTCACCAATACGTCGGGTCTCAAGTGTTCGAGGTGGCACCGGAGGATGTGTCCCCCGAACAACGCACCAAGGTGAAGGCGATGAGTTACGGCCTTGCCTACGGTCTTTCCGCCTATGGACTGGCGCGACAGTTAGGAATAGAGCCGAGTGAAGCGAAGAACCTGATGGGGGACTATTTCGCTCGCTTTGGCAAAGTGCGCGATTACTTGCGGGACGTTGTGGAGCAAGCAAGGAAAGTCGGGTACACCGAGACTCTCTTTGGACGGCGCAGGCCTTTTCCTGAACTGTCTTCAAGCAATCGCATTGCCCGGGAAGCGGCAGAGCGCGCCGCACTCAACGCTCCCATGCAAGGAACCGCAGCGGACATCATCAAGCGGGCCATGTTGGCCGTGAACAGCGAAATCAGCGCCCGCTGCCTGCAATCGCGAATGCTTCTGCAAGTCCACGACGAACTCGTATTTGAGGTGGCGCCAGGGGAGCGGGAGTCGCTCGAAGAGGTCGTTGTCGACAAGATGTCCCACGCGGCGCAATTGCGTGTTCCTCTCGATGTGCAAGTAGGTTTTGGATCAAACTGGGACGACGCTGCCCACTGAGGGTTTGTGCCCATTCCCCCCGGGGGATATACTGAAGGGTCGCCCGCCGGGCGGCTTTTGAGATGTCCATCGGCACCCACCTTGTGTGTGCCCTGAGTAGAACACCCCAACGGAGTACTAACCGTATGACACCCGCTGCGACCAAAGGCCCGAAGCAAGTAGCTATCAACGACATCGGCAGTGCCGACGACTTCCTGGCCGAGGTCGAAAAAACACTGAAGTTCTTCAACGACGGCGACCTCATCGAGGGAACTGTTGTAAAAATTGACCGCGACGAGGTTCTTCTCGACGTCGGATACAAGACCGAGGGCGTTATTCCCTCCCGCGAACTCTCCATCAAGCACGATGTGGACCCCAACGAGATCGTCACCGTCGGTGACCCCGTCGAGGCCCTCGTTCTGCAGAAAGAAGACAAAGAAGGTCGCCTGATCCTCTCCAAGAAGCGTGCGCAATACGAGCGCGCCTGGGGTGATGTGGAGAAGGTCAAAGACTCTGATGGCGTGGTCACCGGCCAGGTGATCGAGGTAGTCAAGGGTGGTCTGATCGTTGATATCGGACTGCGCGGCTTCCTTCCCGCATCGCTTATTGAACTGCGTCGCGTGCGTGACCTCACCCCCTATCTGGGCCAGGAAATCGAAGCGAAGATTCTGGAGCTCGACAAGAACCGCAATAACGTGGTTCTCTCTCGCAGGGCGTTGCTCGAGCAGAGCCAGAGCGAGACTCGCAGTTCCTTCCTCACCAACCTCGAAAAGGGCCAAATCCGTAAGGGCGTGGTGTCCTCCATCGTGAACTTCGGTGCCTTCGTTGACCTCGGTGGTGTGGACGGCCTCGTTCACGTCTCAGAGCTCAGCTGGAAGCACATCGAGCACGCCAGTGAGGTCGTCGAGGTGGGCCAGGAGGTCACTGTCGAGGTTCTCGAAGTGGACATGGACCGTGAGCGTGTCTCGCTCTCGCTCAAGGCCACCCAGGAAGACCCGTGGCAGGCATTTGCCCGCACCCACGCGATCGGTCAGATTGCGCCCGGAAACGTCACCAAGTTGGTGCCGTTCGGCGCATTCGTCCGAGTTGCCGACGGTATCGAGGGTCTCGTGCACATTTCTGAGCTCTCTGACAAGCACATCGACCTCGCCGAGCAGGTGGTCTCCGCAGGGCAGCAAGTGTTCGTCAAGATCATCGACATCGACCTTGAGCGTCGCCGCATCTCGTTGTCTCTCAAGCAGGCAAACGAGGGTGTCGACCCTGAGGGGACCGAATTTGACCCTGCACTTTATGGAATGCACGGCGAATACGACGACTCGGGTAACTATGTCTACCCCGAGGGCTTCAACGCCGAAACGGGTGAATGGCTGGAAGGCTTTGACGAGCAGCGCGCCGAATGGGAGCGTGACTACGCGACGGCTCAGTCGCGGTGGGAAGCCCACAAGAAGCAGGTCGCGGAGATGAATGCTCTTGTGATTGTTCCGGTTGAAGGTGCCGAGTCCGCTCCAGAGGATGACGAAGCTCTCCCTAGCTCGGGCGAGCAGCCCGAATCGGCTGGAACCCTTGCTGACGATGAGTCGCTTGCGGCACTTCGCGAGAAGCTTCAGGGTTCGGCCGAAGAGTAACTCTTAGACGAAACACACGACAGTGACGGTTGTCGCGCTGACCGGCGGTATCGCCGCAGGGAAGACAACCGTCACTGAGGTATTAACGGCCCGTGGTGTCGCGGTACTCGACGCTGACGTCCTCGCGCGTAATGCGGTCGGTAAGGGCTCTCGGGCGCTCGAGGCTCTCGTCGCAGCGTTTGGCGCAGACGTTCTTGATAGCGAGGGTTCGCTCGACCGCGCTCAACTTGCCCAGCGGGTGTTTTCTGATGATCACGCCCGCAAAACTCTTAACGGAATTGTTCATCCGGAAGTGCACCGGCTCTCTCATCAGGCGTTTGACGCCCACGCCCGTGAGCACCCGGACGTTCCGCTCGTCTATGCCGTCCCACTTGTGGTGGAATCGGGCCGTACAAACGAGTTCGACGCGATTGTGGTCGTGCACACCCCTCGCGAATTGCGAATCCGGCGATTGATCGAGTCTCGCGGGATGAACCCTGACGAAGCGAGTGAACGCCTCGACGCTCAGGCGAGCGACGAGGAGCGCCTCAGCATTGCCGATTGCGTGCTGGATTCGTCACAAAGCCTTGAGGACACCCGGTTGGCCTCACATGCTCTCGCTGATGCTCTGTGGGCTGTGTGGCCCGATGTGAGCAGGCTTCCCACGAGGCTTCCGTAAACGGTCACTAGCATGTGGGCGTGGAACCCACGAGAACGGTGCGCCCCTTCGAAGTCATCAGTGACTATCGGCCCAGCGGCGATCAGCCCGCGGCACTGGACCAGCTAGAGCGCAAGATTCGAGCAGGTGAAACGGATGTCACCCTTCTTGGCGCGACGGGAACCGGAAAGACCGCGACCACTGCCTGGCTGATTGAGCGCCTGCAACGCCCCACCTTGGTGATGGCACACAACAAGACTCTCGCCGCGCAGTTTGCCAATGAGCTACGCGAACTTTTTCCGAATAATGCTGTCGAGTATTTCGTTTCCTATTACGACTACTACCAGCCAGAGGCCTACGTGCCACAAACAGATACCTTCATCGAGAAGGATTCGACAATCAACGCTGAGGTCGAGAGGCTTCGCCACTCCACCACGAATTCATTACTCTCGCGCCGCGACGTGATCGTGGTTTCGACGGTGTCTTGCATCTATGGCTTGGGAGCAGCGGAAGAGTATTTGGAGGCGATGCTTGCCCTCCACCTAGGACAGCGCATCACTCGCGAGGAGTTGGCCCGAGCTTTCGTGGGGATGCAATACCAACGCAACGACATCGCGTTTCTTCGAGGTACCTTTCGTATTCGCGGCGACACCGTTGAAATCATCCCGGTGTACGAGGAATACGCCATCCGCATTGAAATGTTCGGTGACGAAATCGAATCGCTCACTCAGCTCCACCCGCTCACTGGCGAGGTGTTGAAAGAGCTCGACAGCGTCTCAGTTTTTCCCGCTACCCATTACGCGGCTTCGCCCGAAACTATGAAGCGAGCCATCGCGCAAATTCGGGACGAACTCGACGAGCGGGTCGAATTATTCGAACGCCAGGGCAAACTTCTTGAGGCACAGCGCATCAAAATGCGCACCACCTATGACTTAGAAATGATGGAACAGCTGGGTTTCTGTAGCGGAATCGAGAACTATTCGCGGCATATCGACGGCAGAGAACAAGGGGAACCCCCGCACTGCTTGCTCGACTACTTCCCCGACGACTTCCTCACTGTCATCGACGAATCCCACGTGACGGTGCCGCAAATCGGTGGAATGTACGAGGGAGACGCCTCGAGAAAACGCACCCTCGTCGAGCATGGCTTCCGCTTGCCCAGCGCGCTAGATAACAGGCCGCTACGGTTTGATGAATTTTTGGAACGCACCGGACAGCGGATGTATCTTTCGGCGACACCGGGAAAGTACGAAAAGGACGTCACCGACGGATTCGTTGAGCAGATTATTCGGCCCACCGGGCTGGTCGATCCGCAGGTCATTGTGAAGCCCGCTACTGGCCAAGTGGATGATCTGCTTGAGCAGATTCGCCTGCGCACGAAGAAGAACGAGCGCGTTTTGGTCACCACCCTGACAAAGAAGATGGCGGAGGACCTCACCGATTACCTCGATGAGGCAGGGGTACGGGTGCGCTATTTGCACTCCGATGTGGACACTCTGAAGCGCGTGGAGCTTCTCACGGAGCTCCGAGCGGGCGTTTTTGATGTTCTCGTGGGAATCAACCTGCTGCGGGAAGGTCTGGACCTTCCTGAAGTCTCGCTTGTCGCCATCCTCGATGCCGACAAGGAAGGTTTCTTGCGCTCTCAAACTTCCCTCATTCAGACCATCGGCCGGGCGGCGAGAAACGTGTCAGGTGAAGTACACATGTACGCCAACACGATGACCGACTCGATGACGCACGCCATTGAGGAAACCAACCGCCGTCGCGAAAAGCAGGTGGCTTACAACACCGAGCACGGAATCGATCCGCAACCCTTGCGGAAAAAAATCGGTGACATCACCGCCGTGTTGGCGCGGGAGCAAGCTGACACCGCGCAGCTGGTGGGCGAGGGGAGCCACGAGAGTGTTCCCGTTACCCGGGTAGCGGCGGGGGAGCAAGAACTCTCTGAACTCGTTCGTCAACTCACCGATCAAATGATGCAGGCTTCCTCTGAGCTGAAATTCGAGCTGGCCGCTCGACTGCGAGACGAGCTGGTTGATGTCAAGCGTGAACTACGGGAGCTTCTGGAACATCACAAGAGCTGATCGGTCTGTCAGTGACCGACTCGTAGGATGAACTGTGCCCATCGTCAAGCCCTCAGGTTCCTCGCTGACGGTGAAAGGGGCCCGGGTCCACAACCTCAAAGACGTTGACCTCTCGATTCCGCGTGATTCCCTCGTGGTATTCACTGGGCTATCGGGCTCGGGTAAGTCCTCGCTGGCCTTCGACACCATTTTCGCGGAGGGGCAGCGCCGATACGTCGAGAGCCTGTCCGCTTACGCACGCCAGTTTCTCGGTCAAGTCGATCGGCCAGACGTTGACTTTATCGAGGGCCTTTCGCCCGCCGTGTCTATTGATCAAAAGTCGACCAACCGAAACCCTAGATCTACGGTCGGCACGATTACCGAAATTCACGACTACTTGCGGCTGTTGTGGGCGCGAACAGGTCAACCTCACTGCGTGGAGTGTGGCGAACCGATTGTGCGCCAAACCGTGCAACAAATGGCTGACTCCTTGCTCACGATGGACGAAGGAGAACGCTTCCAGATTCTCGCTCCCGTCGTGAGTCAGCGGAAAGGTGAATTCGTCGACCTGATGGCGGGGCTCGTCACCAGCGGATATTCCAGGGCTGTGGTGGACGGGGAAGTGATTCAACTCTCGTCACCGCCTAAGCTCGCCAAGACAAAGAAGCACGATATTGACGTCGTCGTCGACCGTCTGGTGATTGGGCCCGAAATTTCTGGTCGACTTGTCGATTCGCTCGAGACGGCCCTCAATCTGGCGAATGGGACCATCAAAATCGACCTGGTCGACAAAGAGGGACCCGAATCGGTGAGGCTGATGAGTGAGAATCTCTCTTGCCCCTCCGGTCACGCGGTGTCGCTCACCGAGGTCGAGCCTCGAACGTTTTCTTTCAACTCTCCGTTTGGGGCCTGCCCGAGCTGTTCCGGCCTCGGTTTCACGATGGCGGTCGACCCTGAGATGGTAATTGGTGACCCTGCGCTATCCATCGCAGAGGGCGCGATTCTGCCCTGGACCCAAAGCGGAAAGGGGCTCTACGGCTATTTCCGCAACCTTCTGGGTGGGCTGTCATCAGACCTCGACTTTTCGCTGGACACTCCTTGGCAGGATCTCGATGAAGCGGTTCGGGATGCGGTTCTGCGCGGCAACAACTTCGAAGTTGTGGTCAAGTGGCGGAATCGCTACGGCCGAGACGTGAAGTACTCCACCGGGTTCGAAGGGGTACTGCCCTATCTCGAGCGGAAATACCACGAAACCGACTCGGACTGGTCGAAACAGCGCTACGCCGAGTACCTGAGGGAAGTGCCCTGTAGCGCATGCGACGGCGCCCGACTCAAGCCTGAAGTTCTCGCCATTACCGTCTCGGGAAAGTGCATCTCAGAGGTGTCGGACATGAGCCTGGTGGATTCCTTCTCGTTCATCACCAGCTTGGATATCTCGGAACGAGACAGCCAGGTGGCCGCACCCATTTTGAGAGAGATCACCGCCCGGTTGAATTTCTTGCTAGAAGTGGGACTGGGCTACCTAACGCTCGCCCGAAATGCGGGAAGTTTGAGCGGGGGAGAAGCACAACGCATTCGTCTCGCCACCCAAATCGGCTCTGGACTCACCGGCGTGCTCTACGTCCTGGACGAGCCGAGTATCGGGCTTCACCAACGGGACAACCGACGCCTCATTGACACTCTGGTGACCCTGCGAGACCTCGGAAACACTCTGATTGTTGTGGAGCACGATGAGGAAACCATTCGCACGGCCGATTGGCTTGTCGACATCGGCCCCGGCGCGGGGGAACACGGCGGGGTAATCGTTCACTCCGGGCCGGTTTCTGGCATTGAAAAGGCCAAGAACTCAATCACCGCCCAATATCTCACCGGTGCTGCCACCGTGGTGGAACCGCGGACCCCGAGATCCGTTGACCCTTCTCGGAGTGTCACGGTGGTGGGAGCTAAGGAAAACAACCTCCAGGAGATCGACGTATCCTTCCCGCTGGGAGTGCTCACGGCCGTCACGGGAGTGAGTGGTTCGGGTAAGTCGTCTCTTGTCAACGACATCCTTTACCGTTCGCTAGCAAACCGGCTCAACCGTGCGCGTCACGTTCCGGGAAAGCACACCCGGATAGAAAACGTGGAGTTGCTGGACAAGATTGTTCACGTCGACCAGGCACCTATTGGGCGCACGCCGCGGTCAAACCCGGCCACTTACACGGGAGTATTCGACAAAATTCGCGCTCTTTTTGCTGAGACTCAGGAAGCCAAGATTCGTGGCTACCAGCAGGGTCGATTCAGCTTCAACGTCAAGGGCGGTCGCTGCGAAAACTGTGCGGGTGACGGAACCATCACAATCGAGATGAACTTTCTTCCCGACGTCTACGTACCCTGCGAGGTTTGCCACGGTGCCCGCTACAACAGGGAGACCCTCCAAGTTCACTACAAGGGCAAGACCATTTCGGACGTTTTGAATATGCCGATTGAGGAAGCCACCGAGTTTTTTGAGCCCATCAGCGGCATCCATCGCTATCTCAAGACTCTCGTCGACGTTGGTTTGGGCTACGTGCGTCTCGGGCAATCGGCGACCACGCTCTCCGGTGGGGAAGCACAGCGCGTGAAACTGGCCACCGAGCTGCAAAAACGCTCGACCGGAAAGACCATCTACGTGTTGGACGAACCGACCACCGGGCTGCACTTCCACGACGTGAAGAAGCTACTCGACGTCCTCCAGGGCCTTGTCGACAAAGGCAATACGGTTGTGGTCATTGAGCACAACCTCGACGTCATCCGATCCTCTGACTGGATCATCGACTTGGGGCCCGACGGGGGCGCCGGTGGCGGAACACTGGTGACACAGGGCACTCCCGCTGAGGTTGCCCAACACCCCACCTCCTACACGGGGGCGTTTCTCAAGGAGTTGGAGAGCGCGTAGTGGCGGGTCCGGCGTGGCGCCCGCGGTCGGCCGATATTCCGACCCAGCCAGGGGTGTACCGATTCATCGATAGTCGCGCGCGGGTAATTTACGTCGGTAAGGCGAAGAACCTGCGGAATCGACTGACCACCTACTTCGGCCCTCCTGACGGACTTCTCGAGCGCACCCGGCGGATGGTTCAGACCGCGAGGTCAGTCGACTGGACAGTGGTCCAGACCGAGAGGGCAGCGCTCCAGCTTGAATACGCGTGGATCAAGGAATTTCAGCCGGATTTCAACATCCGATTTCGCGACGACAAGTCCTACCCCTACCTCGTGGTCACCGTGGGGGATGAGGTTCCTCGAGTATTCCTTTCCCGCCGAAAAGACATCCCGGGGGCTAAATACTTTGGCCCATTCGCCAACTCGTGGGCGCTCAAAGACACGCTCTCCACGCTTCTCCGAGCCTTCCCAGTGCGCTCCTGCACCCAGGGTGTGTATCAGCGGGCGAAGAAGGCAAACCGCCCCTGCCTCTTGGGGGATATCGGCAAATGCGCCGCACCCTGTGTGGGGCGTATTGAGCCCGCCGACCACAAGGCCTTAGCCCTAGGCCTCGCCAGTTTCATGGGCGGCAAAGATGACGGGGTGCTCGATTCGTTGCGATACGACATGTTGCAAGCCGCGGAGAGGCTCGATTTTGAGCGGGCGGCCAAACTGCGCGATCGGATTGAGGCCATTGAAACCATCTTGGTAAAGAACACCATGGTGCTCGAGGACACCATCGATGCTGACGTGTTCGGGTTGGCCCACGATGACCTTCACGCTGCGGCACACGTCTTCCGAATATGCGGCGGTCGCATCAGGCAGGCTCGAGGCTGGGTGGTGGACGTTGACAAGAAACCGAGCCGCGCCGAGCTCGTGGAACTTATTCTCCGAGACGGATTCGACGAGCACTTTCCGCCGGCGAAGCTCATCATCGTTCCGGAATTACCCCATGAGTGCGAAATGTGGGCAGAACGCCTGACTCACCAGCGAAGAGAGGCTGGTGAGCGCGGGGGAGCGGAGATTCGAGTAGCGAAGCGAGGTGACCTCGCGACCTTGGCCGACACGGTCCGTCTCAATGCGGCGCAAACCCTGCAAGGGTATTTGTCCAAGCGACAAAACGACGTGGTCTCACGCTCCGCAGCGTTAGCCGAACTAGCCGACTATCTGGGGCTCGAAGAAGCGCCACTCCGTATTGAGTGTTTCGACGTCTCCCACCTCGGTGGCGAAAACCAGGTTGCGAGCATGGTGGTGTTCGAAGATGGCAGTCCCCGCCGAGAGCACTATCGGAAATTCGCCATCGATGGGGCGCGCGATGACACCGAAGCCATCTATCAAGTGGTCAGTCGGCGGCTCAAGCGGTTTGCTGAACCTGAGTCGATGGAGGGCGAGGAGAAGACGAAAAACAGTTTTGCCTATCCTCCGGGCCTTTTTGTGATTGACGGCGGGCTTCCCCAGGTCAATGCCGCCCAGCGCGCGTTAGACGAAGCGGGTATATCAATTGGGGTCTGTGGTTTAGCGAAGAGACTGGAGGAAGTATGGCGCCCAGCAGATCAGTTCCCGCTCGTTCTACCGCGCTCAAGCGAGGCCCTGTTTTTGTTGCAAAGGGTTCGAGACGAGGCGCATCGCGTCGCAATCAGCTACCAGCGCACGACGCGAAAGAAGTCGCTTCGTAGCCAATTGCTGGACGTTCCAGGCGTCGGCGAGGCAATGGCAGCCCGGCTTCTGAAATCCTTCGGTTCCGTCGCAGCCGTGAAAGGCGCGACACTGGAGGATCTGTGTCGTGTCCCCGGGGTTGGCAGTGAACTCGCTGAGAGGATTCACCAAGCACTGCGCTAATCGAGGGTTTGTGGCATTAGTGAAGATACGATGGTGCCAGCCCACCCCAGGAGACTCATGACCCCCGCGCAGTCCCGAGGCCGCCACGTGCTCATCGTGACCGGCATGTCAGGGGCTGGGCGGTCGACAGCGGCCAACTCTCTCGAGGACCATGGTTGGTATGTGGTGGACAATTTGCCGCCTCAAATGTTGCGTCCGCTCATCGACCTGACCGACGACCCGGCTCACGGAATGAGCAGGGTGGCCTGTGTGGTGGACGCTCGTGGAGGTCAATTTTTTGATTCGGCCCGAGACGCCATTTTGGACCTTGCCGACTCAGCAGATGTCACCGTGATCTTCCTTGATGCGGCCGATGACGTGTTGGTTCGGAGATTTGAACAGGTCCGTCGCCCTCACCCGCTGCAAGGTGAGGGCACTATCTCAGATGGAATTGCGCGGGAACGCGAGTTGATGCGACCCATCAGGGAACGCGCCGACATTGTCGTGGACACCACCGATCTCACTGTCCACCAGTTAGGCAACACAATCAGTGAGCGCGTTGCAGGTCAGAGAATGCCGGGGGTCTCTCTGACCCTCATGAGCTTTGGATTCAAATACGGCCTGCCCACAGACGTTGACATGGTGTGGGATATGCGGTTCTTGCCCAACCCCTATTGGTCACCGGAACTACGCGAGCTCACGGGCCTTGACGATGATGTCTCAAAATATGTTCTCCACCAAGAAAGGGCCCAGCGATACCTCAAGGCACAGACCGAGGCCCTTCGGGAAGTTATCGATGGATATCTCCTGGAGAACAAACGCTTCGCCACTCTGGCAGTGGGATGTACTGGCGGCAAACACCGCTCCGTCGCCACTGTGGAATACCTGGAACAGGCGCTTTCTGACTGGCCGGATGTACGCCTCTCTGTGAAACACCGAGACGTCGGACGCGAATAAGCTAGAGCGGTGGACGAGCTTACTTCAGCGGTAAAGAACGATCTGGTTTCTGCTTCCGCCGAGAAACAGTCCACGCGACTGGCCGAGTTGGCCTCCATCCTTCGCTTTGCTGGAGGACTGCACCGGATTTCAGGCCAAGTTGCAGTAGAAGTTGAGCTCGAGCACCTCGAAACGGCTAAGAAGGTTCGCCGAGAACTGCGCGACCTCCTCGGATTTGCCACCGACGCGGCAGTCATGCAACCTACCGCCCAGCGCTCCTACCCGCTTTACATCGTGAGGGTTCGAAAAGGCGGGGAGATTCTCGCTCGGCAAATGGGTCTCATTGACACGCGTCAGCGTCCCGTTCGGGGTCTTCCCAACCGCCTCACCACTAGCCCGATTGAAGACGTAGCAGCTATTTGGCGTGGAGCTTTTCTTGCGAAGGGCAACTTGAGCGAACCGGGTCGCTCCTCGGCGATTGAACTGGTCTCGCCCACGGCAGAGGCGGCCATCGCGATGGTCGGACTGGCCGCTCGGCTTGGAGTCGCGGCCAAGGCCCGTGAAGTGCGCATGGCTCAACGGGTAATTGTGCGAGAGCCAGACGCTATGTCACTGCTGCTTCGTGAAATGGGTGCGAGCGACGCAATGGGCCTGTGGGAAGAGTTGCGAGCGAAACGGGAAGTTCGAGCCAACGCGAATCGTTTGGTCAATTTCGACGACGCGAACCTCCGCCGAAGCGCTCAGGCCGCTGTCGCGGCGTGTGCCCGGGTGGAACGTGCGCTCGAGCTGTTAGGTGACGAAGTTCCCGACCACCTGCTGTACGCCGGTCAGCTGCGCTTAGAACACCGTGATGCGTCGCTGGATGAACTGGGCCACCACGCAGACCCCCCACTCACCAAGGACGCCGTGGCCGGCCGCATTCGACGACTGCTGGCCATGGCAGACAAGAAGGCCGAAGAACTGGGCCTGCCGGACACCATGGCGAGTGTTCCGAGCGACTACGCACCGTTCTAGGGTTCTGCAGAGACTCTCAGCTGGTCCGCCTGGCCCGCTCGTACAATAGGTGCACGCCCTTTTTCTAGAGGAGACATCATGGTTGCTTACAGCCTTCCCGAACTGCCCTATGACTACAGCTCACTCGAGCCGCACATTTCCGCTCGAATTATGGAATTGCACCACACCAAGCACCACCAGGCGTATGTCGATGGAGCGAACGGAGCCCTCGCAGCCATGGCAGAGGCGCGCGAGAGCGGACAGTTTGGCGCAATCAACAAGCTCGAAAAGGACCTAGCCTTTCACCTCGGCGGTCACGTCAACCACTCGATCTTTTGGACAAACCTTCAGGGCCACGGTGCTGCGACTCCTGAGGGCGAGGTGGCGAGCGCCATTGACGAGTTCTTTGGGTCATACGAAGCTTTCCAAGCCCACTTCACGGCCGCAGCGATGGGGATTCAGGGCAGCGGTTGGGCGGTGTGCTCCTGGGATCCGGTGGGAGCCCAGCTCATCATTCAGCAGCTGTTTGACCAGCAGGCCAACACCGCACAGGGGACTACCCCGATTCTTCAACTCGACATGTGGGAGCACGCCTTCTACCTCGACTACCAGAACGTCAAAGGTGACTATGTAAAGGCGTTTTGGAACATCGTGAACTGGGACAACGTCGCCGCGCGATTCCAAGCCGCCCGCCAATCCGGTGGCTCGGCACTGCTAGTCTCTTAGGGAGCCGAACCGGGTCGTGAGGGCCTTTGTGGTTGGGCGCCCTCGACCATTTCGACCCCCTGGAGTCTCCTGTGACTGTCACTGTTGCTATTAACGGTTTTGGCCGTATCGGACGCAGTTTTTTCCGCGCTTACCTCGAAAACGGTACCGACATGAATGTTGTCGCCGTCAACGATCTGACCGACCCTGCTGCTTTGGCCCACCTTCTGAAATATGACTCGGTGGGAGGCCGCCTCGGCCACGAGGTCAGTGTGGATGGAAACTACCTCATCGTGGGCGGTAAGAAGATTGAGGTCTTGGCTGAGCGTGACCCGGCTGCACTGCCGTGGGCAAAGTTGGGGGTAGACATCGTGATTGAATCCACCGGGTTCTTCACCAATGCCTCCAAGGCCAAGGCTCACCTCGATGCGGGAGCAAAAAAGGTGATCATTTCAGCGCCGGCAACGGATGAAGACGTCACGGTCGTGATGGGTGTCAACCACAAGGATTATGACCCCGCCAACCACCACATCATCTCGAACGCTTCTTGCACGACCAACTGCTTGGCCCCGATGGCGAAGGTATTCAACGACGCCTTCGGTATTGAGCGTGGCCTGATGACCACCGTGCACGCCTACACCGCGGACCAGAACCTGCAGGATGGCCCCCACTCTGACCTTCGTCGGGCGCGAGCAGCTGGACTGAGCATTGTTCCGACCTCGACGGGAGCGGCCAAGGCGATTGGCCTGGTGCTGCCAGAGCTCAAGGGCAAGCTCGATGGCTTTGCGCTTCGTGTTCCAGTCCCCACCGGTTCGATTACTGACCTCACGGTCGAAGCGGGCCAGAGCGTGACGCTAGAGCAGGTCCAAGATCTTTATCGCAAGGCTTCAGATTCGGGCGACTTGAAGGGCATTCTGCGCTACACCGATGAGCCCATCGTGTCTGCGGATATCGTGGGAGACCCGTTTTCCTCGATTGTGGACGGCGGACTGATTCGGGTCATCGACAATCAGGTGAAAATCAGCTCGTGGTACGACAACGAGTGGGGTTACTCAAACCGGCTTGTTGACTTGACCAGCTACGTCGGCTCCTCTCTGTCCTAGTGGCGCTGAGAACACTGGAGAGTCTCGGTGACCTCACCGGGATGGTGGTGGGGGTCCGCCTTGACCTCAACGTCCCCCTTGATGGTGCGACAATCACGGACGACGGGCGAATCCACGCCGCTCTGCCGACACTGAACGAGTTGGCCTCCGCGGGAGCCCGCATCGTGGCAATGAGCCACCTGGGGCGGCCCAAGGGAGCACCCGATGAGCGCTACAGCCTAAAGCCCGTAGCTCGACGTCTGGCGGAACTCTGGTCCGGCAGTGTCCATAGCGTTGAGACAGTGACCGGCACGAAAGTATCGGACGCCGTAGAGGACCTCCAGCCAGGGGACATTTTGGTGCTGGGGAACTTGCGCTTTGATCCCCGAGAGACTTCCTCTAATGCCTCAGATCGTCTGGAGCTCGCCCACGAGATTGCCAGTGTCTGTGATGTTGTCGTGAGCGATGGCTTCGGAGTTGTCCACCGTGCCCAGGCCAGTGTGGTGGAACTTGAATCACTACGCCCTTCAGCGGCCGGCCGACTGATCGAAAGCGAACTAAAGGTCCTCTCCCAACTCACCGGTCAACCAGAACGGCCTTACACCGTCGTCCTTGGGGGGTCAAAGGTCTCAGACAAACTAGGTGTCATCGAGTCGCTACTGCCCAAGGTGGATCATCTGCTCATCGGCGGAGGAATGGTCTTCACTGTTCTCCAGGCCCTCGGTCACCGCACCGGCGCCAGTCTTTTGGAAGCCGACCAGATTGACACGGTCAAGGGCTACCTCTCACGAGCTCATGAACTCGGTGTCATCATTCACGTTCCCACCGACATTGTG
>Ga0181557_1001612_pt1 | contig 25065 bp, 22 predicted proteins | sample 011ome_23_FD_148632 | JGI IMG/M metagenome (GOLD analysis project Ga0181557, IMG submission 148632) | Coastal salt marsh microbial communities from the Groves Creek Marsh, Skidaway Island, Georgia - 011506CT metaG (spades assembly) | ecosystem: Environmental > Aquatic > Marine > Intertidal zone...
TTCCTTCATCACTTTAAAAGCAGGTTGTGAAACAAAAAAAGTACCTTTCAAATGTACATCTATAATCAAAGATAATTCTTCTTCGGACATGTTTGCAAAACTTTTGTCCCTCAAGATACCTGCATTATTAACAACTGCATCAACAGTGCCAAAATTATCAATCGCAGTTTGTACAATAGACTCTCCACCTTCTTTGGTTGCAACAGAATCATAATTGGCAACAGCTTCTCCTCCATTTGCAATTATTTCGTTAACAACTTCATCTGCTGGAGTGCTACCAGAGCCTGATCCATCTACTGCGCCACCCAGGTCGTTTACAACAACTTTTGCGCCTCGTGAACCTAAATCAAGAGCATATGCTTTACCTAATCCGTTACCGGCACCAGTTACTATTACTGTCCTATTTTCAAAAGATACTTGTGACATTATTCGATTCCTTCGTACATTGATTCAATCTCATCATTATACATCTCAGCAATAACATTTCTCTTCAATTTCAAAGTTGGTGTTAATTCACCGCTTGAGTCAGTCCATTCTTTATCTAAAATTACAAATTTCTTAATACCTTGAACATTTGCAACTTGAGAATTTGCTTCATCTACTTGTTCTTGAACAGCTTGTATCACTTTTTCATTTTTAGCCATATCTTTAAGAGAGTACTCAATACCATTTTCTGTTGCCCATGTCTCTGCACCTCCGTCACCATCTAATACAATAAGAGCTGACAAGAACTTTTTGCCATCTCCTACTACACAAACTTGACCAATTAAAGGATGTGGTTTCACAAGGTCCTCAATCTCAACAGGTGCAATATTTTTTCCGGCTGAAGTTATTAGAATTTCTTTTTTACGACCTATAATTTTTACAAATCCATCATCGTCAATTTCTGCTAAATCGCCGGTATGAAGCCAACCATCTTCATCGAAAGTCTCCTTAGTTTGTTCTTCAGATTTGTAGTAACCCTGTGCTACGTGGTTTCCTTTAATACAAAGCTCGCCATCATCTAATACTTTTACTTCAGTTCCAGGTATTGGAATGCCAACTTTTCCAATTGGATTTAGAACACTTGGAACTTCAAGCCCATCAACTTTTAATTTTTTTGAAAAAGACTCAGCAGCATTTCCGGGAACACCAATTGTTGCAGGTCCAGTGTCTTCTGTCATTCCATATATTTCTGTTATATCTATACCTATTGCATGAAACCACCTATGAACATCTTTATTCATAGGTGCAGCAGCAGTAACAAAGTATTCAGTATTCATTATTCCAAGTCCTTCTTTAAATTTAGAAAAGACTAGTTTTGCAAATACTTTATCTTTTAAATTAACGCCAAGAGGAACTTTTTCACCTCTTTGTTCATAATCTACTTTCTCTAAACCATTCTTAATTGCTTTGTCAATTAAGTCCTTTTTAGGATTTTCTTCAATTCTTGCCTGTAATCCACCTTTAAATCTCTCCCAAACTCTTGGTACAGCAAGAAATACCGATGGCTTGATTGTAGGAAGCGCATCTCTCATGTCTTCTAATACAGGAACTGGAAATATCTGACCAACTCTGTAAATAGCTTGATAATGGTCTCCAGCTCTTGCAGCAATATGTGCCATTGGTAGGTAAGAGACAATCCTTGGAAATTTGGTTGCAGGAATCATTTGACCAAATAAACTTTCAATTGTCCATAAGACGTTTTTGTGAGAAATCATTACGCCTTTAGGTTTTCCAGTTGTTCCAGATGTAAATATTAAACAAGCTAGAGAGTCTGGAGTAACAGTAGCAATAGCAGAATCTAATTTTGAGCTGTCTTCTTGATTTAGTTCCTTTCCTTTTTCAACTAACTCGTGGTAGCTGTGAACATAATCAAGTTCTTTATTATCTTCATAACCATCTATAAGCACAATCGCTTCTAATTTTGGACACTGTTCTTTTGCTGCATTTACTTCTGCAAACAATTCAAGATCACCTACCACTGCAACTTTGGCTTCCATGAGGTTTGCTACATATTCAATCTGGGATGATTTTAATTGTTTATATAAAGTAGATGGAGTGGCTCCGCAATACACAATTCCTAGATCGGAAATATTGTGTTCTTTAGTGTTGTTAGACATAATAAATGCCGTGTCGCCTGGACCTAGTCCTAGAGACATTAATCCTGCTGCTAAATTTTTTGATACATCTCTATATTCTGACCAAGATATTGAATCCCAAGCTGAGTATTCACTATTAGCTGGAGTATTTAATGCAGGATAGTCCGAATACTCTTCTGCATTTCTATCAATAAAATCTAAAAGTGTTTTTCCCTCAACCGAAGCTGTAATTAAATTTTCTTGTGTTTTCAAATAATCGTGTAACTTAGACAAAATATCCTCCCATGAATCTGATACTCAATTTTAATTAAAAAAAGTTAAATGAGCTATTAAATAATAGGATTTATCCCTTTACGGACCCTGCAGTTAATCCACCAGTAATTTGCTTCTGAAAAAAGATAAATAGAACTGCAATCGGTGTTGCCGCTATAACTGATGAAGCAGCGATTACTCCCCAGTCAGCGTTGAAATCATCTATAAAGACAGTGTTAATTCCAACTGCAACTGTCCACAAATTTTTATCTTTTAAGAATATAGCAGCAAGTATAAAGTCGGAATAAATCCCTATAAATGTAATAACAAAAATTACAACTAATATTGGTCTTGAAAGTGGTGCAATTATTCTTCTAAATATTTGGAAATCAGTTGCACCATCTACTTTTGCAGCTTCATCAAGAGAAGGTGATATTGTATCCATAAAGCCCTTAATCAACCATGAATTGAATCCTATTGATCCACCAAGGTAAACAAGGATTAATCCAATATGTGTACCAAGCCCCATAAATGGCGCAATGTCACTGATTTGAAAGAACAATAGATATATTGCAACAAATGCTAAAAACGATGGAAACATTTGGACAATTACTAATGTTAATAAGCTTGCTCTTCGACCCTTGAACTGCAGTCTAGAAAACGCATATGCCGCTAGTGTCCCAAGAAAAACATTAAAGAATGCAGCAATTAAAGCAACTTTATATGTATTGTAAAGCCACTTGAAATAAGGAACTAGTGGGTCTGAAGAAAGTAATTTGTAATGCTTTAAGGTAAGTGCATCTGGAATTAATTTCGAATTAGTTAAGTTTGCAAAATCTGCAATCGAATTTGTTGCAACAAATAAAATTGGATAAACAGCAAATGTTACAAATATTAATGCTATTAAATGTCTCCAACCGTATTCTTTAACCCAATTAAAAAATCTAGATGTTTCCATAAATTCTTTCCAATCGTTTTGTATATCTAAATGAAATAGCTGAAATTATTAGAACGAGTGCAAAAATAATTATTGTAACACTTGATGCAAGCCCAAAAAGGTTTCCTCTACCTCCGGAAATTGCCAGCTTATAAGTAAAGGAAATTAAAATATCAGTCCATCCAACAGATACCTCACTTCCAATAATTGGCGGACCTCCTCCAGAAAGTAGGAATATTAAAGTAAAGTTATTGAAATTGAATGCAAATGAACCAATTAATAATGGTGATATTGAGACCATCAGCAAAGGAAAAGTTATCCTCCAAAATGATTGAATTCCAGTTGCACCATCAACCTTTGCTGCTTCGATAAGTTCCTTCGGAATGGATTGCAATGCTCCTGTGGTAATTAAAAACATATAAGGAAAACCAAGCCATGTATTAACTAGAAGAACAGCTGATCTGGCACTTTCTTTAGTCTTGAGCCATTTAACAGGCTCTACATCTAACATTTCATATAATGGACCAAGCCACGAGTTAATAACACCATAATCAGGATTTAATAATCCTTTCCAGACAAGAGCTGAGACAAATGCTGGTATAGCATAAGGAAGTATAAAGACAGCTCGGTAGATTCTTTGAAATTTTAAACCATCCTTATTTAATATCATGCTTAAAAGAAGTCCTACTGCAAATGAAAAAATGACAGATAATAAAGCAAATTGAAATGTCCATTTTGTCACAATACCTAAAGGGCCCCTAATCCTCTGACTAGAAAAAAGTTTGCTGTAGTTCTCTCCTCCTACATAAACCCTCCAACCTGGTTCTATCTCTTTACCTTCACATTCAAAATTATCTTTTACAACTGGACATAGCGTATTGGTTGCATTATTAAATAATGCATCATTTATCTCATCATATGTATAGAGTTGAGAAGTGGAGGTTAGCCGACCTGTAGAGGCACCAAAAACAGAAATTTTATATAATTGTGCTCTAGTATTTTTATCAATTACAAGTGAAAGTTCTTGTAAGGTCGTTGAATTGGCTATCTGCTCTTTTCCAGAAAGTTGATAGTAGCCATCTGGTGTAGAAAATTCACCATTAATAAAAAGTGAAGGTTCATGGGTTGCATAAGATGTAGTAAAAATCTCATCATCTGAAACTGCTCTTCCAAATAGGATGTTTTCAGAATCTAAATTTGCAACATAGTAAAAGTTTAAATCTAAATCTTGGAGAATATACATTTCGAATTCAAGTCCTTTTTGATCATCTGGTGTAAAGACTCTGTCTTCCAAAATGCCAATTGCCTGTGTTTTAGTAAGAATATGTCCTGTAGACCAATTGGTAAATGAGACGTAAGAATTGTAAACAGCAGGAAAAACTACAAAAGATAGCATAAATATCATACCTGGGAGAATCCATTTCATAGGTTGGAATCTATCAGTAAAGTAAACAACATTAACTAGAATTCCGATAACTAAAATTAATGATAAAAAAAACCAAGATTCAAATGCTAAAGCAAGAGGCACAGCATAAACAATTAATGCATTGAATATTGCTAATAAGGTATACCTAAAAATTTTTGAGAGAGTCATACTTAAATATATCATTAAAAAAATTGGGGCTCAACAGAGCCCCAATTTAATATTGATTAATTAAAAATTAACCGCCAGCAATTGCATTACGAATTTGTTCTGCTGCTAATTTCATAGCATCAGATGCATTGCTAACTGTTACGCCTGTTTCTTCATTTGTACCATAATTTTGGTCTCTAATAATTAACAAAGCGTCACCGAATGGTCCCCATACACTTCCCATTTCTGGAATGTTAGGCATAGGAATACCATTTGCAGCGCTAGCCGCAAATACAGCTGCTACAGGATCCGCAGCTTCTACTACAGCAAATAAAGATTTTGTAGCAGGTAGTCTTGGATCAGATTCATACATTGCTTGTTGAACTTCAACAGTTGCAAAAAAGTCAAGAATAAAGCTTTGAGCTAAAACTTGCTTATCACTAAATGATGAAACCATTGCACCTCTTACACCAACAAATGGAGTAGCTGCATTTCCATCAAACTGAGGTATTAATCCAACACCGTAGTTAACTGCGCTAGCATCGCCTCTTGCCCATGGACCAGTCATCCAGAATAATGAACGACCTTCTTGGAATGCAGTCATAGAGCCACCATAGTCTGTGGATGCAACTGTTCCATTTTTTACAAGTCCATCTAGGTATTCAGCAGAAGCCAAAGCTCCAGCGTTATCTAAACCAACGTCTGATGCATCGAATCCACCTTCAGAAGCAAAAACATAACCTCCAGCTGATGCGACAAATGGATGATTGTGGTAAGCGTCTCCGCCTCCTCCACCACCTGGTGCTCCAACACAAAGTTCAGTCCCTGCAGCATCACAAGCAGCTTTTGCGTCTTCCCATGTTGTTGGGACTGAATCGACTAAGTCTGCATTGTAAAACATAGCAATAGCTTCTGTTGCATAAGGAAATCCGTAGACTTCTCCACCATAACTAAACGCTGTAACGCCGACATCAAATAAATCAGATGCTACAGAACCTAAATCTAGTGGTGAAACTACACCGTTTGCTGCTAATTCTCCAACCCAATCATGTGCTCCTAAGAAAACATCTGGACCTTCACCTGCTGGACCAGCAGTTTGAACGTCTGTTCTTATTGCACCGAAATCATAAACAACTACTTCTACATCAACTCCAGCAGCAGCTTCATAAGCGCCAACTAAAGGATCTAGAGCATTTGCAACTTTTTCCTCAGCCCACACAACGATTACTTCTGGTGGTGGTGCTGTGGTTGCAGGAGCAGCTAATGTTTCTTTAGGTGCTTCAGTGGTATCTGGTGCTTCTGCTGCATCATCTGCAGTATCTCCACCACAAGCCACGGCCACTAAAGAAAACATCAATAAAAATACGATAAATCGTAATTTATTAGTTTTCATATACTCCCTTTCGTATATACGTATATTCACTCTTTACGAATGTCAATGACAACTTTATTGTCTAATTAGAAATTTTTCTAGCTAAATAAAAAAAATATTGCACAAATGCACAAAATTTTATTTTTCGTGAAGAATTATGCCTATATCTCCTGCATTTTTAGTTATTTTGACAGAACCGTCTTCAAGATTTGCTTCACAATCTCCATAGACTACATCGATACTATGTGCATTAGACGGGATAGCTATGTCATTAGTAGATCTATTTCTATTTACAATACAAATAAGTGACTCGTCTTGTAAAATTCTTCTGAAGATTACAACATCTTCCATGTAATCTAATAATTCAAATCTTCCATATTTGAAAATTGGATTAACATTTTTGATTTGCATCATAGTTTTTGTAAATTCAAGGATTGTTTTATTCCACGTTTCTTCATTGTGCCAAGGAAATGGTTCTCTGTTAAAAGGATCATCAGCACCACCTAGACCAACTTCGTCTCCATAGTAAACACCAGCTATGCCTGGAAATGTAGCTTGTAGAAATATTGCTCCGAGTATGCCATCCTCATTGTTACCACATCGGTTCAAAAATCTTTTTACATCATGGGAACTCAATAAATTCTGGCATGAAGAAAGAGCCTCAAAAGAATACATGGAATATAAATTAGCAAGAGAGTCGGCAAATTCTTTATTGTTGATTCTCTTGGTTGCAAAGTAATCGGTCATAGTTTCTCTAAAAGAGTAATTCATTGTCCCATCAAATCTATCTCCTTGGAGCCACTGAGAAGTATCTCCAAATATTTCAGAAATAAGGAGAACGTCTTTCTTAGTTGCATATGCGATATCTCTAAAATCTTTCCAAAATGAGAAATCTAGTTCTTTTGCTACGTCCATTCTCCATCCATCAATATCAAAATTTTCAATCCAGTGTTTAGTAACATCAAGAGCCCATTGTCTTGCACCATCAGATTCAAAATTTACTTTAGGCATATCGGGTACTCCCCACCAAGCTTTAAATGAGGGTTCAACTATAGGGCCATCATCTTCCCTTATTTCAACTGGCACCATAGTTTCTTCGAAAGTTTTATCTAAATATTGTTTATACTCTTCTTGATTGCCATCCCAACCTACTTTGTAAGTATTGGCATATAAGTGTGGTCTGTGGATAAACCTTACTGGATAATCAAATACTGTAAACCAGTCTTTATACTCTGACTTCTCTCCATTCTTAACTAGGTCTTGAAATGCAAAATGTCTTGGGTGAACATGATTCAATGAACAGTCTAAGATTATTTTCATATTTCTTTTATGACATTCTTCAATTAATTCTCGTAAAGCATCGTCACCGCCTAATGTAGGATCGACTTTAAAATGATCCCATGCATCATACTTGTGTGTGCTAGATGACAAAAAGATTGGATTTAAGTAAATTATATTTACTCCGAGAGACTGGATGTGATCAAGCTTTTGGATTACTCCATATAAGTCTCCGCCTTGAAAATCTAATCTTGTAGGAATTGAACCCCATTTAACAGTATTTTTTGGATTTAGAGAACTGTCACCATTAGCAAATCTATCAGGAAATACTTGATACATTACTCCCCCGTATACCCAGTCAGGAATTGTGTGTCTTTGGTATGAGCCAGAATCGTATACCCACTTTTCTGAAGGAGATATGAAATTTGCTATACCACTAGTTCCTAAATAAAGATTAAGCTGTTCATCGGTGCTTGCTGCAAAGCTAAACTTTGCTGTAGGTGATCTGAACTGTATCTGGGTACCCCAAAAAATAAACCTGTCTGTTTCTGCATATTTCCTGAGTTCAATTGGCCTAAAATCTTCATCTTCCAATAAAATCCATAGTTTTGAGATGTTTTTTTGAGAGTGAACTCTAACTCTCCCAGTACCGTCTCTAGAAATAGAAAAGTGTTTTTTGTCGTTAAAATCGAATCTAAAATCGTAATGTCCTAAATGAACATCACCATCAAAAAAATCTATCTTCTGCTTTTCACCAGCATCTACAAATTCGGGACTGTGCTCTTCTACCATAAAAATTAATTTACTATCAAATAGACATTATATACTCTATATTTGAGGTGATATGGATATAAATAAAAGTAGTGGATTAATTTTACATCCAACATCTTTACCTAGTTCATACGGTATTGGAGATTTGGGTAAAGAAAGCTATGAATTTATTGATCTTCTCAACCAATCAGACACTAAAATATGGCAAGTTCTTCCTTTGGGAATCACAGATAACATTGAATTTTCACCTTACTCTAGTAAGTCATCTGTTTTGGGTAACCCATATATTGTTTCTTTAGATAACTTAGGAAACAATATATATAACGAAAGTGAATTAAACGAAATAAAACTACCAATAACTAATGAAGTGAATTACAAAGCTGTATACGCAAACAAAGATAAAATTTTTAACCTTATCTCTAAGAGAGTAAATTATAACGACAATGAATATCAGCAATTTCTGGAGAACGATTTAATAAAAAAACACATAACCTTTATAACCTTGAGTGAGGTTTATGAAAGTTCGTGGAGTGAGTGGTCCAGTGATTATCAGTATTTTTCAGAAGAGCTATTTGATATGGTTTTTGATGAATATAAAGATATTTTCATAAAAAACTTATTTTTACAATTTGAGTTTAATAAACAGTGGCAAAAACTTAAATCCTACGCAAACAGTAACAATGTAAGAATTCTTGGAGATATACCAATATATGTGAATCATAACTCTGCAGATGTATGGTTAGAAAAACATTTATTTGATTTGGACGATTCTAATAATATGAGCTTTGTATCAGGTGCCGTTCCAGATGATTTTACAGTAGAAGGTCAAGTCTGGAATACAGCTTTGTATCAATGGGATAATCACAAAGATGAGGGATACAAATACTGGATTGATAAATTAAATTACAATTTACAAAATTATGATTATTTAAGAATTGATCACTTTGTTGGGTTTTTTCAGTTTTGGGCCATACCTTATGGTGAATCAGCTCTTAATGGTCACTGGAGGAAAGGGCCTTGGGAAACATTTTTTAATACTGTTTCTAAAGATGTTGATTTTAATAAATTGCTGGCTGAGGATTTAGGTGTAGTTCTTGAAGAAACTGCAGATATATTAAAAAAATATACAATCCCAGGAATGAAAGTGTTACAACAACGAGTACCTAACAATAAAGTACACGATGAAATTCATCCAAAACATTGGGATTTTAATATTGCAGCCTACACCGGTACACACGACAGCCCTACAGTAAAACAATGGTTAAATGAGGTTGAAGATGTTCAGCTTCAGTTTTTTTATGATTATAAAAAAGATATAAAATCGCAATATGACTCTGATGTTTGGAACTTTATATCGCTTGTTTGGGAGTCTCCATGCCAATTAGCAATTACAACTGTTCAAGATTTACTCGAACTTAATAAAGAAGCAAGGTTTAATTCACCAGGAACTCAAGAAGGTAATTGGAAATGGAGAATTCAGGATTTAACTGATTTAAAAAAACCTCTAAATGTTCTAAAGGAGTTAAATAAAGTGAATGAAAGAATTAGTGATTAGATCTAATATATTCAATAACCATTGTTACTTCATTATCAGTAAGCCTTTGAGCAGGCATTGAACCTTTGCCTTTAGTTATTGTTTGTACCCAGTACGAATCCGGCATGGATGCTGATTGACTTGCTGCATCTAAGGCTGGGCCTACTCTACCCTCAAAGTCTTTACCATGACATGCGGAACATCTAGCTTCATAAACTTCTTCACCAGTTGAATAAGATTCTGCCACACTTGATGAACATGCCATAAACAACATAACAAAAAGGGTTAAAATGATTTTTTTTAAATTATTCTTCTTCAAGTGCAGATTTAAATTCTTTTGTAGATTTTCCTAATGACTTAGCCAATCCAGGAAGTCTTTTTGCACCAAAAAGTAAAAGCAATATTGTCAAAATAATTAAAAGTTCTGGTAAACCTAATCTCATATAATCATTTTAATAGTTTAATTTTCTTTATTAAGACCTATATATTTCTTTTCTATCACCCACATACCGAGGAATCCAATTACTCCAAATGTAAAAAAGAACACCAAGTCATTACTTTGGCTGGCTGTCGGTAAAATTGGAGATGTGTAAATAGGCTCATTAGCTGAGTTGTACTCTAAAACTTCATAAAAAGGCCAAATTTTAAATAATGAACCACCAAGAAATCCTATAAGTACACTAATTACAACATCATTATATTTTTTAAAAAGGTACGAGAAAACTCTGCTAAATGTAACTAAACCAACTATGCATCCAGCTAAAAATATAGATATAACTGCAATATCAAAACTATTCAAAGCTTTCAAAATAAACTCGTATTTTGATAAAAAGACAAGGATAAAGGAACCGCTTATACCTGGAAGAATCATTGCAGAAATTGCAATTGCACCGGACATGAATATATAAAAATTTGTGTTCGGAGTATTAGATGGGGCCTGGAGAGCAATAAATGATGAAATCATAAGTCCTATTAAAAATGAAAGCAAAAAAGTACTGCTTACTCTTTGTATTTGATAAAAAATTAATATCCCAGAAGCAATTATTAAACCAAAAAAGAATCCCCAAATTTTATAAGGATGATCATCTAGTAGATAAATTATAAATCTTGAAAGAATCAAAATTGATGTCAACATTCCAAAAATTAATGTAATTAAAAAGGTTCCATTTATTTCTCTCCAAAATGATGAAAATTTGAATGTTAGGAGTAACTTCAATGTATTTGTATTAATAGATTTTATTGAATCTATTAACTCTTCATAAATTCCTGTTATGAAGGCTATTGTTCCACCAGATACTCCAGGTATAATTTCAGCAATACCCATAAAGACACCTTTTAAATACAGATCAGGTTTAATCTTCATAAATTATTTTGTTTGGGTTCTAACTAATCTAAATAAAATTGGTGAGAAAGTTGCTGTAATTACAGCTAAAAGAATTATTTGTTGTTCTAATTCTTTTGAAATTAAATCTAGATGAACCCCTATTTCTGCCATTGCAATAATAAGACTAAATCTTGCAGAAAGTAGAAAACCTCCTGCAAGCATATCTCTAAATTTTATCTTTGAAAAAACAAGTAGAAGAGAAGGAATGAACTTAACTCCAACCGCAATCAAGAATAAATACCCAACTTCGACAAAAAATTGTGTTTCAGAAAAAACACTAATGTCATAATTTAATCCAATGTTTATAAAAAAGATAGGTATTAAAAACCCATAAGAAAATCCTTTTAAACTGCTTTCTAAAGTACCCCTATTTGAAAATGTAAAAGCAAAAATTGTTCCTGCTAAGAATGCACCAAGTATTGGCTCTATATCAAAAAAAACTGAAACTCCAACGAGAACCAACATAAGTGCTATAGAACTTCTAATTCCTAACTCATCTGGGTCGTTTCCGTCAAACATTCTAGAAAATAATTGAGGATTCCACCAGGCAACTCTTCTAATTATTCTTAATAACATAATTACTACCACAAAATAAAGTACAACATTGAGGTTTGAAATAGACAATCCTCCAGCATTTATAAAAGATGCATAAACAGTAGCTGCTAATAAAGTCAAAATATCTGCAAGCAAGGCGACCATAAACAAAGTCTGTCCGTATTTTGTTTTAATAGTTCCATCACTTCTCAAAATAGTTATGACTATATCAACACTTGTTGTGCACAAAACTAAAGCAAGGAAAATTGGATAGCCCAAAGTAGAAATTAAATAAAAAGAAGTTATAACTGTCAGGAGATAGATCGACATTGGTAATGCAAGAGTTTTTAAACCTTTTTCGCGGAAAGTGTCTAATTCAATTTCAAAACCTGACAAAAACATTAATAGTAAAAAGCCAAGTATTGCAAGCCCAGAAATGAATTCTGACGAATCAACCCATCCTAAAACTGGTCCTACTGTAATTCCATAAGCTATCTCAAGCACAATTCCGGGTATCTTAATTCTTTGACCTACAAGTGGTAATATAAACGCACCTAAGGAAATAATGACTAGTGATACAGCTTCAAACTCTTCCATAAATTAACTTGGTATATACAAAACAGAAGATTTTGAATTATTAGAAATGAATTCTGTTGTTTTCCTACTTTGCCATGATTGGTTTGTACCATTGCCAATAATTGAAAGGTCAAACTTGGAAGATAAATCAGAAAAGATTTTAGCTTCATTTCCCTCATGATTTTCAAAATCTAACTGGACTTCATAGGACAAAGCTAAGTCCTGCATTTTTTCTAATGAATCGCTTAGTTTTGTAGCGTCTTCAGATTGCAAAAATTTTGGTTGTGATACATTTACTGCTATCAAGGAAGCAGACAAAGAAGAAGCTAAATCAAATGCTATAGAATTTGAAGTGTTTTCACCAAAATCATTATTAATTAGTATTCCAATAGTTTTATAGGGGTATGTTGATTTTGAAAAAAGTAAAGGCGTCTTAGTTTTATTAGATATATTTAATAATGATTTTATTTTTGATTTTGATACTCCTTCTTCTAGAGGATAAATAATAGTTCCAATGGAATCCTCTGAAATTATGTTCTCGATATCTTTATTGGAAATTTTATTTCTTAAAGTCATTTCGAAGTCTTGATCTTTCAAAATAGCTTTGAAAGTTTCATCTGTTGATTCAAGATTGTTATCAAATAAATCTTCTTTTGTAATAACTATTAAAGAGGTGGCTTTTGTATTTCTAGTGTAAAACTCAGATTCAGATAAATTTTTTAAATTGTCTTTGTTTTCTAGAACTACCAGAATATTTTTACCATATTCTAAAGGATATCTTGATTCCGATCCTGAAAATAAATTAATTACATTTGAAAATGCACCTGACTGCAAAACGATAGTTACAAGATCTCCTGTTTCAATTTCAGTGTCACCATGTGGAATAATTACTTTTCCTTGCCTTAATAAAGCTCCAACGATGTAATAATCAGATCCGATTTCTTTTAATTTCTTACCTCTAACTGGGCTGTCAGAACTTATTTCAATTTCTATTGCTTCAGCTCTTCCTCCTGCAAAAGCTTGGGAAACAACCCTCCTTGGTTCTAAAATATGTTCAAACCTTCTGGCAAGAAGAATATCTGGATCTACTACCTCTGCTCCAAGATTTTTGTAATTATCAATATTAGAAACTTCATTTACAACTGAAGACAATCTAAAAATATCATTTTGTTTTGCAATTTTTAATACTTCTAGATTTACTTCATCATTTAATGTAAGTGTTATAACAGCAGTTGTACTTTCTAATCCTGCTTTTTTTAAAACTAAAGATGAAGTTGCATCTCCTTGTATCTTTTCTATTTGCCTATTTGTATTAAAGTTTCTTAATTTATCTTGATCTAAGTCAATAACAGATATTGACCAACCAGAACTAATTCTATTAATTAGTTCTTTTGCTTCACCGTGTGCGCCTACAATTATTACTTTCAAGAGTTTTATTATCCTACATGTTCATTTTAGTTAAAGAACATCTTTGTAAAGCTTATTTAGATAAATAACTTGTAAATAAGCATTTTTTTGGACTAAACACTAAATAAAAAATGGATAACGTCTCCATCTTTAACAATGTATTCTTTACCTTCAGATCTAAGCTTGCCAGCTTCTTTTGAACCTTTTTCTCCGTTATTTTGAATGTAGTCATTAAAGGTTACTGTTTCTGCTCTGATAAATCCTCTCTCAAAATCAGTGTGTATTTTACCAGCTGCTATTGGTGCACTATCACCAACATTTATAGTCCAAGCACGTACCTCTTTTTCCCCAGCAGTAAAATAAGTTTGCAACCCTAATAATTTGTATCCAGCCCTAGTCAATCTATCAAGCCCAGATTCTTCAAGACCAAGTTCGTTAAGAAATTCAATTTTTTCTTCATTTGCTAATCCAGAAATTTCAGCTTCAAGCTCAGCACATATCGCAACAACTTCTGATCCTTCTTCGTTAGCTACATCATTTATTTGATTTAAAAATGGATTACTTTCAAATCCATTTTCATTAACGTTCGCAACATACAAAACAGGTTTAATTGTTAGAAGTTGAAAACCTTTTAATAGTTTTTGTTCTTCTATGTTGAATGACATTGTTCTTAAAGACTTACCTTCCTCAAGAACGGGCAAGATTTTTTCAAGCAAATTTTTTAATGGTATGCCTTCTTTTTGACCTGCTTTTGTTCCTTTAACAGCTTTTTCATAAAGATTTTCAACAGTGGCTAAATCTGCAAGAACTAACTCTGTATTAATAATCTCTATGTCATCCTTTGGAGATACTTTTCCAGAAACATGAACAATATCTTCGTTTTCAAAAGCTCTAACAACATGCACAATTGCGTCAGTTTCTCGAATATTAGTTAAAAACTGATTTCCTAAACCTTCGCCTTTGGAGGCTCCCTCAACAAGGCCAGCAATATCTACAAATTCCATTGAAGTGGGAATAATTTCTTTTGGATTTACAATTTCTGCTAATTGACCTAACCGAATGTCATTAACAGGTACGACACCAATATTTGGTTCAATTGTGCAAAAAGGGTAATTTGCTGACTCAATCCCAGCCTGTGTTAAAGCATTAAACAGAGTTGACTTACCTACATTAGGCAGTCCGACAATACCGCACTTAAACCCCATTTATCCTTATCCTTTTGTTAAATACTTTTTGAAAGCTAAATACAATCAAATTCTTTAATAATTTAAAGATATCTTAAATATAGTGTGTAAATTTATTAAATTTAAGTTTCTATTCTTCATCAATGATTTAATTTGATTAAAGTTTTATATGAGGGGGAATATGAACGAAAAAAATAACAAAAGAACTATTTTTGGTTGGTCAATGTATGATTGGGCCAAGTCAGCATACGAGACAACTACTCTTGGAGCGGTTTTACCTGTTTACTTTGTAAGCGTTGTTGTTCCAGAAGAAGGCTTTGTCTTTAGGGGTAACACATACACTGGTGCGGAAGTTTGGGGCTTTGCTATTGGATCTGCACTATTTATCTTTTTTCTTATAATGCCCACAATTGGAGCTATTGCTGATTTGTCTGGAAATAGAATGAAATTCTTCAAAATTTTTGCATATGGAGGAGCAGTTTTTGCATCCTCTTTTTATTTTGCAACTTCAGGTGATGTTATTTTTACGTTAGTTATATACTTTCTAGCACAGTTTGGAGCAACAGGGTCAAATGTTTTTTACGATAGTGTACTGAAAGATATCACTACTGATGACACCATCGATGCTGTATCTGCAAGAGGTTACGCATTAGGTTATTTAGGTGGTGGTACCCAGCTAATTTTATCGTTTGTCATAATACTATTTGGACCAGATCTTTTAGGAATAGATACTGCTTTGGCATCTAGAATCGCAATTTCGTTAGCTGGATTGTGGTGGTTGTTATTCTCAATTTTTAGTTTTTCTCGTATGAATATTGTTGAGATAAAATCAGAAAACGAAAAAACCACTATTGCAAATGCTTATAGTAGAAATTTTAAAACTTTGAAAAAAATTAGAAAATTTCCATTCTTACTATATTTTTTGGTTGCTTACATATTCTTTTGGGATGGTTTACAAACATTAATTAATATGTCAGCTGCATTCTTTACAGAAGTTTTACTTCTCGATCAAACTCAAGTTTTAATTGTATTTTTAGTAGTTCAGTTTGTTGCATATTTTGGAGCAAAATTAGCCGGTAATCTAGCAACCAAAATAGGTCAAAAAAATGTACTTTACTACACCATGTTCTTGCTTTTCCTTGTAGGAAATGCTGCATATTTTGTGCCTGAAAAACAATTAATACCAGTTGTTGTAATGGGAATAATTACAGCGATGGGAATGGGTGGTCTTCAATCGGTAAGTCGAAGTGTTTATGCTGCTATGTTGCCTAAAGGTGCTGAAGGTGAATTTATGGGTTTCTTCTCAGTGCTATCAAGATTTTCAGCAATATGGGGTCCACTAATTTACGCTTACGTAAGTGCCTCAACAGGAAATCCTAGACTTTCATTACCAGTCATAACATCTTTCTTCTTAATTGGCGCTCTCTTATTAAGAAATGTTGACATGGATAAGAGAATTAGCGAAGAGGAGTGGGCTGCTAGTTAGTTTGTATTAATCTTGATAGATTAAAAAATAAAGCAGACACTGTAATTGGTCCAACGCCACCTGGAAATGGTGCTCGTGAACTAATTACCTCACCTATTTTAACTGTGTCAATATCTCCATATGTTTTACCATCAACGGAAGATATTCCAATATCAATTACTGTTGCTCCGTTTTTGAAGTAAGTACTGTCATACATTTTTGCAGAACCTATTGCAGAGATAAAAATATCTGCTTCTTTTGAAAATAATTTTTGATTTGTAGTCCTACTGTGAATTATTGAAACATTAGCATTGTAACTTTTTGATGACAAAATTTTAGCTAATGGCGCTGATACTAGCCTTGACCTTCCAGCAATAACTATGTTCTTATCTTCCGTTTGAATGTTGTAATAATTTAATAATTCCAATACTGCAAGTGAAGTTGCTGGTATTAACTTATAGGTATCGGAAAACAAACTTCCAAGATTGTAAGATGTTAATCCGTCTACATCAATCTCATGCGGAATACAGTTAATTGCTTCTTCGGGATTTAAATGGTTTGGGAGTGGAAGCTGAATTATCAAGCCATCAGTAGCTTCTGACTCTTCAGATATAACTTCCTCTAAAGTTTCTTGAGAAGTATCAGTATCTAGTTTTAACCAATTGAATTCTACTCCAAGATGTACTGCTTTTTCTTGTTTACGCGAAACGTATAACAAAGAAGCTGTGTTATCTCCCACGGTAATTGCAGTCAGGTGAGGTTTCCTATTATCTTTGGTATATTTTTGAAATACATTTTTACTAATTTCATCAAGTTGCTCAGCAACCGGGGCTCCAAATAATATTTGTTCCATTTTAAATAGTTTAATAATTATGAAACATACTTATTAAATTACTTTATTAAAATAGCAATAGAAAAATATGGATATTTCAAAATTAGATAAAAAAATAAATCCTTCTGGAACAATGGTTATTTCTAACAAATCTAGGGCTTTAAAATTGCAAGGTAAGCCTGTAATTGGATTTGGAGCTGGGGAACCAGATTTCCCTTCACCAAAATATGTAGTTGATGCAGCTATTAAAGCAGTCTCTGATCCTAAAAATCACAAATACTCTCCTGCAGCAGGGCTTCAATCTCTAAGAGAAGTGATAGCAAAAACAACTAAAGATTATTCAGGATTTGAAATTAGTTCAGATAATGTGATTGTTACTAATGGTGGAAAGCAGGCTATATTAACTGCATTTTTTTCTACTTTAGATCCTGGAGATGAAGTCATCATACCAGCTCCTTATTGGACAACTTATCCAGAGGCAGTAAAAATTGCCGGAGGAACTCCTGTTTTTGTTGAAACTGAAAAAAGCAATAATTTTAAAGTTACAGTTGAACAATTGGAAAAAAGTAAAACTGATAATACAAAGATGTTGGTTTGGTGTTCTCCATCAAATCCTACGGGGGTAGTTTACACAAAAGAAGAAGCCGAGGAAATTTATGAATGGATATTCAAAAATGATATATGGATTTTGTCTGACGAACTTTATGAGCATCTAGTTTACGAAGGAGAAACATCTCCCTCCCCAGCTATTTATGACCCTGAATTTAAGAATACAATTATAGTAAACGGTGTTTCAAAGTCGTACTCAATGACAGGATGGAGAGTTGGTTGGTTACTTGGAAACAATAATTTAATAGGAATTGGAAAAAAAATTCAATCACAAGCGACCTCAAATGTTTCAAATGTCTCACAATTAGCTGCAGAAGCTGCACTACTAAATGGACTTGAAGTAACAAATGAGATGAAAATAGCATTTAATAGAAGAAGGCTATTTGCTACTGAAAAAATTAACAGTATTCCAAATCTAAATGTTGTAGAAAGTACTGGTGCCTTTTACTTATTTGTTGACGTAAGCTATTACTGTTCTAAAGAAAATGGTTTGAATACTTCTGAAGAATTATGCGACTGGCTCTTAGAGAATTATTATATAGCGTTTGTGCCTGGTGAGGTTTTTGGAACTCCAGGATTTATGAGATTATCGTATGCTTTGAGTGATGAAGATCTTGATACTGGATTGAGTCGACTAAGTGAAGCTATAGATAATTTGAATGAATAACGTAACAAAAAAAAGTCTTTTTTCTTGGCTTCTTTTCGATTTAGCAAATACAGTATATGCGTTCATAATTCCCGGTTTGTATTTTTCAGTTTGGTTAGTAAGTGAAAAAGGCTGGACAGACCAACAATTAGGATTAGCTACTTCAACAGCAATGGTTATAGTTGCTATTTTAGGACCATGGATAGGAATAAAATCAGATAGTTCACAAGGAAAAAAGAAAATTCTTCTCCTAATGACTCTTATTTGTATTATTTCAACTTTTTTACTTGGCACATTTTCAGTTGAAGTATCAGTTGTATTATTCGTTTTTTCATTAATTGGTTTTAATTTAGGCTCAGTAGTCTATGACGCATTACTTGTTTCTGTTAGCAATGAGGAAAACAGGGGGAAAATATCTGGTTTAGGAGTAGCTTTTGGATACACAGGTTCATTAATAGGGTTTGGAGTTGCTACTTTATTACAAAATATGGGCTACAGCTATGTAGAAATATTTAAAGCTGTTGCTTTTTTATTTTTGACATTTTCACTACCAGCCTTTTTATTTATTGAAGAAAAAATTACATCTAAAGAAAAAGTTAAAACTAGCATCTTGAATTCTTTAAATGTTGTTATTAACTCTTGGAAACACTCAAGAAAATACACTGGTCTTACAAGATTTTTAGTTGGAAGATTTTTTTATGCCGACGCAATAAACACTCTAATTAGTGGATTGTTAGCTGTTTATCTTGTTGAAGAAGTAGGACTTACTCCAGCTGACAGCCAAAGTATTCTTGCTCTAGCTATAGTTGTCTCAATTATAGGTGGGTATATATTTGGAAAAGCTGCTGATAGATTTGGTCCAAAAAGACTGATATTAATTAGTATTGTTTGTTGGATGCTTTCTTTATCACTAGCAATTATAGCAACTGAATTTAATCAACTTTGGTTAATTTACGTTACAGGTGTTCTTGGAGGATTTAACATTGGAGGAATTTTTGCTGTTGATAGAGTCTTTATGACTCAACTTTCTCCTGAAAAACATTTGGGTGAGTTTTATGGTTTATATTCTACAGTTGGAAGATTTGCAACAATTATAGGACCTATACTTTGGGGACTAATTGTTAATAGTTTGGGATTAGGAAGGAATGTTGCAATGGGATCTCTAATAGTTCTGTTAGCTATTTCTTACTACATTATCAGTGGAGTATCAGATAAAGCTGAAAATTAAAAAAAGAAGAACCTCTTTTTCTTTTTTACTTCATCTAACTGCTGTCTTGTATTTTTTAGTTTCTCTCTAAGAAAATCTGCTTCAGATTCTGCCTTAGCTGCCCTTTCACGAGCTTCAGCCATTTGTTGGCTTGCCTCATGTAAATTACCTAATTGATTTAAAACTGTATTCCAAGCATCAAGTGGAACAAGAAGACTTCCTTCTTCAGGAACCTCAACATCTTTTTGTGGATTTTCTGATGTTTTTTCCTCTGAAATACTTCCTTCAAGATTTTGATTAGTACTATCTTTTTTTAGGAAATTGTACTTTTCAGCCATCCTGTCTTCGTAACTACTCATTAATAAAATCCTTTTTCATAGTATCTAAAGTTGTGTTTTTAAATACAAATCCTTTCTCAAGTAATTTTTTAGGTATTGCTCTTATACTATTTAATCCTAATTGCTCACCAAGTTCCCAGCCAACAGCTATACGCATAATTATTGGAGGTAATGGAGGAGCAAAATATTTTTTATTCATTGTTTTAGCAATAATTTTTGAGAATTCTTTTTGTTGGAGTGGTTCGGGGGCAGTGCAGTTAACTGGTCCCATAATGTCTGAGTTTTTTAAACAGAAAATATAAGCAGAGACAAGATCATCAACTGATACCCATGAAAAATATTGTTCTCCCTTTCCAATTGGGCCTGATAAATTTAGCTTAGAAACTAATGAAAAGATTTGAGTTGCTACATTTCCCCTTCCAAGGACAAGGCCCGCTCGACACATTACAACTCTTACACCAAGCTTACGAATTTCATCTAAAGGTACCTCCCATGCTTCTTCAACAACGAGTTGTAGAAATTGACCACGATTGTAAGAAGTTTCCTCAGTAACTACCTCATCTCCATGGTCTCCGTATATATCATTTCCAGAAGCAGTTATAAAAATGTTTGGATGATTTTCAGATGATTGATAAGCCTGAATAAACGTCTCAGATGCCCATTTTCTTGACCAGTATATTCTTGATTTTCTTTCTTTACTCCATCTTCCACCAGCAAAAGGAAAAAATCCAAAAATATCTTTTGGTGCAATACTTTCACCTGCTAGATGTATTACCGCATCAAGGAATTCAAATTTCTCTTGGTCAATTTCTTTGTTAGAAGGATTCCAATAAATTTCATTTTCATTCTTAGGTTCTCTTCTTACAAATTTATAAACTTCAAAATCAGATTCATTTAAAGCTTTACAAAGTTTCCTACCAATAAAACCTGATGCACCGGTTACACCTATTTTCATTCTTCTTCACCGTAAAAAACAAAAAAGTTTTTAAGAGTCTCCTCTACATCAGATATATCAGATCCTAAATTTCTATTAAAGTTAACAGTTACGATGTTAGATTGAATAAAAATTGTGTCTATATCATTAGTTTCTTGAAATAACTTTAAAGCTAGCTGACCACTTACATCGGGTATTAATGATGCTTCAGAAATATTATGGAAAGTCATTCCCTCTTGACCTGAAACAGACCTATTCAAATCAAAAATAATTGTCTTATTTAACTTTGTACTTTTAACTTCAATAATTTGCCCCATCACAAATCTCCAATTTCATGAACCCTTATCAAATTTGTTGCAGCCTCAATATTTGGAGGTGTTCCTGCAACAACCACTACTTTATCACCTTTATTGTATTTTTTTTCACTAATTAGAAAGTCATCTGCAGCTTTCAACATCTCTGAAAATGTTTCTTTTCGTTCTATAGGATATTGGTCTACTCCCCAAAGTAAATTCATTTGATTCAATGTTTTTTTCTTAGTTGTAAAGGTAATGATTTCTGCTTTTGGCCTAAAATTAGATATTAGCAAAGGTGTTCTACCTGTTTCTGTGAAAGCGATTATCGAACTAGCATCTATTTCATTTGCCACTTGAACTGCAGCCCTAGCTAAAGTAGTAGTTATTGAGTCTTCCTTCGAATCTTCTTTTGAAAGTAATGAAGAGGTATCATTTCTAGAATCCGTTTCTTTACAAATTATAGACATAACTTCAACTACTCTATTTGGATTATCGCCGATGGATGTTTCTGCTGACAGCATTACAGCATCTGAACCCTCAAGTATTGCATTGGTAATATCAGTAACCTCAGCTCTAGTAGGTCTATAAGAAGTTTTCATTGATTGAAGCATCTCAGTTGCAGTTATAGATATTTTTCCTCGTTTATTAGCAGCATCTAAAATTTGCTTTTGCACAAAGGGAACTTGCTCTAGTGGAAGCTGAACTCCTAGATCTCCTCTAGCCACCATGACTCCATCCGCAACATCTAAGATTTCATCAATGTTGTCTAAAGCAGTTTTTAATTCTATTTTTGCTATTACTTTTACATCTTTTGGAATGATTTCTTTAACAAGATTTATATCACTTGCATTTCTAACAAATGAAACTGCAACAAAATCAACATCATGTTCTGAACCAAATTTGAGATGTTCTTTATCTTTTTCTGTTATAGCTGAGACTGACAAATTAGAGTCTGGAAATGCTACACCCTGATTATCTCTAAGCTCTCCTCCAATTAAGATCAGTGCTTCTAATTTTTCTTTCTCTTTTTTGACTACTTTAAGTACTATTTGTCCATCATCTATAAATACTCTGTCGTCAACATTTACATCTCTCAATAAATTTTCATAATTGATAAAAACAATCTCATTATTTGATTCAGTTTCAATATTGGTTAAAGTAACATTTTTACTTTTTTCTAAAAAAGTATTCTTAGACGAAATACCAGTTCGTATTTTGGGTCCCTGAATATCTTGCATTATTGCAACTTTTTTATTAGATTTTCTTGCCCAAGATATTACATTTTCATGATCTTCAAGTGTGCCGTGTGAGAAATTTATTCTTAAAACATTAGCTCCAGCATCTATAATCTTCTCAATTTTTGATTCACTTGATAGGCTTGGGCCAACTGTTGCAATAATTTTTGTTTTTCTATCCATATTGATTAAATACTTTAATAGCATGGTATAACAAATTTAAGAATATGAATAGAAAAAATATTATAGGTATACCAATAAAAAACCTCGAAGAGCCAATGTCTAGGCTAGCTAGTACATTAGATAAGAACCAAAGAATTGCCTTACAGATAGGTCTTATTAAAAATTTAGCAGAATGTTTTAGAGGCAAAGATAATGACATATTCTTGGTTTCAAATAATTTAGAAATTGAAAAATTAGCAAACCAACTAGAAATAAATTTTTTCAATACAAAATCTGTTGGCTTAAACAAAGAAGTTATAGAGTTTTCTAAAAATTTTAAAAATTACAACAGCTGGATGATATGCCATTCAGATTTACCTTATGTAACAAAATATTTTGCAAAAACAATAAGTCAAGAAATTGAAGGAAGTGAAATTCTAATAGCAAAAAGTAAAGATAGTGGTACACCGTTTATAGCTGGAAATATTGGTTTTGATGCGTTTAGATTTGGTGTTAAAAGTTTTGATAAACATTCAAAATACCTTAAGGAAAATAAATATGAGTATAAACAAATTTATAGCACTGAATTTACTTTTGAACTTGATGATGAAAATGATTATCAAAAGTTTCTACTTAACCAACCAAGGTGGTTTAAAAAGCTAACAATTTAGCAGCCCCGACCGGATTTGAACCGGCGTTTCTGCCTTGAGAGGGCAGCGTCCTAGGCCTCTAGACGACGGGGCCTCTGCTCGGGGAGAAGGACTTGAACCCTCAACGATGGGACCAGAACCCATTGTGTTGCCAATTACACCATCCCCGAAAGGTAGCAGCCCCGACCGGATTCGAACCGGCGTTTCTGGGTTGAAAACCCAGCGTCCTAGGCCTCTGGACGACGGGGCCGTATAAATAATAAGAATAAAGTATTTTAATTATTAGTTGTTATAATTTTCCGATACTTTCTGCCAATCTTGCAATACATGTCTGTTTACCGAGGGCAAATATCGACTCAAACAAAGGTGGGCTAATTTTTGTACCAGTTATAGATACTCTTGCAGCCTGAAAACCTACTTTCGTTTTTATATCCAATTCTTCTAAAGTTGATCTCATCGTATCTTCAATTATGTCTAAATTAAAGTCATCTAATTTAATAAACTTGTTTCTGATAGCTTCTAAATATTTTTGTGCATAATCAGAATTCACAGAATCCCAGTCTTCTTTGTTTAAAACAAATGGCTCATCAATTAAAAATTGAACTTGGTCGAAAAGATCGTTCATCGTTTCAATTCTCTCCTGTACAGAGGGAAAAATTTTTGATAATCTATCTTTTTCTTCATGAAATAACTCTCTACCAAGTTGATTCTGAATATTACGTATAGAATCCTCTTCAAATTTATTTAGCGATGTTGATCTTATATAAAGCCCATTTAACCAAAGTAGTTTTTTTTCATCAAAAGTAGCTGAATTTGGTAGTACATTGTTTAAATCAAATTTACTTACTGCAAAATCACTATCGAAAAGCTCAACATCATCACCTGGTGACCAGCCAAGTAAGCAGAGATAATTAAACATTGCTTCGTTTAATATTCCTTTTTTACGAAATGCTTCAACTGACGTATCCCCATGTCTTTTGCTTAGTTTTTTACCATCCGGACCAAATAATAAAGGTAAATGACAAAAATTTGGAATTGCTGCATCTAAGGCCTCCATAATTAATATGTGTTTGGGAGTTGAAGAAAGTATATCCTCTCCCCTTGCAATTATTGTTATCCCGTAGTCTATATCATCGACTGTAGAGGCAAGGTGGTAAGTTGGAGTATTATCAGATCTTAAAATGACAAAATCTTCAACATCTGAAGATTCAAATGACATATCTCCACGTACAAAATCTTTAAATTTTATTGTTCTATCATTTGGAACTCTGAATCTTATTGCACCATCATCTTTATAAGCAAGGTCTTTTTCTAAAAGTTCGTTTGCTACTTCTCTATATCTATCAAACCGTGAAGATTGTTTATAATCACCATGCTCTCCACCGACTTCAACTCCTTCATCCCAATCAAGACCTAGCCATCTAAGATTTTCTAGAATGTCTTGTTGGAACTCATCAGTACTTCTCTCAATATCAGTATCATCAATTCTTACAATAAAAGTGCCTCCATTAGCTTTGGCATATAGCCAGTTGAATAACGCAGTCCTTGCGTTTCCAATATGAAGGCTGCCAGTTGGTGAAGGGGCAATTCTTAATTTCATATTATTTAACTGAGTTAATTAATGTACCAATAGTCTCTATTTCTATTTTAATTTCATCACCTGGCTGCACTTTAGAAACTCCATCAGGTGTTCCTGTAAGAACAACGTCTCCCGGCAATAGAGTCATAATTGATGAAACAAACTCTAAGATTTCACCAATGCTAAAGATCATATCTCTAGTATTTCCATCTTGTTTTAGTTCATCATT
>Ga0181557_1001615_pt1 | contig 25011 bp, 18 predicted proteins | sample 011ome_23_FD_148632 | JGI IMG/M metagenome (GOLD analysis project Ga0181557, IMG submission 148632) | Coastal salt marsh microbial communities from the Groves Creek Marsh, Skidaway Island, Georgia - 011506CT metaG (spades assembly) | ecosystem: Environmental > Aquatic > Marine > Intertidal zone...
TGCGGCCCGCAAGCGCCAGGCTTACTATACCCGTGATGCCAGCGAGGAAGCCCTGCTGAAAACCGAGCGTGACAGTACACAGAGCACTCGCAACAACTACCGCAGTGTGGAAACCGATGTGCTGGCTGTACAGGCCAGGGCGCAGGCGATAATTTCCGCCGAAAGTGCACTGGAAGCCACGGAAGTGGGCGCCGAGGTGGGTACGCGAAATGTGGTTGATGTGGTACTGGCGCAACGCACCCTGTTCCAGACGCGTCGTGATTACGCCAACGCCCGTTACAACTACGTGATCAACACCCTGAACCTGAAACAGTCTGCCGGCATCCTGAACCCGCAGGATGTTATCGAACTGAATAACTGGCTGGAGTGATCAAGCGCCAGCCTGTGCTGTCATTCGCGACCTGTTAAAAGCAGGTCGTTGATGACAGCCAGGTTTCGCCCTGTTGCTCCCTGGTTGGCTTCCACGGTTCTCCTGGCCGCCTCACCCATCGCTCTACGCTGATCGGCATCCGCCAGTAACTCGCACACTTTTTTCGCCAGCTCATCGCTATCAGCCACCAACGCCAGGCCTCCAGCAGCAACCAGCTGGTCACTGACCGCCTGGAAATTGAACCGGGAGGGCCCGGTGATAACCGGTAATCCCATGGCGGCAGGTTCAATGATGTTCTGGCAACCCGTATTGACCAGGGACCCCCCCACGAAGGCCACGTCCGCCAGGCCAAAGTAATAATGCATCTCTCCCATGGAATCGCCGATCAGCACGGATTCTGATGCGCCCGGCAAGGTATTGCTGCTGCGACGCGCGACCTCGAACCCGGCTTTTTGCGCCATGCGGGCCACCTCGTCAAAGCGTTCGGGATGACGCGGCACCAGGACCAGCAAGGCATCAGGCAACCCGGCCCGTATCAGGGCAAAAGCCTTCAGGACTTTTTCTTCCTCGGCGTCACCGTCCAGAATGCGCGTGCTTGCCGCAATGAGCACCGGGCGGGCTTGTAAACCCGCCTTGTCTTTTTCAGCCTGCTCGATCTGGACCCTGTTCAGGGACATGTCGTATTTCACATTCCCGACCACCTGTATTTTTTCGGCATCCGCTCCGAGCATCTGCAACCGCTTGCTGTCCTCTTCGGACTGGGCAGTGATGCACTCAAACTGCGTCAGCATGTGACGGGCCAGTTTCGCGATCCCGCCATAGTTTTGCTGCGATTTTTCCGACAGGCGGGCATTGGCCAGCATGATCCTGATACCGCGCTGGTGACTGTAATGGAGAAGATTGGGCCACCATTCGGTTTCCATGATGACCAGCAATTGTGGTGATATACAGTTGAGGAAGCGCTTTACTGCACCGGGAATGTCATAAGGCAGGTAAACATGGGTTACCGTGTCTGACAATAAGGCAGACACCCTTGCCGATCCGGTAGGTGTCGTTGTAGTCACCAGTATTTCCAGGTCCGGATCTTGCGTCTGCAGTTGCCTGATCAGTGGTACGGCGGCATGAACCTCACCTACCGAGACAGCATGAAAGACGATGTCCACTTTACCCGGCTTGTTCTGCGCATCGTACAAGGCGAAACGCTCACGCCAACGTTCCCGGTAAGCGGCTGCACGCCTGGAGCGCCACAGCAACCGTAACAGGAGCATGGGGGTGGCCAGGTAAAATAGCGTGGAATAAAAAAGGCGGTTCACTCGTGCGTCTGGATCAGTCTTTTCCTGTCAGTAATGACAGGCCAGATGATTTCCGGTTTGGTCTGCATTCTGTTTAACTTATACTGTCATGCTTTCCCGTTGCGCACAAACTTCCATCCTATGGCTGAAACCCTGAAAACTGACGCATTGATTATCGGCGGCGGTGTAGCCGGTCTCTGGTTACTGAACAGGTTGCGCAATGCCGGCTACAGTGCCTGGTTGCTGGAACAGGATCAACTGGGTACCGGGCAGAGCATAGCCAGCCAGGGCATCATTCATAGCGGCCTGAAATATGTCAGCGATGGCACACTGAACAAGGCAGCTGCTTCCATTGCCGACATGCCAACACGCTGGCGACAGTGTCTTGATGGTAACGGTGAAGTCGATCTGCAATCGTGTCGCGTGTTGTCAGAACAGTTCTACATGCTGCCCGGCAATTCCCTGCGCGCCAGGTTGCTGTCTTTTCTTGGCAGCAAGGCACTGGCATCCAAAACAGCCAGCCTGCCGGCGAAGGACTATCCCGACCTGTTCAGGAATCATGTCAGCGGTCCCCTGTACCGCATAGCCGACTTCGTGCTTGATGTGCCTTCCCTGCTTGCCACCTTGTGCGCCAACCACACCGATGCCGTGTTCAGCATTGATTGGCAGCAGGCACACCTGGACAAGGACCCGCAGGGAAAAATTACGGGACTGCAATTCAACGACGGGCCGCGTATCGAGGCCAGTCATTACGTGTTTTGCTGTGGCGGCGGGACTACCTCCTTGTTACAGGACCTGGACCTGCCCGATGTGCCCATGCAGCGCCGCCCCTTGCAGCAGGTCATGGTACGCCACCAGACAAGCGATCCCGCCTTCGTGCATTGTGTTTCGAGCCGGGTTGACCTGACCCCGGAGCTGACCATCACAACCCATACCAATAATCAGGGCCAGCCAGTGTGGTACCTGGGCGGCAGGCTCGCCGAGGACGGTGTTGGCATGGCACCGGATCGGCTGATAGATAGTGCCCGTAGCAAGCTGGAAAAACTTTTCCCCTGGTGTGATTTCAGCAAGGCACAGTGGGCGACACTGGACATTGATCGTGCCGAGGCCCGTCAGCCCGATGGCCGGCGGCCTGAAAATGCCAGCATGATTACCCGGGATAATCTTGCTGTGTGCTGGCCCACCAAGCTGACCATGGCGCCCGCACTGGCTGATCGCGTCCTTTCCTATATCGAATCGAACGGCACAATACCCGGCGGGAACACGGCCTCGCCTGCGCCGACCTTCCTGTCCCGTCCGCACGTGGCAGCGATACCCTGGGAGAATCTCTGAGTATGGCCTTTATGCGCACACTGCCGGGTACGGACATATCCGTTTCAGCCCTGGGATTGGGCACGGTAAAACTGGGCCGTGACCAGAGAGTAAAATACCCGGCCTCATTCACCATTCCGGATGATGATGCGGTCAGGAACCTGCTTTCACAGGCACATGACCTGGGCATCAACTTCATCGATACCGCACCGGCCTATGGCACCAGTGAAACAAGGCTGGGACAGTTACTGGCACAACGCCAGGACTGGATCATTGCCACCAAGACCGGTGAGGAGTTTGACAATGGTGAGTCCCGCTTTGATTTTTCTGCCGGCCATACCCGTCATAGCGTGGAGCGCAGTTTGAAGCGCCTGAACACCGATTATCTTGATATTGTGCTCATTCATTCCGACGGCAATGACACGGACATTCTGAATAAAACAGACTGCGTGGAAACCCTCAGGCAATGCCAGCAGGAAGGGCTGGTCAGGGCCATTGGCATGTCGTCAAAAACAATCGAGGGCGGCATCCTGGCCGCATCAATGCTCGACCTGGTCATGATTACCTACAACCTGGAACAGCGTGACCAGGCAGTACTGGATTACGCGGTGTCCCATGACAAGGGGGTCCTGGTCAAGAAAGGTTTAATGAGTGGTCACACCGGTTCAGTCAATGACAGTATGACCTTGTTGATGCAAACAGAAGGTATTCAGTCGGTCATCGTGGGCACGATCACACCTACTCACCTCATGGAAAACGCTGCCCTGGCAAAAGCCCTGGCAGGTTAAATTACCTGAAGGGCTTTAACTTTCTTCCCTGATCCTGTCGACAATAGCGGATGTAGAACAGTCATCCAAAAATGACAGCACTTTTACCTCGCCGCCGTAGGCCGTAACGATATCTGCACCTACTACCTGGTCGACACCGTAATCCCCACCCTTGATGAGGCAATCCGGCCTGACCGCGTCCAGTAGCGCTTCGGGGGTATCTTCAGAAAACGACACGACCCAGTCTACGGATTCCAGGCCGGAAACCACGGCCATGCGACGTTCAACCGGGTTGATCGGCCTGCCCTCGCCTTTCAGTCGCTTGACCGAGTCATCATCGTTGATGGCAACCACCAGCCGGTCACCCAGCTTGCGCGCCTCGGCAAGATAACCCACGTGTCCGGCATGGATGATGTCAAAACAGCCGTTGGTAAAGACCACTTTTTCACCGTGGGCCCGGGCATCGGCAACAGCCAGCGCAAGCTGGTCACGTGTCATGACACCACGGTCAGAGCCACCATCGCGCTGCACTTCCCGGCGCAATTCCGGACCACTGACAGCCACAGTGCCAACCCGGGTAACGGCCAGGCCTGCTGCAATATTGGCCAATGCCACCGCCTCGGGCAGGGGTGAGCCTGCAGCCAGGGCCGATGCCAGTACCGAGATCACGGTGTCGCCGGCACCGGTGACATCAAACACGTCACGGGCGCGTGCCGGAATATGCAATTCAGGCTCACCCGAACGAATCAGGCTCATGCCATGTTCCCCGCGCGTGATGAGCAGGGCTTCCAGTTCAAGTTCCTTCAATAACTGCTGGCCACGGGCAACCAGGGTTTCCTCGTTGGGGCATGCTCCGACCACCTGCTCAAACTCACTCAGGTTCGGTGTCATCAAGGTGGCGCCCCGGTACCGGGTAAAATCACTGCCCTTTGGATCAACCAGGACCTTGACGCCGGCCTTTTTTGCCATGCTGATCAGTTGGCTGACTTTTGCCAGGGAACCCTTGGCATAGTCTGAAAGGATGATGATATCGGTAGCGGCCAGCAATGCCTCGGCGCGCCGGTTCACTGCCTCCGCGCTGGCCTCATCAAATAGCTCTTCGAAATCCAGGCGGATCAGCTGCTGATGGCGGCTGACCACCCGCAACTTGGTGATCGTCGGTTTGTCCGGGACTTTCTCAAAGTCGCATAGCACCCCGGCGGCACCGAGACGGGATTCCAGTTCGATGCCTGGCTCATCTTCACCGACCAGGCCGACCAGTGTTGCTGCCGCGCCCAGGGCGGCGATATTGAGCGCCACGTTGCCAGCGCCACCGGGACTGTCTTCCCTGCCATTGACACGTACGACCGGCACCGGTGCCTCGGGAGAAATACGTGATGTTCCACCCTGCCAGTAGCGGTCAAGCATGACATCGCCGACGACAAGAACACGTGCAGAATCGAACTTGGGTATATCGAGCTTCATTGAATACTAAAGGGCCCTGATGGTAAGTGGCCGCTATCATATCATAGCCATTGCTGCTTACTGATTCTGATACAATCACGAAGAAAATCAGACAAGCAGTGTATGCAGACGCCTCCTCCTTTCAGCTCCTTTACCCACCTCAAGTACTGGCCAACCTGGGCGGGCATCGGCGTGCTTATCCTGATTGCCTGGATGCCGTTCACGATCCGGTATCGTTTCGGCCAGGCCCTGGGCATGCTGACCTTCTGGCTGGCCCGGGAGCGTAGATACATCACCACCATCAACATCGGCCTGTGTTTTCCGGAACTCACTGCCCGGGAACAGGAAACCCTGGTCAGGGAAACGTTTCGGGAAAACGGCGTCGGCCTGGTGGAAACGGCCACTGGCTGGGTGCGGAAACCGGGCACGTTCAGGGACCAGACCACCCTGATTGGCCTGCCCGCCCTGGAAGCGGCCCAGGCCCGGGGCAATGGCGTCCTGCTCATAGGGGCCCATTACTCGACGCTGGATTTTGGCGCCAACCTGTTATCCCATTTCCATCCCTTTGCCGTCACTTACCGGCCGCACCGCAACGCCCTGTTTGATGCGTTCATGCTGCGCGGCAGGCTGTCCAACTGTAACGGGGTATTTGACCGCAACGATATTCGCGGGGCTTTCCGGCATCTGAAACAGGGCAAAACCCTCTGGTATGCCCCCGACCAGGATTACGGTCCGGACCATGCCGTGTTTGCCCCGTTCTTTGGCCATACCGCTGCCACGATCACTGCCGGCAGCCGCTTTGCCCGAATCAACAATTCCGCGGTTTTTCTTGTGCGCCAGCATCGTCAAGGGGCCACCTGCCAGTATGAAATCGAGTTTGTACCCTTTCCGGAAAGCTTTCCGGGCAAGGATGACACCAGCGATGCCGCCATGACCAACAGCATGATAGAGAAGGCCATTCGCCAGTATCCCGCCCAGTACCTGTGGATGCACAAACGCTTCAAGACCCAGCCAGGTGGCAAACCGGAAAGTCCCTACATCGATATTGCCACGCCGAACCATCGCCTGAAGGAAGCCCAGTACGAACAGGTCATGTCCGGGGCTACCCAGCTTTCCGAACTGGATAACATCAAGGATTACCGGCTGCCCTCCGGGCTCTGGATGCGGGAGTATCCCGGCCTGGTCGGCAAACGCTTTTTCGGGGGCAACGATGCCAGGGTGTTTGACCAGCATGCCAAGAAACTGCGCATGCACGGCTTTGCCTCGATTACCGTCGACAATTTTTTCCGCGTGCCCGACAGGAAGTTGTCCCTGGTCACCTATTTTGTTCCGCCAGGCAAGCTGCTGAGCCAGGTGCCGCACAGGGAACTGCCGCTGGATCTGCTTGCCGGGTTCATGGCCCGGTTGCACCAGGCAGGTTTTGAATGTCAAAAGCCGGCGACAGACATGTTCATGATTGATGGCGAGTCACTGGCAGTGATTGATCCCACAGAGTTCCGGTTTAACGGCTCACCACCTGCCCTGAAAAACCGCCGTAGCGCCCTGATCCAGTTGTCCAGGAACCTGGGCCTGAACAGCAGTGACCGTGACCGTTTCTTTACCCGGTATGCCGAAAAGGCAGGCCTGGGTATCGCCGGCATGGAGGCCTGATGATGGGCCTGCCTGACCCGCTGAAAACCCTGGACCTGCGCTGGCCTGCCATCGGGCTGAGTTGTCTCTTCTCACTGCTGGTCATCATTCTCAACCCGATTCCCAATGATGACGCGTTCAGCTACCTGCGCGCTGCACAACTGTTTGGCACTGAAGGGCTCAGGGCAACCCTGTCCACGTATGGCTGGTACGGTTACTCGGTGCTCATTGGTCTTGCCAGCCAGGTACTGCCGGGCTCGTTGATGACAAGCGCCCATATCCTGAACATCCTTGCCTTTGCGCTGCTCGTTTACGCTTTTGTCACACTGGCCATGGAATTCCGGGCAACACGTCATGTACAGGTTTTTGCCGTCATGATCATCCTGTGTTTTCCCACGATCAACGAGATGCGTTTCAACCTGATCCGGGATTTTGCCTACTGGGGGTTTTGCCTGACCGCCCTGGTACAACTGATTCGCTACAACCGCAGTGGCGCCCTGGTGCATGCCCTGGGCTGGGTGCTGGCGATGGCCGCTGCCATCTTTTTCCGGCTGGAAGGTCTCATCATCCTGGCACTGTCACCGTTTGCCCTGTTGGCACAATCTTCCATACCGCTGGCACAACGCTGGCTGAAAACCGGCAGCCTGTTTTTACTGGTCATGGTTTTTACCGCTGCCATGCTGCTGGTATTTCTGCCCGCCGATGTGAACCTGGTCGATATCTTCCGTTATGCCTGGCGCTGGTACCTGCCCTTACTGACCAACTACCCCGATACCCTGGCCAATGCCGCTGCCGGCGTCCCGCTGGCACTGGATGTCACAACCGACCTGGCATTGTTTACCGGCAAGGGGCTTTTCATTCTCTTCCTGGGGTTTCTCTGGTCAGTGATCAGCAACCTGGTGATGGCCCTGGGGCCGGCCCTCGCCCTGGTCATGGGTTATGCTTTCCTGTCAGGTAAACACCCGCTGCCTGCAGCATGCAAATGGCCCTGGGCGGCCTACCTGGTCTGCGCCGTGCTGGCGCTGCTGGTGTTTGTCTCGATCCTGCAATTTCTTACCACGCGATACGCGGTCCTGGCGGCATTACTCCTGCTATCGGTGATGCCGCTGTACCTCGAGCAGCTCTACCAGCAAGCCATGGCCCAGGGTTCGCCAAGGCGTTTCCAGGTGATTGTCACCGTCATAGCGGCTTACTTCCTGCTGGACAGTCTGGTGAGCTTTGGCTATTCAAAACGCTATATCGAGGATGCCATCGACTGGTCGCAGGCCAATATTGCCGCCGGGCAACACGTCACGACCAACAACTTCGCACTGGCCTACTACACCGGCCTGGTGCCTGAGTACGACATGATAGAGTCAAACCCATCGCGGGTTTTACAGACATTGCCTGAGGAAGGCTATGTCATCCTGGAGCTGGCTCATGATAATGCGGTTGCCAGAAAAGCTGCCGCAGACAACGCGGCACTGGTTGAACTGGTGCGCTTTGGCAACAAGCGCGATGACATTGTCGTCATCTACCAGTTGCAGCGCTGAGACCCGGTCAGAAATTTCCTAACCATGACGGCGCTTGAGCCGCTCTGCCCGCTCCTTCACCTTGCGCCAGAATGTGTCCTGTTCAGTCAAGGCCGTGCGCAGGCTGGTGCCGGCATAGCTGCGCACGAACCTGTACAGGTCCCGCTGCGTCAGGCCAATGTCCATGGCAGAAAAATACAGGCTGCCAATATCCTTGATAATCCAGCGTTGCCCAAGTTGTTTTTTCAGCAGCGCGCGGTGCAGGTCAATCAAGGTGAGCTGATGACCAACCTTGTCCCGGATCATGAAATGGCACAGGTAAAAATCACGATGGCAGATACCATGGCCATGCATCAGGCGGCTGATACGGGCCACTTCCCTTAACCATGCCAGCTTGTCAGTAAATGAGGGTGGTTCGCTGCGCCAGTCACGGGTCAGGTCTTCCAGGTTTTCCTGCGTGCCCACATCCTCAGTGACGATAAAGGATTCCATTCGCTGTGGCAGGAAACCTCGTCTGCCCCAGCCGGCAACCACGGGCACAGATACGCCCAGGTCCTGCAAGGCCTTGATGGCGCGCCATTCATTGCGGGCGCTGACTACCGGCAGGCGCAGGCGCACCAGGTTTTTCAGGATTTCACCGGACCCGGTACCACGGTGGTATTTCACAAAGAAGGTTTTTCCACCCAGGTCCACCGCATAGGTACGGCGACTTTCCAGGGCACGGTATTCTTTTCCGGCCATGGTGGCAAAACGGGCAAAGGGATCGGAGTCACCGATGGCGTCCACGATGTCTTTACGCAAGTAAAGCTCAGTAGCCATGATCACTTTTCCCGATTGAGCTGAAACACAAATCGGCTCTCACTATAAACATCGCAGGTCATTTATGCCTTCCGGCAATCTGGTCATTGAGCTGTTGCCGTGTCGCCTGGTTACGTACACGCTTGGCAAAAAATAAGAGTAACCGGCCAGTCGTGGCCAGTCCAGCCAGACGTTGATAACGGCAACACCAACGTCATGTGGCTTTCCTGAAGCAAAAAAAAACGGCGGGCTATTGCCCGCCGTTTTTCTTTCAGGTCATGAATGTTTCTAGAAGGTAGATTTAATACCCAGGAAGAAACGACGACCCAGTGTGTCGTAATAACCACCGTTGAATCCGCCTACACCTGGCAAGCTAAATCCATTCGGATTGTTACAACCCGGAGCACCACCACAAACGTCGAGGTTGGAACCGGCAGGGTAACCACGAGAGCTGCCTACATTCGGTGGCTCTTCGTCGAACAGGTTGGTAATACCACCACGAATCGTGATGGACTCACTGACTGTCCAGTTGGCTGCCAAATCGAAAATGTTATAGCTGTCAGTTTCGATTTCAGTGCTAGGCGTATAGCTCAGTATCAGGCCTTCACCGCCTGCTGCAACACGGGCATTATTCTGGATAACGCCTTGCTGTGCCGCATAGTTGGCAGTGTAGACACCGGGCAGATGACGCCAGCGCAGTGTCACGCTCCAGTTATCCTTGATGTAGCTGACGTTACCGAACAGACGGAAATCGTAAGCACCACCATTGGTACCGGAGAGATTTGGACCCAGAGAGCCTTTCCAGTCTACCGGCACGTCAAATGCGGCAGCAGACTGTTCGGTTTCGTACTCGTTGAGGATCGTGGCGTTCAGGCTCAGTCCCAGGTTACCGGACAGGCCGAACAACTCATTCAGATCACCAAACCAGTTCACACCAATGTCCATACCGGAGGTCTCGATGGTGGCCTGGTTGCCATAGGACAGCAGTGTGTTAAGCGCATTACCGTTACGCTGGTCACGAGGAACCAGCTGACAGGCGTTACTGGCCGCTTGTGCTGCCGCTTCCGCAGGCGTGCTCACGATAGTACCGAAACAACCGAAGGCTGACTGGTCAATGGAGGTCAGCATGATGGCGTCTTCAATTTCCACGTTGTAGTAATCGAATGACATATTCAGACCACGTGCCCAGGCGTTATCCCAGGGAGAGCGGATAACCGCACCCAGAGTCCAGGTATCAGCCGTTTCAGAGGTCAGTTCAGAATTACCTTTCTGCAGAACCCAGGCGAAACCACCGCCGCCACCCTGCTGGGTAACGTCATCGCCGTTAAAGTAATACTGCTGCTCGGCAAAGCTGCCTGGTCCACCCATCAGGGCCTGACAGATCAGGAAGGTACTGTCTGCACCAGCCTGAGTCTGACCATCGGCCAGCTGCGGGGGAGCCTCGTTGGCACCGATAACCGGGTCTCCAGCGTAGGAGTTACCACCGGCACCATAAGGCGCATTGGCACGTGGAGAACATGGGTCACCGAAGTTACCACCACCGGTGAAGACTTCCTGGGGATTCAGGAACAGCTCACCGAGGTTGGGCGCACGTGTTGCACGATTGAAGCCACCACGCAGGCGAGCCCAGTCATTGATCTGCCAGTTGGCCAGGGCTTTCCAGGTAGTTTCTTCATCGGTTTCCGAGTAGTCGGAATAACGGGCACCAAGTTCCAGTTCCAGCAACTGCACACCCGGTACATCAGATACCAGCGGTACCAGTGCTTCTACATAGTAATCTTTGACAGAAGTACTGGCATCCAGGTAACCGGTCGGATAAACACCGACCACCTGGTCAGTGAAGGAGTCCTGGGACTGCAGGATATCAGGCACAAACTGTGCTTCATTGTCACGTGCCTGGAAACCGGCAGCAAAGCGGGCTTCACCAGCAGGCAGCTCAACAATGGAACCCTGCAAGTTGATTTCAATGATGTCCTGCTGGTTGGCCGCACGCGTCTGCAGAGTAGCATTCACGGCGTTGTAGCAGTCTTCGGATAATGGCTGGTCGCCACCGAAGAAGGTGTCATAGAAGCCGGACTCACAAGTGAAGTCACCACTACCAAAGGCGGGCCTGATGGTAGGAACAATTTCAGCGTTGGCAATGGAGTCGCCAGTCACATAAAACTGGTTACCGGTACCGGAGGCGCCGCGACCATAATCAGGATAGTTGGTTACCGTACGATACCTGGCCAGAGACAGGTTACCTTTGGCATTGTTATAGGTAGCCGACTCACCGTGTGAATAATACAGCTCTGCAGTCCAGTCCTTGAAAGGCAGGTCAACATTCACGCCGGCTTCAATCTGCCACACCTCGTTGGTATTGAAAGTACTACGCGGCGGCAGGCTGAAATCGGGGTTCCAGTTTGGCTGCCAGCGACCGTCCTGGTCGGGCCTGGCATTCAGCATGAAGGCCAACTCGGGCGGTACAGGAAAATGCGCCCCTTCAGCACCCGTAGGGATGAAGTTGGGGTTCGGGTAAGCTGACAAATTGGCAGCCACGGCGTTAAGCACTGCAGGATCCGAATAATCCAGTGTTGGATCAATCGGGCTGTCAGTTGTGGGATCGTAAGGAATGTGGGTTTCCCAACCGCTAATCGCATTGGTACCAAACAGCAGTGTTTCAGTTCTGCTCTCGGCAAAGTTTACCCGGGCAAAGGCGTTAACCCGCTCAGTGACATCAAAGTTGCCAGAGGCGAAAAATGACCAGCGGTCCTGGGGAGCACTGGCAAATGCCTGGGTGTTGTTCCATTTCAGCACCTGATTGGTCGTGGTAGCAGTGATATCACGGTTGTCATTCACTGTACGCAATGCATAAGACAATCCATCAATGGGAATCTTCGCCCTGGCTTCACCACCGGCATTACCGGAAACAAACACCGTGCCGTCAGGATTGAAGTTAAGGTTGGGAATGTTCGGTGAGAATGCCTGGTACCAGGCCAGTGGATTCTCGCCACCGTACAGGGCGTACAGGGCATCCTTGCTGGGATTGTTCGGGCGGATAAATCCCGCCGAGTTCACACCCTGAAGGAAGAAGAAAGAACCGGCTGTGGCGGGATCCTGCCAGAAGTCGGTATAGATATCGCGGTTTCTCTGCAGCGCGGATTCCCTTGAATACTGCTCAAGACCAAGTACCACGTTACCACGGCCATCAGCGAAGTTGCCGCCCAGAATGGCAGAAACACGATACTCGTCACCGTCACCGGCATCCTGTATGCCATATTGTGTATCTACTTCAAAGCCTTCGAAGTTGTCACGCAGGATGAAGTTGGTCACACCACCGATGGCATCCGCACCATAAACGGCAGAAGCACCACCGGTAATTGTCTCAACACGCTCGACCAGTGCCGAAGGCACGCCGTTGATGTCAGTAACCATCAGGGCATTAATCGGGGTTGGACGATGACCGTTTACCAGCACAAGGCTACGGTTAGGACCGAAACCACGCAGTGATATTGAGGCAATACCTACAGAGTTCACCGGAGTAATTTGCACATCACCCTGTGAAGTCACTGGTGAAGCAGCAGGATTGTATTCCGGCAACTGGTTTAGGTAGGACTCAATGTTCAGTCCGGTCTGAGTTTCGAAGTCAGCCTGGTCAACTGTGGTAATCGGGCTGTTGGATTCCAGGTCCCGTCGAACAATACGAGATCCGGTAACGACGATTTCTTCGATTGATTCATCCTGAGCTAATACACCGGGCGCACTTGTTAAAGCAAATGCACCTATTGCAGCTGAGATTGAAACAGAAAGAAGAGAACGTCCTAAATTAGGATTAGACATAGATGTCCCCTTGATTGTTGAAGAATTTCGGTATTGCCGCGCATTTACCTGATCCAGCTTCAGAACAAGTTCACATTTTTATAGTCACGGCGAAGCAAACTTTACCTCTCGAATGCTCAACAGTCAATTAAAAAAGACAATGTAAGCCTCTGTATTAAAAGAGAAAAATAAGAAACAAAAAAATACTTGCGTATTTCTTGCGCAATTCGGGAATCCCTTTCCGGAGGAGTCTGTAAAAACAGGAAAAGAGTCCTTAAAAGGGACTGAAAAATGCGCTAAAAATGAAGGAAATGGCGGCTGGAAATTGGGAAGTGTGGTTGAAGTTTGGAGGCTGAAAGTTGAAAGCTGCCAGGTAGCCAGCGTTGCTGTTTTCAACGACTGCTAGTCAATCCGTTTGACCTGGATAAAGCCACGCAGCCTGCTGGAAGTCAGGCGATAGGAGGTACCCCATTTGCTGGGATAGATCCTGACTTCTTCCCCTTCCCTGAGATAGTAGCGTTTGGTTTCTGTTTGTTGCCAACGCTGGCCGCTGGACAGGGTGAAGACACTGAGCCCTTGCCCGATTCTCGAGATTTCGGTAATAGTATCCACCAATTCCGTCTGGCCGTCTGCACCTTCACGTATGCGGGTGTCAGCTGTTTCTTTCTCCAGGCCAAAATCATCGATCTGCTCGTTTGTTGTTTCCTCACGATCCCGTACATTGGATTCAGCCACAGGCTGTTCTTCTTGCCTTTCCACCTGCCTCGGCAAGCGGACTACCGGAAGGTTTTGTGTATTGCCTCTCGGCACGGATTGCTCTTGCTGACTATTGCGAGCTGCACCAGTTGCTGACTCTTCCACGTCTTCTACAACAGGTGCTGCCTGGTTAGCTTCAATGGCGTCATAACATCTATAACGCTCATCACGATTCTCGATGGTACGGCAATCAGAAAAACTGGATACCTGGGCTGAGCCAACAGCAGCAATAAAGCAGGAGGAACCCAGAAAAGTGAGTAATGTTCCTTTGATGACTATCCTGGATAACTTCATTTTGCGCGTTCTTTTTTATTTGACGAGAATTAAAGGCTTTGGCCCGGGATTGCAAATGAATGCAAGAATTAGAGCAACAACTGCTTACTCTTCAAGCAGGCGGCTGAGTATATAGTAGCCAATATGGCAGTTCAATTAAGCCTGTTCTGCAAGATGGCAGACCTGGTGACACTATTAAAAGGCGTAATCGAGTAAAAGCCCTGTTGGCCTGGTACAACGCAGCGCAGGACAATCAACGACCAAACAAGGCTGCTGCGTCTTGCCGCAAGCAAAGCTCAGTGGCCATGATCACTTTTCCCGGCAGCGTCAAGAACCCTTTGTGCCACCCGGTCGGGCATATCGTAAAAATCCCCCTGGCGGCCGTAGGCAATGCCGTTATTACGCCAGGGAGTGCGATCAGCATTCAACATGTACACAAGACGTTCATTCATTGTCTGCTGGCTGAAGGGGGCAGGCACAACCACGCCAGCCCCAGCTTTCTCCACGTGAAAGGCATAACCACAGGTTGCCGTTGCCAGGACAGGCAAGCCCGCCACGATGGCTTCCAGCAACACCATGCCGGCACTTTCCTTGCGGGATGGCTGCAAGAGCAGGTCAGCTCCCTGGTAAAAACGCGGCAGGTCGTTTCGTTGGTCCAGTATGGTAACTCCTGATTCGATCCCCAGCTGCCTGGCCTCGCTGGCATGACGCTGATGGCGGTCAGGGCCCAGCAGGAAAAAGTGGACTCGTTGCCGGAGTGCTTCCGGCAATGCGGCAATGGCAGCCAGCGATCTGTCCACGCCTTTGATCGGGTGGCTACTGCCAACCTGTAGCAACACCAGGTCATCTGCTGCTATGGAAAATTCGCGGCGAAATTCGCGGCGTACTTCACTGGCATCATCGGGCGCCATGCGGTCCCTGGCAATGCCCGGCGGTATGTCTGTCATCCTGGCTTCGGATTGTGGATAGCAGGCCAGGAACTCCTGTTTTTGCAGCGGGGAAAGCATCAGCAGTTGTGTCCTGGCAGATGGCCCGAACACGGCGCGCTCAAAGGCCAGGTATTGGCGGCTTCGCGGTGCCCAACGGTAAAACAGGTTGCGCTCGCGAGTCGCTTTCCAGGCAAAACAGGTATCGGCAGCAAAATAGAAATCGAGGCCGGGCAGCCGATTGAAACCTATGACTGCCGCGTAAGAATGGCTTGCCAGGTGATCCGCGAGAAATGCAGCGAAGCGGTTTCGAGCCGCCACCTTGTTTCGCGTTCTGATTTCCGGCATGACCCGATTGAATCCCTCGGGCACGGGTCCTTCCCAGCTCATGCAAAGCACATCCACTGCACAGTCTGCTGCCAGCAGACTTTCACCGATACGCCGGCAATCCCGTTGCAGACCGCCATAGGCAAACCAGTCAAACAGTACCAGGGCAATCTTCATGGGTTATCCAGGATGCTGACCGCATCAAGTACACGGCCAGGCTCCAACTGTTTTAGACAATTGGTATGGCCGAGCGGACAGAGTCGTTTGAAGCAGGGACTGCACTCCAGTTTCAGGGAAACGCTCTGGACCCTGTCTGCCAAAGGCGGCGTGAATGCCGGCGAAGTGGAACCGTAAACCACCACCAGGGGACGTGCCAGGGCAGCACCAATATGCATGAGCCCGGAATCATTACTGATCACCATGTCGGCACAGGCCATCAGGAAAAGGGCTTCGGCCAGGGTGGTGGTTCCGGCCAGGTTGTGGCAATGGGCAACCGACGCCCCGGGAACACTGTCCTTTATGGCCTGGGCATCCGCATGATCATTTTTCGAGCCCAGAATCCAGACCTGCCCCAGCTGCTGTTGCAGCCAGCTTGTGGCCACCTCGGCATAATGACTGGCCGGCCATTTCTTGGCTTCGCCAAACTCCGCACCGGGACACAGGACAAGCACCGGCTTGTCGCGCGACAATGCTAGGCGCTTCAGGGTAGCCTGGATATCCGTGTCTTGTACTGCCAGTGCAGGATATGGCAATGGGTCCGGCAGTGGCTGCCCAGCGGGCAAGGCAAGTGCCACAAAGCGTTGCACCATCAAGGGGTAAGCCTGCTTGTCCAGGACCCGGCAATCATTGAGCAGCCAGGAACGGGCTTCGCCGCGCCAACCCGTACGAACCGGAATATCGGCAAACCAGGGAACCAGGGCGGACTTGAATGAATTGGGCAGTACGATGGCCCGGTCAAAGTGCTGCGCCTTGAGCTGACGGGCCAGTGCCCGGCGTTTACCCAGACCCAGTTCACCATGGCCGACCGTCATTTCAATGGCGGCAGTAACTTCTGGCATGTGGGCAAGCAGATCCCCGCACCAGGCTGGCGCCAGGACATGAATTTCGGCATCGGGGTGGACGTGTTTGAGAGTGATGAACAGGCTTTGCGCCATCACCATGTCGCCTACCCAGGATGGCCCCACAATGAGAATTTTCATCGGCGGTGCAATCAGCGTGATTCCGGCGCCACGCGCAGGACTTCGTTCATGGTCGTGATGCCGGCGGCCACTTTCTGTGCTCCGCTGAGCCGCAGGCTACGCATACCTTCTTTATAGGCCTCGCGACGCAGCTTGGGTAAATCGTCCTTGGCTTCGGAATATTTCTGGAGATTGTCCGTGTACGGCATCACTTCGTAAATGCCTTGCCTTCCCTTGAATCCGGTGTTCCGGCAATCCAGGCACCCTACGGGTTCAAACACCTGTTTCGGAACCGGCGCATTCCAGGGCTTGACCATGGCATTCCAGACATCAGCATCCGGTTCTGCCGCTTGCTTGCAGTTCGGGCAAAGAACACGGACCAGGCGCTGGGCGACCACCCCCACCAGGGTCGCCTTGACCAGGTAGGACGGCAAGCCCAGTTCCAGCAAGCGCGTAATGGCAGTGGGCGCATCATTGGTGTGCAACGAGGAAAGCACCAGGTGACCGGTTAACGCCGCCTGGATCGCCATGTCGGCCGTTTCCAGGTTCCTGATTTCCCCGATCATGATGATGTCCGGGTCCTGGCGCAGCAGGGCCTTTACCCCGCTGGCAAACGTCAGGTCGATATTCTCCTGCACCTGCATCTGGTTGAAACTCGACTCCACCATTTCAATGGGATCTTCAATCGTACAAACATTCACTTCCTTGGTGGCCAGGGTTTTCAGGGTGGAATACAAGGTGGTGGTCTTGCCGCTTCCCGTGGGGCCGGTGATCAGAATAATGCCGGTTCTTTGTGCCAGCATTTGCTGCCAGCGCTCCTGGTCCGTGTCATCGAAACCCAGGTCTGCAAATGTCTTGAGCAGTACATCAGGATCAAAGATTCGCATGACCATCTTTTCGCCAAAGGCAGTAGGCAATGTCGACAACCGCAGTTCAACCTCGTTGCCTTCGGGACTCTTGGTCTTGAGCCGGCCATCCTGGGGCTTGCGCTTTTCAGCCACGTTCATGCGACCAAGAATCTTCAGGCGGCTGGTCACGGCATTGAGGACCTGCATGGGAATCTGGTAGACCGTGTACAGGACACCATCAATACGAAAACGGACGTTGCCCACTTCCCGCCGCGGCTCGATATGAATATCGCTGGCGCGTTGCTCAAAGGCATATTGCAATAACCAGTCAACGATACGAACCACGCCCTGGTCATTGGCTTCCGGATCCTTCATGTTGCCCAGCTCGAGCATCTGCTCAAGATTGGTCAGGCCCGGCGCCTTGGCCGAGCCACCGGACTTGGCGATATCGATGGATGCCGCCAGCCGGTACAACTCTTCTGTCAGTTTTTGCAGTTCAACCGGGTTGGCGATCACCCGCCTGATTGACTTGCGCGTGACATGCTCCAGGTCTGCTTCCCAACTGGTAATAAACGGTTCGGCACTGGCAATAGTCACCTCGGTGGGTGATACAGCAACAGCCATGATTCGGTGCCGCTGGGTAAAGGCATAGGACATCACCTGGGTGACTTGTGCGGCATCAATGCTCAGGGGGTCGATGTGGAAATACGGTTGGCCGGATAGCTCCGCCAGGAATCTGGTCAGTGTTTCCAGGGTAAGTTTTTTGCCTTGGTACAACTGGTCATCCAGTTTCTGGTCGGCAATAAAGGTCAGGATGTGGGCACGTTGTTGCGTGGTGGTACGACGCCGGCTCGACAGTTCATCGAACTGGGCCTTGCTGATGCGCCCCGCCTTTTCCAGCTCGCGCAGGAAGGAACCCAGTTCTAGGGGGCGATCCTGCTTGCTGGATTCTTTGGCAACGCTCATCGGGTACCTGGTAAAACGGCTCAGGCCTTAAGGCCTGCGGGACATTACAGCGGAGTGTAAAGCCCCACTAAGGAAAAACAAGCATTAATCAGGTGTTGCCTGCCCCTTCAGGGTGACAGGGAATCGCGCAGTTTGTTGGTTGCTGTCATTATTTTAGGTGTCTCGCTGAACTCCTGTTTGAGTTTACCGATGGTGGTGGAAACCGTGCCGTAACGTTTGAGTCCGAAACGGCTGGCAATTTCCTGCAAGGTAACTCCGGAGACTTCCTGGCACAGGTACATGGCAGTCCAGCGCGGAATGTTTTTCGATCCCGGGCCTCGTGCCGCCTTGTAAATACTTTTCTCAGGCACCTTGTACTGTTCGGCTACAGCAGTAACAACTTTCCTGATGGAAGGACGCTTCCTGGCATCCGGGCCTTTGGACTTGCCACGGGCAACATCCGGAGAAAGCCTGGACTGGGCACGTTTGCGGAAGCGGTCATCGCCGAGAATGGAAAGCAGGTTTTTCTTGCCATAAAAGTGCGACAACTCCTCATCCACACCTTCTGCAACAAAAGCTCCGTACCGGGCATTGGGCCTGGCACCCTTGCCCATGAGACTGACAATTGCATCACGATTCAGCCAGGCCGGGACTTTACCCTTGTTCAGGTAGGCAGGCAGTGATGACCATGCGTAGGACTCCGGTTTGCTGCGCGCCTGTCGCGGCAAATTGTGAATATAGCGGGAGACACCCAGCAGGTATTTTTCCGATTGCACGAGCACTGACTTGTAGCGCGCCTTGAAAACAGGGCCTGCCTCGTTACGCATCTTCTGGAAACTTTGCGTATACAGGCCGTCAACCTGGCGCATGAAACGACTCAGGTTGCCCTCCGGGGTGCGGATCAGTAAATGGTATTCGTTTTTCAGCAGGCACCAGGCAAGAATTTGCACATTCAGCCGCCTGGCTGCTTCGGCCACGCCGTCCAGGAAAGTCTGGAAATACCGGGGTCCGGGAAAGATGCGGTCAAAATCTTCACCGCGGTTGCTGACATGATAACAGGCGTCGGGGAATTCAATACGTAAAGGTCTGGCCATAATGTTTCAGTTGATCCTTTCTTATTATTTTTGCAAACAGGAAGCGGGATGCCGGGTTAAGGGCATCTGGAATTTTGGCTGGTTTTATTTTTTCTCTGGCTGCAATTTTGGTGTTTCAGCTTTAAGTACAGTCACGGCTCATTTTTCAACCGTCTATTGCAGTCCATGCGTGAAGGAAAACAATGTGAACCAATTGTGTAATAAAAGTGCAAAATTGTAGAGGAAAATAACGCGATGTAACAGGGCTAATTGACGATTCAGGGCTTTTCAGCGATAAAAATTGCCCGCTCAGGTGCCGGGTAGCCCTCTATTGTGATGGCCGGGTTATCGTGATCAAGCGCCTGGGGCAGTGATTCAAAGGTCATCCAGGGTGTTGTGCGCTGCTCTTCGATGGTGGTTTTCGAGACATTGAGCAGGTGAATATTCCGGTAACCTGCTTTTTTCAGCCATTCATGCAGCGTATCGCAGGACGGTAAAAACCAGACATTGGGCATGCGTGCATAGCGTCCCTGGGGCACAAGCGTCATGCCCTCGGCCCCCTCGATCACCAGTGTCTCCAGTACCAGTTGGCCGCCCCGCCGCAGACAGTCCTTCAGGCCATAGAGATGATCAAAGGGTGAACGCCGGTGGTACAGGACCCCCATGGAAAAAACCGTATCAAAGGCATTGAGATCCGGCGGCAGGTCCTCTAGGGCCAGGGGCGCGACAAATACCGGCGGTGTTTTCAGGAAATGACGGATTGCCCAGTACTGCATGGTGAATAACAAGTGGGAATCCACACCCAGCACAAAACGGGCACCCGCCCCGGCCATACGCCAGCAGTGATAGCCGTTACCGCAGCCCACATCCAGGACACTGCGGTTTTCCAATGGGGCAATATGGTCCTTCAGACGATCCCACTTCCAGTCCGAGCGCCACTCGGTATCCATGTTGAGGCCAAATAACTCAAAGGGGCCTTTGCGCCAGGGCTGCAGCCGCATCAGTGTTTGTGCCAGGCTCTCACGCTCTGCCTCACTACATTGCCCCGGCTCGCCAATGCGCACCTTGCTACCCAGTTCAAAAGACTCTGGCTCGATATGGGGCAAGGACTGCAGGGCCTCAACCCAACCGGCAAAATCACCATGATTGAATGCCCTCAGGAAATCCTTCGGCAGTTTCTCGATAATGCGGGAGAACTTCCTGTTATCCAGGAAAGGCACAAGGTCAGCATAGTCTATTGAAAATGGCCGGGAGTCTTTCACTGGGCCTTGACCGCAACCATGGAAGCGAAGTTGAAACACTGGAACCAGAGATCATAGGAAAGGAAACCAGCCTCATGCAGCCTGTCCTTATGCGCTGAAAGCGTTTCGGGAATCAGCACCTTTTCCAGGGCCGCCCGTTTGCGGCTGATTTCCAGGCGTGAATAACCCTGCTGTTCCTTGAAGCGGTGATGCATTTCAATGAACAACTCATTGAGTTCTTCATCCTCAAACCGGATTTTTTCTGACAGGATCAGTAGCCCGCCGGGCAACAGGCCATCATGAATTTTTTTGATGAGCACATCGCGGGCCTCCTGCGGGACAAACTGCAGGGTGAAATTCATTACCACGATGGAGGCGTTTTCTATGGGCGTGTCCAGGATATCGCCACACTCTATCGTCACCGGCAGCGTACAGCTGTCGGCGGCTACTGCCTCCCGGCAGCCCTCGACCATGGCCGCGGAATTATCGATGCCGATGATGCTGCAATTCTCAGCGGTGATACTGCGGCGCATGGAAAGACTGGCAGCGCCCAGGGAACACCCCAGGTCATAACAGCGGCTGTCCGGCCTGGCATATTCGGCAGCCAGGGTGCCAATCATGGCAATGATCGTGGCATAGCCGGGGACCGAGCGGTTGATCATGTCAGGAAAGACCTCGACCACCTTGTCATCAAAGACAAAGTCGGCATGGGGCAAACCACTGGCGTATAAAGTATCCCGGGCTGACACTAGGCGATATCCGCTTCGCTGTATCCCTGTTCTTTCAGGACTTCACGAATGCGGGAGGCCGTTGCGGCCAGGGCATCCTGGTCCGTTTCACGGGCATTTTTAAAGTCCATGTCTGCCGTGGTATCCATGGGCATGAGGTGAATATGGGTATGCGGCACTTCAATGCCGATAATGGACAGGCCGATGCGGCGACAGGGCACAACGGCCTTTACGGCTTTTGCCACTTTCTGGCAGACACTCATCAGGTGCCTGGCCGTGTCTTCGGGGACATCATCCCAGTGATCCACTTCCTGCTTGGGAATCACCATGCAGTGGCCTTCCCGGATCGGCATGATGGTCATAATGGCGATACACAGGTCATCCTCCCAGACAAAATGTCCCGGAATCTGCTTATTGATAATTTGGGTAAAAATACTGGCCACGTGACTCACCTGTCATTGATGGGTTGGACTGGGGATTTTACCCGAATGGCCAGGGGACTTCACAGAACCCAGGCACCGGTAGTTCAGGCTTCTTCCTCTTCCTCGAACAGGTTGACCACGGCTATCTGGAAATTCAGCTTGGGCGCATGGGCGCCATCGGCTACAAAATCCTGGATACGGCGATTGTTGAACACAAAGGTGGTGATACCGTACTCGGTGGCCTTGTCCGCTGCTTCTTCAAACGCCGCCTTCAGCTTGTCTTCGGGGTACAGGCTGTGATGGTGCTTGCTGATAAATTCGCCGTAGGTATCCGGGCCAATCTGACTCAGTGGCTGAAACATGATGACCGGCTTGTGTACATCCTTGCCTTCCCAGAGCTTGTGAATCAGGTCCAGGTACAGGGGAATCTCGGCGCAGTTCTCCTTCATGATGACAAAGGAAAAGGAAATGGGCAGGTGTTTCTGTTCCCGGTGCAGTTTCTCCAGCAGGTATTCGATATTGCGCATCACCCGGTCGTATTTCACCCGCACGCGGATACTTTCAATGGTTTCCGGGGTTGCCCCATCCAGGCTGATGTTGAGTTTGCCGACATAGTCATTGTCGATCATGGTGTCGATATGGTCGGGAGTCAGCAGCATGCCGTTGGTTGAAATACGCAGGCGTACACCTTCCTGGCGCAGCCGGTCGGACACTGCCTGCCATTCCTTGTGAAACAGGGTTTCACTGCCATTGGTGAAATAATCGATCACGCTTTCGCTATGAGTCATGGTATCTTCAAATTCCTCCAGGTCCATCCAGCGGAAGTTACTGCCATCAGACTGCTTGATGCCTTCATCAATTTCACCGGTGTACAGTCCCTTGCAGTGGACGCACCGGGCATTGCACACCGCGATCAGGGTGATCTGTCGGAAAGGGGCCACATGGCGTGGACGGGACTCGCCGTTGAGAAAGTCCTCGGTAATATCTGCAATGACACCCAGCTTTTCACAGGCCAGGGCATGCTCATCCCAGCCATTTTCTTTCGCCTGCACCAGGTGCCTGGCACACAATTCACGCAGGTCAGCCAGGGCTGCCTGTGCCTCACCATCCATGGTGGTTTTCTGGAAGATGGGCCGCAGCGCTTCAATCGTATCGGTTTCCTGCCAGCCTTTGGCTGCAAACAGGCGCAGGTATTCACTCAGCGGCTTGTTCAGCAGCTGGAACAGTTTCAGGCTGGTGTTGTTCTTGTGGCATGTCTCGCAGTAGTTATCCGGGTAACGACCTGCGGCGACTTCTTCACGGATCCGGTTTGCCACTGAAGACATCAAGGACTTGCCGATATTGCCACCTGCCCAGCTACCCAGAGAAGTCGGGTTTTTACAACATATCTTGGTATCCGCGTTATCTGTTCTCAATACCCCTTCAATCCAGGGGGAGGCGCAAAAATTGCGCGGCGGTGTATTTCCTGGCACTTCTTTTTCTGACACTGTGTTGCTACCTGATTAATTGGCTTGTAACTGACCGCTAAACGTCTTTGACGTCCTGCTAAAAATCATGAGTTGTTGCGGGGAGCCGTGAACGATACGGCAAACTGGTTTTTCAGACTACTACGGTTTACCGGCCAAACCAATAGCCGGACATGGACTCTGACACGCAAATCACAATTCGCCCCGAATCAGTCTATTGGCAGGGCTGTCTTGGAAATCACCTGGCGCAGGACGAAGCTTGAATGCACGTCCGATACCCCCGGCAGCGGAGTAATCTTGTTGAGCAGGAAGTCCTGGTACTCTTCCATGTCTTCCACCAGCACCTTGGCCTGGTAGTCGGCAGACTGCCCGGTAATCAGGATCAGCTCCAGCACCTGGGGGTAGGCTTTCAGCGCCTCCTCGAATTGTTCAAAGCGCTCAGGTGTATGCCGATCCATACGCACCTGGATCAACGCCAGCATTTTCAGGCCGAGCTTTGAGCCATTGACCAGGGCCACGTATTTTTCAATCACCCCGGCTTCCTCCAGGTGCTTGACCCGACGCAGGCACGGTGAAGGTGACAAGCCCACCTTTTCAGCAAGCTCCTGGTTACTGATCCGGCCATCGGTTTGCAACACTTTCAATATTCGCCTGTCAGTACGGTCCAGTTCCATTAAACACCTCCAGAAAACTCTTGTTCATGACAAAACCGTCGGATGGCGCCCGCTGCGCGGCTTATCCGACCTACCTCTTCTTCCCTTTTTCCCTTTTTCCCTTTTTCGACCCTTCGGTTCTTCGTCGGCAAACGGCTCTGCGAGCCTATGCCGACCTACACCTTTATCCTTTTATCGAAAATCCTGCAGACGCCGCCGAATGACGGCACTACTTGCCTTATCCGACCTCCCCCCCTGTATCCCTGCCTCCCTGTATCGTACCACCATAAACCCAATTTTAAGCATTAAATTCCAATTTTGTAATTAATATTGATTTATTATGCTTATATTGGCGAATATTTTACTATATTAGCAATTTTTCACTCCCCGAATTCCTGTACACTACGCCCTCAATCTGAGTACCAACACGATTTATCGAGGACCAACGTGAACAGATACAACCCCGCCAAATACAAGGCTTTTACTCCAATCGCTTTGCCCGACCGTACCTGGCCGGACAAGGTTATTACGCAGGCACCGACCTGGTGTAGCGTGGATCTGCGTGACGGTAACCAGGCTCTGATCGAGCCCATGTCCGTTGCCCAGAAGAAGCAGATGTTTGCCTTGCTGGTGGATGTAGGCTTCAAGGAAATCGAGGTCGGATTCCCGGCTGCCTCGCAGCCGGATTTCGATTTTGTGCGCTGGCTCATCGAAGAGGACCAGATACCCGAGGATGTCACCATCCAGGTACTGACCCAGGCCCGCAAGGAATTGATTGAACGGACCTACGAATCACTCAAGGGTGTCAAACGCGCCATCGTGCATTTGTACAACTCCACCTCCACCGTGCAGCGTGAGAAGGTCTTCAAGCTGGATCGGGAAGGCATCAAGAACATTGCCATCAATGGCGCCAAAGAAGTTCTGCGCTTTGCCCAACAGGCCCCGGAAACCCAGTGGCGTTTCCAGTATTCACCCGAAAGCTTTACCGGGACCGAAATGGATTATGCCGTGGAAGTGTGTGATGCGGTCACCAGTGTCTGGCAACCTACTCCGGAGAACAAGACCATCATCAACCTGCCGGCGACCGTGGAAATGGCCACCCCGAATGTCTATGCCGACCAGATCGAATTGTTCTGCCGCCACGTCAATAATCGCGAGAGCATCATACTCAGCCTGCATACCCATAACGACCGTGGCTGCGGTGTGGCTGCTTCCGAGCTGGGCATGATGGCCGGTGCCGACCGGGTCGAAGGCAC
>Ga0181557_1001630_pt1 | contig 24891 bp, 18 predicted proteins | sample 011ome_23_FD_148632 | JGI IMG/M metagenome (GOLD analysis project Ga0181557, IMG submission 148632) | Coastal salt marsh microbial communities from the Groves Creek Marsh, Skidaway Island, Georgia - 011506CT metaG (spades assembly) | ecosystem: Environmental > Aquatic > Marine > Intertidal zone...
TAACTAGGGCGCGCCGTTTATTGATAGTTCACGTTAGCTATCGCGCGGTGCCTGAATGCGATTTGTCATGCTGTAGTCTCGGCTAATCAAAAATAATTCTATTTTGTCAATTGAGTCTGTTGATATTGAGGAGGTAAGCGCCTTTACAGAAGGTAAATCATTTGGAGTCACCAAAGTTATAAACTGGTCTGACGCTGATAAGCCGCTATAAGCACCATCCAAAACCGCATGCTTATTAAACGCAGTATTAGAAATAACTGTCCTACTTTGTATGCTTACCAACAACGCATCTGACTTTGAGGTTAACTCAAAATTTATTTCGGTTACCAAGTCAGCTTGCCAGCAGGCTAGCCTCTGTCCAATTCGAATTCTGTAATCTTTGAAATGCTTCTTAATGCCAGCCTTTTGCGCCAGGCGATGCTGTTTATTTTGCCGCCAGTTTTCAAGTGATTTTTCACTATCCCATAATTGATGAGACAAAAGACTGTAATCATCAAGCTGGGCTTCATATCGGTTTAACCAAATCAGTCCCTTATGTTTTTCCAGTTCGGGTTTAAGCTTTTCAACATATGAAAAATAATGATGTAAATGACCAGAGTTTGGAACAACTTCAAAAAACAAACCTACGGGCACTTGATTGCTTTTGGGCATGTACTGCCTCCAAAAATTTTGAGAAATTAGATATTTGATTTTTTCAGCACGGCTTTGTTCAGAATTTTTAAAATTAGCTGGCAAATTTGTATTTCCACAACAGTTTATCAAAAATATTTTTCTTCAATCTGCACAACCTTTTTATACGATTTTGTTGCCTGTTTTATTTTTTCTGCTAGCGTGAACCCAAGCTGCATCAAGCAGCGCTTCACAAGCCTAACCAAAACTGAGGAGACACTCACATGAAACGTAGAGATTTTATTACTAAAGCGGGTTTGGTCGGAGCAGGCACAGTTGCTGCGTCTACGCTTGCTGCGCCAGCTATTGCTCAAGACCGAATCGAAATTGCAATGGTATCAACTTGGCCAAGAGATTTTCCTGGCCTTGGCACTGGTGCTCAGCGCTTTGCGCAGAAGCTTTCAGACGTAACTGATGGTCGCATTCAAGTCACCTACTATGCTGCCGGTGAGCGTGTGGGCGCGTTTGATTCCTTTGACGAGGTAGCCTCAGGTAATGCACAAGCCTATCATGCAGCAGATTATTATTGGAAAGGAAAGCATCCTGGATGGGCCTATTTTACAGCCGTTCCATTTGGCCTTACTTACCCAGAAATGAAGGCTTGGCTTCGCTGGATGGGTGGCCAAGAGCTTCACGATGAATTAGCTGGTGAATTTGGTTTAAAATGTGTGCCAATGGGCAACACTGGAGTTCAGTGGGGCGGTTGGTTCAACAAAGAAATCAACTCTGGAGATGATTTAAAAGGACTAAAAATGCGTATCCCTGGCCTTGGTGGAGATGTTATGGCCAAGCTTGGTGCGTCTCCAGTTTCACTTCCAGGTGGCCAAATCTATGAAAACCTTGTCTCTGGTGCAATTGACGCAACAGAATGGGTTGGCCCATGGAACGACGAAGCGATGAAGTTTTATGAGGCTGCAAAATACTATTACTATCCAGGCATGCATGAGCCAGCTTCACAGCTGCATGTTGGATTTAACGCATCATTCTGGAGCGGTATGAGTGCATCTGATAAAGCGCTTATCCAAGCAGTTGCAGCCGGTGGAGATAATGATTTCATGGCTGAGTACAATGCCAAAAATGGTGCCGCACTTGAGCGTTTGGTGAATGATCAAGGTGTTGTCGTTAAAGAATTCAATGATGACGTATACGCTGCCTTCAAACGTGGCTCAGACGAGGTATATGAGGAAGTCCAAACTCATTCAGCGCTGGCAAAAAAGATCCACGAATCTATGGTAAATGCTAGAAAAATAGTTGGTGATTACGTCCAGCTAAATGACGTTGCGTACACAAATAAGCGTAACGCTGCTCTGGGAGCGTAACGCTGCTCTGGGATGAAAAATCAACTGAGATCCTCTATCGGTAAATAGCGGATCTCAGTGTTTTAATTATTTGGTTAATCATATTTAAGTTGATCATAATGCTGTCAGAACGAAAAAATAATTTGTCTTCCATGCTGCATTTATTAGGGCTGTGCAGCGCATTTTTATCAGTTCTTTTTGTGGTAAATAATTTTCTAATTTTTGGATTTAATGCACCAGGTGTGATCAATGTACTTGGCTTAAACAAAATTTTTGGTGTTGAGAGCCTAAAGGGTGGTTACAGCAGTGGATTGTATATTGTTGGGTTGTTTCAAACTGCAGCTGTTTTTGGAGTGATCTTTTGGGCTTGTTTCCATACCATAAAAAGAGGCCAGCTTCGTGTAGATGCCGAGCGCCTTGACTGGCTTTCCGCATATGTCATCCGTGCTGCCTTTTGGGCAGTGCTAATTGTTGGAGTTGCCGACGCTATAATGTCTTTTATGCGCGTTGAAGATTTTCATAAGACAGTTTTTGGTGATTTAGGGGGGGCTATAATTGCCTTACCTAGCTCTCGCGGAATATACATCCATGTTCCTTTGATGATTGTTGCAGCTCTGATTGCTTTACGTGATAAATCAGTTTCTTTGGTTTGGTTGACCCTGTTAGTTGTGATTGCTGAGTTCCTTATTGTGGTTGGGCGTTTCATTTACGGTTATGAACAAACCTTTATGGGAGACCTTGTGCGCTTCTGGTATGCGGCTCTGTTCCTTTTTGCATCTGCCTACACATTAAAAGAGGATGGCCATGTCCGAGTTGATGTGTTTTATGCAGGCTTGGAAAGGCGCACCAAATCAATCCTTAATACGATTGGGACATTGTTTTTTGGGATTCCACTTTGCTGGCTCATCCTGATACGTGGCATGTGGGGGAAATCCAGTCTAATTAATAGCCCAATGATGAATTTTGAAACATCAATGAGCGGCTTTGGAATGTATGTGAAATATTTGATGGCAGCTTTCCTTATGGTTTTTGCACTAAGTATGATTTTGCAGTTTACCGCCTACCTATTTCAGTCAATGGCAGACATTCAGGAAAATATTACTGATGATTTGGATGCGGAAGGGGCTACTGAATAATGGAACTTTTATTCCTAGCAATCCTATTTTTGTTGATGATGTATGCCCTTGGTTCTGGCTATCCCGTTGCATTTGCATTACCGGGTGCTGCCATCGTTACAATCACTCTTGCCGGCCTAACTGGAACACTTTTTGAAGGCGATAGCGGTGCTTATTTTATTCAGGATGGGCCTATTGAATGGCTAACGGCAGGTGTTACAAACTTTCGGGGAATTTATTGGGAGGTGGAACGGGACACCCTCATAGCGATCCCATTATTCATATTCATGGGCATCATGCTCCAGCGATCAAAGATTGCTGAAGATCTTCTTGTTACTATGGCACAATTATTCGGAGCTGTTCCCGGCGGGCTCGGCATTTCAGTGGTATTTGTAGGGGGGCTTTTAGCTGCGACCACCGGTATTGTGGGCGCGACGGTTGTTGCAATGGGCCTGATTTCGTTGCCAGCTATGTTGCGCAACAACTATTCAAAACCCCTTGCAACAGGCGCGATATGCGCATCAGGCACTTTAGGACAAATTATCCCACCCTCAATTGTCCTAATAATTTTAGCCGATCAGCTGGCAAGCGCTGCCGATCAAGCGGCAACGGCGCGTAAAGCGTTATACAAGCAAGCAACTGGTCAGTTCAGCATGCCGTCTGAATTTAATATCATTTCAACTAGTGCTGGAGATATGTTCCTTGGCGCTTTTTTGCCTGGAATTCTGCTTGTCGGTATCTACATGGCCTACATCTTGATTGCTGCGTTAATTCGCCCTTCTTTAGCACCCGCTGTAAAATATGATGGTAAATTATTAGAAAGAAGCTTTCTGATAAAAGTGGCTCTAGCGTTGGTGCCGCCCCTACTACTAATTTTTCTAGTCCTCGGTTCGATCATTGCAGGTATTGCTACAGTAAACCAAGCTGGAGCAATCGGCGCAGTGGGAGCTCTGATTATGGCAGGCTACAAACTCCATGAGGGGTCAAAATCTGCTTTTTACCCATCGATCTTAACCATCGTTTCGCTTTTATTGATTTGGCTTTTTAAATCTAACTTTAATCTTAGCATCAAGACCGTTACGGATCCCTCTGACTGGTTTGGGGTGTTTTTCGTCACGTTAGCTGTTATTGGCCTTTGTACTGGTATCGCATGGAGTGGATGGCGCGCGTTTAAGATTGAAGACACGCTTCGTGAAGTCATGTCTGAAACAGCAAAGACAACCTCCCTTGTCTTTATTATTTTGCTCGGCGCCGCAATGCTGACGGCTGCTTTCCGAGGGTTTGGCGGCGAAGAAGTTGTAAAGCACTTCCTATCAGGCTTGCCCGGAGGGTTTTGGGCACAATTCATGGTAGTCATGCTGGTAATATTCCTGCTTGGTTTCTTTCTCGACTTTATTGAGATTGCAGTGGTCGTGGTACCAATCGTTGCGCCAATTTTGCTTGCTGATCCATCTGCCAATATAACAGCTGTTTGGCTTGGCGTTATGATTGGCCTCAACATTCAAACCTCATTCCTCACGCCACCATTTGGTTTTGCATTATTTTATCTACGGGGAGTGGCATCCAAAGCAGTCAAAACCATAGACATGTATAAAGGCGTCGTTCCGTTTATTGGCCTACAATTACTAGGACTCGCAATCGTAGGTTTTAATCCAAGTTTGGTGAACTACCTGCCAACCAAAACATTTTTATCAAGTGAGACTGCGCCGCCACCAAAAAACCCACGCCTACAGTTGTGCTTAGAAAACCACCTATTTAGTTTTTATGATGCCAATAAGAGCGAATATTTATCGCAAGTTAGTTTGCTAAATAATCTTGATTATTCTTCACTTCCAAAAACGACGGTGGCAGGGCTTCAGCGTAGTTTAAAATCTGCTGGTGATATTTTCGTTTTGATAGACGAAATCAAGGGAGCTCAAGCTGAAATGGCACGTGCATCAGTTGCTTATGCGCCAATTCATACCGAGGTTCGCAGCCTTGAACGCACCATCAAACAAAATCAAGAAGAGATCAAAACTTTAAAAAATGAATTAAGGGGAACTGACGATGTCAGCAAAAAGGCCGACATTAAACAGTCAATCTCAACGCTTGAGACAAACATTACAGAAAAACTTGCATTAATTCCAAACAGTTGGAAGAAAACAAATAAAGATTTTAAACTCATAACGACAAAGTTAAATCGTGCGCGCATGCAATTCCGACGTCAATCAGATCAAGCTTATTCAGAGATCCGTGGAATAGTGAATTCAATCAACTCTGTTTCCATTTTGGATGAGGTCCGCCAAGACATAATCAATGTTAAAGCTCAGATAGGGCAACAATCTGTTGATGAGGCACTGAGCAAAATCAAAACAGCCTATAGTGCACTAACCAAAATCCCTGGCGCCAATAACGCCGCCAAATCATTGTCAAAGGCGCGCCGTTTGATCGATAGGAAAGATCCAAATTTACCAAAAGCGGTTGCGTTTATTGATGAAACATTAGCTTCAATTAATGCCGAATTAACTTGGCGCGGTAAAGCTAAACAGGGCCCATATGAAAAACTTGCAGCATTTGAAGCTTATACAAGATCAAACCTTGGCCTGCGGGAACAGGACAGGTTGAACCCAGAGCAAGTTGACTCAATCACGTCATGCCTAGCAAAACATAGGAGCCTTGCTCTTCAATTTTAATGTAAATCGCGCGAGACCCGTCAGCAATTTACACTTAAAAGATAGAATAGTGGAGATAACGTGTGTCAAACCAAAGTGACAGTGGGGGTATAAATACCCAAGCCGTTTTGGCCATGCGAGGTGCAGGCTATTATTCTGAGCGAACCGCAGGTGCACGGGATGTCATTAATGATGCAAGAGAACTGGTGCTAACGGCACTTGAGACTCTTTCCAATGCAGAAAGCCTACGACTTGCAGATTTTGGCGCCGCTGATGGTGGTACTAGCCAACAAATGTGGAGTACGGTTATAGAAATGCTCCGGAAAGCCGGGGATAACCGGCAAATTGAAATACTCTATACCGACCTTGCAAGTAATGATTTTTCAACCCTGTTCAGAATGATGCAAGGTATGCAAGGAAGCCCAACCTATGCCTATCAAAAGCATCATGAGAATGTTTTTGTGCATGGGTGTGGAACCGGTTTTCATCAACAACTAATGGCGAGCGAGTCCCTACATTTAGGATTTAGCGCCACCGCAATGCATTATGTTTCAGTCAAACCACTGGAAATTCCAAAACATGTGCATGCCGCAAGAGCCGATCGTACTAGTAATGCAGCTTTTGCAGAGCAAGCGGCACTTGATTGGCAAAACATTTTGCTGGCCCGCGCTGCTGAGCTGGTTCCAGGAGGTCGTTTTATAGCACTTAATTTTGGCATAGACGAAAAGGGGCGCTATCTAGGCAATACTGGCGGGGTTCATATGTTTGACCAGTTTCACAAACATTGGAATGCCCTGTATCAGGACAACATTATCACCAAAGATGAATATGAAAAGGCAACATTCGCACAATACTACCGCAATATTAACGAGTTTTGTGCGCCCTTCAATGACCCACAAAGTCCAGTCAGTAAAGCCGGTTTGGTGCTAAAATCCTGTCACAGCAAACTCACAAAATGCCCCTATGAAGCAGCATTCATAAAAGCCGGTGGATCTGGTGGATCAATGACAAACGCTGAATACGCCGATAGCCTTATTCCAACCATGCGATCTTGGTCTGAAACGGTTTTCAGAACAGCACTTTCTGATAGAAGTGACGATGAGAGCCGTCAAATTATTGATCGTTTTTATAAGGCCTATCGTGACGAGGTTGCGGCAAATCCAATCGGTCATGCAATGGACTATGTCCACATTATTCTCGATATAGAAAAGACTGCTAATTAGACAATCTTTTCTAAATTACTCAGCACTTATCAATTTGTCTCATGGGTTTTAATAGCCAATGGCGCATCCATCTTTACGTGGGTCAGACCCAGCAATTAATAAATCTGTATCCCAATCAATAAAGATTGCTTGCGAGCCACCGATAGGCTTGCTAGCTGGCTGAATGTTGTGCCCAAGTACACGCAATGCTTCACGGATGTCATCACTAATTGGCTCTTCAACCTCGACAACATCACTAAACGGGTCCGGCATAAAGCGCGGCATATCCTGCGCCTCTTGAATATCCATCCCATAATCGAAAAGACGAGTCAAAAACTGCATATGGCCGAACGCCTGATATTCACCGCCCATAACGCCGAATGGCATTACGGTTTTACCATCTTTAGTGGCCATGCCCGGAATAATCGTATGAAGCGGGCGTTTGCCAGGTTCAATACAATTTGGATGACCTGGCTCAACTACAAATCCTTGGCCACGGTTTTGCAAAATGACACCTGATTTTGGCGCAAGAATACCGGCACCAAAATTATGAAACACAGTGTTTATAAAACTACATGCATTCCGATCTTTATCAACAACACTGATGTAAACTGTACTTTTATGCTTAGGAAGTGTGGTTTCAGGAAGTTTATCAAGTGCCCTATTTGGGTTAATTTGAGCGCGGATGAGATCAGCTGTCTCCTGACTTAACATGTCATCAATCGGCATGGCAGAAAACTCCGGATCAGACAAATATAGGTTTCGATCACGATAAGCTATTCGGCCCGCTTCAATCTCATGGTGAATACGTTCAACAGAAATAGGATGATCACCAAACTTATCTACACCGGACATAATGTTTAGCAACATCAAAGCTATGACGCCTTGCCCATTTGGCGGACATTCCCAAATATCATAACCACGGAAGTTGGTTTTAATCGGTGTAACATAATTTGCCAATGCCGAGTCGAAATCAGCTTGTGTGTGTAAACCACCAAGTGTGTTTAGCTTGGTTAAAATATCGTCTGCTACCCAGCCTTCATAAAATCCAGCGCGGCCATTTTTTGCAACAGCCTCCAATGCTTTGGAGAGATTTTTATTAATAAACCGATCGCCCATTCTATAATTTTCACCATTTTTAAGGTATAGCGCACTCAAATCGGCATCACCCAAAATTAGCTCGCGACTTGCAGCAAAATCTGCTTCAACTCGCTGACCAATCGGAAATCCGTCGCGGGCATAGCCAATTGCTGGCTGAAGAAGATCGCCAAGCGATTTTTTTCCATAATCACGGTTCAATTGTACCCAAGCATCAATTGCTGTTGGTACTGTCACTGCGTGAGGGGATTGTTGGGGAATCTCTTTGATTCCCTGTGCCAACAACCAATCAGCAGTTAAACTCATCGGCGCACGGCCAGATCCATTCAAGGCAATAACCTTGTCGCTACCAGCTTGTGAATAAAGGCAGAAGCAGTCACCACCAATACCTGTAGATTCTGGCTCGACAACCGCTTGTACGGCACTCGCAGCTATGGCTGCGTCCATTGCATTTCCGCCATTTTGAAGAACTGTGATCGCAGCCTGAGTTGATAGGGGATTAGACGTGCTAGCCATCCCATTTGGGGCTAGAACTGGTGACCGACCCGGCCGTTGTAAACTACGCATCGCATTTCCTCATAATAAAACCTTAAAAACAACTTGAGGTCAGAGTAATACAGTACCTAGGCTTATTTGAGCAATATAATATCACCAGCTATATAAGCAGCGCGAGGTGATGGTAAGGAGAAAAACATGAAAATTGGGTTTATTGGACTAGGTAATATGGGCGCTCCAATGGTGAAACGACTTGTGGCATCAGGACACGACATCACTGGTTATGATGTAATGGAGAGCGCTATGGCTGCTTTATCAGAAGTAAAAATGAGTTTTTCCAAAGACATTTTAACAGCAGCGCGCGAACAGGACGTTGTCATAACAATGCTTCCCAATGGTGAAGCGCTTATCAAGGTTGTAGAAGCAATCATTCCTGTTATGCCGAAGGGATCATGTTTTATTGATTGCTCAACAGTTGATATAAATACTACAAGGCAGGTGGCTACACTGCTAAAAAATGCGGCCATTCATGTGCTTGATGCTCCGGTCTCAGGTGGCGTCGGCGGCGCTGAAGCAGGCACACTCACTTTTATGGTTGGTGGCAGTGAAGATAGCTTTGCCATAGGAAACCCACTTTTCAAAATTATGGGTAAGCGTGTTATTCATTGTGGTGCTGACGGCGCCGGACAGGCCGCCAAAATTTGTAATAATATGATCCTCGGTGTTACCATGATAGCAACATGTGAAGCCTTTGCTCTTGCTGATGATTTGGCACTAGACCGGCAAAAGCTTTTTGACGTTGTCAGCACCTCATCAGGCAATAGCTGGTCAATGAGCACCTATTGTCCAGCATCTGGAGTTGGACCAGAAAGCCCATCTGACAATGATTACTTACCTGGTTTTTCAGCTTCTTTAATGCTGAAAGATTTGATGCTTTCTCAAGAAGCCGCAACAATCCACGGCACACCAACCAGAACCGGTCAACTTGCTTTGGAATTATATCAAGATTTTGTTAAATCAAGCAAAGGCGGAGCGCTAGATTTTTCTGCAATACTCCAATCCCTCACGTCACGCAGTAAAGATCAATAGTGCAAAAATGATTTTGCAAAAACCCTTAAAGTGGTGGTTTGCCAAGCACCAAATCAGCGCCTTTCTCTGCAATCATCAAAACACCAGCATTCAAATTTGCCGAAAGCATAGTTGGCATTATAGAGGCATCAATAACACGCAAGTTTTGCATGCCATGAACCCGCAATTGATCATCGACCACTGCAGTTGGATCCGTCTCTGGCGCCATCCGACAAGTTCCCATAAGGTGGTAGACTGTAGTGCTTCGCTGGCGAGCTACGTCCAGTAATTCATCGTCACTTTGAATATGCGCACCTGGATAGCCCTCATAATCAAAATAAGGCGCTAATGGTTCAGTATTCATAAGTCGGCGGCTTAGTTTAATACCAGCTAGCAGTACACGTCGGTCTTCCTCACTCGCCAAATAATTTGGCTGTATCAAGGGTTTGACGAAAGGGTCGCTACTCTTTGCGCGAACATAACCAAGACTTTCAGGACGTTGTTGCCAAGTGGCAAGGGTGAATCCCGGTTCATCATCAAGCCAGGCTTGCAAACCTTCCTTATAGCTAGCAGGCGTAAAGCTCACTTGAAGATCAGCATTACGAACAGTTTCATCCGAATGCCAAAAGCAATAAACCAGGGTTGGTCCTAACTCAAGAATAGAACGCCTTCCTAAAAAATACTTGGCGATTTCACCAATCAATTTTGGGCCACGAGCGAGTTCATTTATAGTTTTTACATTTTTTGCTCGAGCAGTCAGACGCGTGCCGTAATGATCACGCAAATTTTCACCAACACCAGACAATTCATGCCTCACCTCAATACCAAGCTCATTCAAAAGCTTCCCTGGCCCAATTCCTGATAACTGAAGTAATTGTGGTGAATTGATTGTGCCGCCAGCAATAATTACCTCACGACCCGCATACACCTGATCTGGGCGGCCATTAGCTCCACCTCGATTATAAGCAACACCAATTGCCCGCTTACCATCCAGTAAAATTTTTGTTGCATGTGCGTTGGTAATGACATGAAGGTTAGAACGATTGCGTGCCGGATTTAGAAAAGCGCGTGCTGAGCTCATTCGTAATTTGCCAGTGGCGGTGCGTTGAACATAAGAAGTGCCCTCTTGGTAAGCACCGTTATAATCTGGATTCCTCGGTATCCCAATGCTTTCAGCACCCTCAATAAAAGCCTCACAAAGTGGGTCGCGCCACGCAAGGTTGGTTATTTTCATTTCACCCGTCTGGCCTCGATAGCTCGCATCTGGGCTATCCTCGTGGGACTCATAACGGCGAAAATAAGGAAGCACGTCATCATATGACCAGCCTCGATTTCCTTTTTGCGCCCAGACGTCAAAATCCATCTTTTGACCACGGTTAAAAATCAAGCCGTTGATTGAGCTTGACCCACCAAGAACTTTGCCGCGAGGCATTGGAATTGTACGGCCGTTCGTTCCTTTACTAGCCTCACTTTGATACATCCAATTTACTGATGGATTGACCAGTGTTTTAATGAAACCAGCAGGGATATGGATCATCGGATTCCAATCAGACGGACCCGCTTCCAAAAGGCAAACCTTATAGGTGCCACAAGCAGTCAAGCGATTTGCTAGAACACACCCAGCACTGCCAGCACCAACAATCACATAATCATATTTTTCTGACATCAATCTGCTTTCAAACTCAAATAAGGCCCGCAATATATGATAGTGACTAATCAGTCTTAAAGTGACAAGTCTGATTTGCACATCACATTCATTAGCCCCAGACAAACACAGCTATTAAATAACACCATTTAGGCCAGCTCGGACTGACGTTCCTTTTCAGCTTTCAAATTTAACAAAATTGCGATGAAAATAATCCCCGCGCCCAAAAGAATTGGTAGCTCAAAAGCCTCACCATAAATCAAAAAGCCAATCACACTAATCAATGGCAAACGCATGAAGTCCAGGGGGATGACAACAATGGCTGGAGCAAGTGCCAGTGCATTGGTGATACAAAAATGAGCCATCAAACCACCTATACCCACGATCACAACCCATATGATATTAATGCCTTCTGGAAAAGTGTTCATACCCAAAAAAAACGTTGCCATAAGGCCCATGAAAAGCTGCATTAAGGTCAGCCAAAAAAGAATACACGTAATAGATTGATCGTTCGTCAGCTTTTTAGTCGCCATCATTGAACCGGCAAAACAGATAGCACAAGCAACCGCTGCAATAATTGTAAAATTAAGTTGTTCCATATCTGGCCTAGCAACGATCAATACACCTGCAAATCCTAATACAACAGTTAAGACACGCTGCCTTGTTAAGGCCTCGCCCAAAAATAAAGGAGCAAATAACGCAACCCAGATTGGTGTGGAAAACTCTAATGCAAAAAGTTGTGAAAATGGAATGTAAGCTACAGCAAAAAACCATAAATTTTGTCCAGAAAAATGAGCCAAGTTTCGGAACAAATGTAGACCAAGGCGGTCACACCTAATTTCATTAAGGGTTTTAGCAAAGAAACCAATAACTAAAACAATCAAAAGGCCAATTATAGACCGATACAGCATTATCTCAAAGGTGTTCAAGCTGGTTGCAAGCTCTCGCCCTGAAACCGCCATCAAACTAAATGACACCATCGCCCCAATCATCCAAACTGTTGCCTTCAGCGGATCAGATCTTGTTGTCATGATTGAATCTTCCGGCACTGTATGAGGTCAAAAAACAAAAAAGAAATGTAGGTGCTATCGATGAATACTATTCTTAGACATGTTTAAGCATATGCGCCATGCAAAGCTTTTTGGATTTAAAAGTGAAGTTTAAAGACAGCATGGTTCTAATAATCACTTTATAGTTAATCCAAATTTATGTTTAATTACTTCCTGATGGACAAAATAAAACTTCTGGATTGCTACACAAAGGATCATGGGCCGGCTTACATGACTGGAACCCAAGCTTTGGTGCGCCTACTTCTCGAGCAGGCGCGTCTTGACCGCGAACAGGGAATCAATAGCCGTGGCCTTGTCAGTGGTTATCCGGGGTCACCACTTGGCGGACTCGACCTCGAATTAAATCGCAATCTTGACCTGCTGGAAAAAGACGGGGTGACATTCCAGCCAGCAATCAATGAAGAACTGGCGGCAACTGCAATCTGGGGAAGCCAGCATATCCATCTTTATGATCAGCCCAAAATTGATGGGGTGTTTGGCCTTTGGTATGGCAAGGGGCCGGGCCTTGATCGCGCACTTGACGCAATTCGCCATGCCAATATGGGCGGCGTTGCCAAATATGGCGGCATGGTTTTGGCGGTTGGCGATGATGCCACAGGCAAATCATCAACCCTTGCCTATCAGTCCGAACAAACCTTCATTGCCGCTGGTGTGCCATTTTTCTACCCGCGATCAATCCATGACATTATTCCCATGGGGTTGCAGGCTTTTGCCTTATCGCGTTTGGCGGGATGCTGTGTTGGTATGAAAATTGTTGTCGATACCGCCGATGCAAGCAGCATTATTGATCTTGACCGGATTCGCCCCGAAATCACCGCAAATGATGAATCGGGGCCAGTTCATATTGGCCGCCATGATCCGGCATTGGTTCGTGAAGACCGGCTGTTTAATTTTCGGCTTCCAGCCGTTCGCCGGTTTCAAAAAGCGCAAAATATAAACAGCATAATCGGCAGCCAGCCAGCCATTGGCAAACTTGGCATCATGACGGTTGGAAAAACAACTTATGAGGTCAATGACGCGCTTGCCAGCCTTGGCATTGATGATCCAGCAAAAGCCGGCATTGGCCTATTTTCTATTGTCATGCCATGGCCAATTGACCCAGCAAGCCTTGTTGATTTTGCGAAATATTATGATGAGGTGATGGTGGTCGAAGAAAAACGCCCCGTCGTTGAAGATCAAGTGGCACGGGCGATCGTCAATCTTGTCGAACGCGCAGTCATCACCGGCAAATTAGCCCCAGATGGATCACGCCTTTTGCCCGAGACTGGCGAAATCACCCATTCCATTTTACTGACGGCGATAAGCGACCGCGCCAACGCGCATGGCATTGCAATGCGCCCAATAATACAGCCAGACTTCACCACAGCCGACCTTCCCAAAATAGCCGCGCGCACGCCATGGTATTGTGCAGGCTGCCCACACAATTCCAGCACCAAGCTTCCCGACGGTGAAATTGTTGGAATGGGCATTGGCTGCCATTCGATCAGTGGGTTTTTAACGCCTGACATTATCACTAATTTCACCCAAATGGGCGGCGAGGGTGCTTTCTGGATTGGGCGGGCACCCTTTTCAAGCCATCACCATAGTTTCCAGAATATCGGCGATGGCACCTATGCCCATTCGGGCTATCTTGGCATTCGCGCGGCGGTGGCGGCGGGGGTCAATATCACCTTTAAAATTCTATATAATGGCGCGGTGGCAATGACCGGCGGCCAGACTGTTGAAGGCGGACAGCCACCATGGGTTATTTCCCGCCAGCTCGCCGCCGAAGGCGTGGTCAAAATCGCTGTCGTCAGTGACACGCCGGATGCGTTGCTGACTGGCGCCAATTGGGCCAGCAATTGCCAGTTTTATGATCGCCAAGATATGCTGGCATTGCAGCAGGAACTAAAATCAATCGCGGGCGTTACCGCAATCATTTATGTTCAGGGCTGTGCAACCGAATTGCGGCGCAAACGCAAGCGCGGGCTGATTGCCGATAAACCTGAAACGATCATGATCAATGACGCTGTCTGTGAAGGCTGTGGTGATTGTGCAGTCAAATCAAATTGTGTCGCTGTCAAACCCCTGATGCGACCTGAAGGTGAAAAACGCCAGATCGACCAAAGCCTATGCAACAAGGATATGTCCTGTCTAAACGGGTTTTGCCCAAGCTTTGTGACGGTCAAAAAAGCCGGTAAAGGCGACCAATTAACCCCGGCAAATACATTTATAAAGCCAGCTTTTCCAGAAAATATAACACTGCCAATGCCACCACCAGCCAGCGGCGATATTTGCAACATTTTCATTGCTGGCATTGGCGGTACCGGCGTTTCTACGCTTGCCGGTATTTTGATTATGGCCGCGCGGGTTGATGGCATTGCCGGAACCGCGGTCAATCAAACCGGCCTGTCGCAAAAAAACGGTGGCGTCACCTCACAAATCAGGCTTGCCCGCAATCAATCACTTGATGGACATATGGTGCGGCTGCCAAGCCATGAAGCTGATTTGTTGATTGGCTGTGATGCGGTGGTGGCGGCAAATGATATGGTTCTTGGCCTTCTTAACAAAACCCAAAGCCGTGCAATTCTCAATGATAATATTGATCCGGTCGGCGTTGCTGGCGTCGGGATTGGAAGCACTGTTGATATGCCACTTGTGATGACCCGTCTTGGCACAGCCATGAATCCGGATCGCATCGTCAAATGCGCCATCTCATCGCTTGCCAATCAGCTTTTGGGAAGCACGACATCAAGCAATATCATCATGCTTGGTTGGGCGCTTCAAAAAGGGTTTATCCCGCTTGGCATTGATGCGGTTGAAGCAGCCTTGCGGCTGAACGGCACATCGCTTGATAATAACCTTGCCGCATTGCGATGGGGCCGGTTGCTGGCGCATGCACCGGACAAGCTGTTTGCCTGTCTTGATGCGATCACAACGATCCCGCAAAATGAGGCGGCATTGGCCGATCCCGATAGGGCGATTACCTATTTTACCGCACAATTAACAAGCTATCAAAATGCAGCCTATGCCACGCGCTATGAAACAATCATTACGCAATTTATGACACGGTTAAAAAGCCAAGATAGTTTATCAAGCGACATTGGCGTGGCGGCGGCGCGGGCGCTATATCGGGCGATGGCAATCAAGGATGAATATGAAGTGGCACGCCATTTAACCAGCGCCGATTTTACCGCAAGGATTACCGCGGTGGCTGGCGATGATGCCGCCATTTCCTATCATCTTGCCCCGCCGATGCTGGCCTGGCTAAAGGCGCGTGATGGCAGCCCACGCAAGATACGTTTTGGCCGCTGGTTGACGCCTTATTTGCGCGGTCTTGCGCGCCTATCATGGCTGCGCGATAGCTGGGCCGATCCTTTTGGCTATGCAACCGATCGGCGCGCCGAACGCGCTCATCGTGAACGGGTCATTGACTGGCTTGACGCACTTGGCGCGGCGGCATCACCTGACCGGCAGGATCAAATCAAAACAGCGCTTGAGCTAATGCTGAAGATTCGCGGCTATGGTCATATCAGGGCGGCAAATCATTCGCGCTATGCGCCGCAAATCAACACAATCATTGCGCAAATTTCAACCCTGCCACCGCCAATTGATATGGCTGCCGAATAGGGTTTATCTTGTTAGATATAATTGGAAATTTCGATCAGATTATGGTCGGGGTCACGAATATAAACTGACAAAAGTGGGCCGTTTGCGCCGGTTTTACGAACCGGTCCATCTTCAATATCGATGCCATGATCAGCAAGATGCGTTTGCCAATCGGCAAGCGGCTGCGTTGTGATGAAACATAGATCAACACTGCCAGCAACCGGGTTTTTGGCATGTGGAATAAACGGCGATGCGGCGTCATGCAAATTGATCTTTTGCAATCCGAAATGCAAGGACTGGCGCACCGGCCCCCCTGTTGGCGGCTGGAATGAACTATGCTCCATGCCAAGAATTTCAGTATAGAATTTGATCGTTGCCGCCAGATCAGCCGCCTGCATAACAATGTGGTCAATCGATTGAATTTCAGGCTTTTGCATTTTAAGTCCTTTAAAGCGCCAAAACAAGACTAGTCTTTATCGTGATTTCGGCCTGTTAGCGGCCAATCGACAAATAGTTAAAGCCAGCATCCTGCATCGCGTCTGGTTCATAAACATTCCGCAAATCGACAAGAACCCGCCCGCGCATTGCGGCGGCAAATTGTGCTGGCGTCAAAGCGCGAAACTCGTTCCATTCAGTGACAATAACAGCAGCATCAGTGCCATTCAGGCAATCGGTTGCGCTATCACAAAACGTGACATCTTGTGGCAAAAGATGGCGCGCTTCATCCATCGCCTTTGGATCATAGGCGCGCAAAACCGCACCTGCCTTGGTTAAGGCATCAATGATATCAAGCGATGGGCTGTCGCGCATATCATCGGTTTCCGGCTTAAAGGCCAGCCCCAAAATGGCAATCTTTGCGCCTGCAACTGACCCACCCATGGCGGCGATAACACGATCGGCCATGGCGGTTTTTCGCGCCTTATTATAGCCAACAACCGCATCAACAATGCTTAGATCGCTTGATTGCTGTTCGGCTGTTTTGACAAGTGCCAATGTGTCTTTTGGAAAACAAGACCCGCCATAGCCCGGCCCCGGATGCAGGAATTTATTGCCAATCCGTTTATCCAGCCCCATGCCCTTGGCAACATCATGGACATTTGCCCCAACTTTCTCACACAAGTCGGCCATCTGGTTAATATAGGAAATCTTTACCGCCAAAAAGGCATTGCTAGCATATTTGATCAATTCGGATGTTTCCAGATTGGTAAATAAAATTGGTGTTTCGATCAAAAATAGCGGCCGGTACAACGCGCGCATGACATCGCGGGCAGCGTCGGTTTCAGCACCAACAACAACACGATCAGGACGCATAAAGTCAGAAATCGCTGCGCCTTCACGCAAAAATTCTGGATTTGAAACAATATCAAATTTTGCATCAGGATTTGTTTTGGCAATGATGCCAGCAACATCGCGGCCGGTGCCAACCGGAACGGTCGATTTGGTCACAACAACCGTATAGCCTGACAGATGCTTGGCAATGTCTTCAGCTGCAGCATACACAAATGACAAATCAGCATAGCCATCGCCGCGACGTGTCGGGGTGCCAACAGCGATAAAGACAGCATCAGCAGCGGCAACCGCCGCGCCAAGATCAAGATCAAAATGCAGCCTTCCAGCCTTGACATTGCGTGCCACAAGTTCGGCCAAACCGGGCTCGTAAATTGGCATTTCGCCTTGGTTTATTTTTTGAATTTTCGCCGGGTCTTTATCGATGCAAGTGACATCAAATCCAAATTCGGAAAAACACGCCCCCGAAACAAGACCTACATATCCAGTGCCAATGACTGCAATTTTCACAATATTGATTCCTATGATTACCCTAAGGTTTGATAACAGGCAGGCAAAATTTGATCAATCAAAGAGTTTGGGCAGGCGACAAGGTTCATCACAGATTAGGATTTTGGCATTTTTTATGGCAAGGTTTGACGCAAAGGTAACTTGACCTATTTTACCGCCGCAGAGTAAGCCTTTGTGATGGTGGCGTCACCATTTCGACCATCCGCATTTTAAGGAACAGCACGAATGATCAAAAAAGCAATTTTCCCCGTTGGCGGACTTGGCACACGATTTTTGCCAGCCACAAAGGCGCTTCCAAAGGAAATGCTTCCTGTTGTTGATAAGCCGTTAATCCAATATGCCGTCGAAGAAGCCGCAGCAGCCGGTATTGAGGAATTCATCTTTGTGACCGGCCGTAACAAAACCGCCATTGAAGATCATTTCGATCATTCCTTTGAATTGGAAGAAACGCTTTTTGCCAAGGGCAAGGCAGCCGCACTTGAAACCGTGCGCGGCATGATTCACGAACCGGGAACTGTGGCCTATGTTCGCCAGCAAGAACCGGCTGGTCTTGGCCATGCTGTTTGGTGCGCGCGTCATTTGATCCATGATGAACCGGTTGCCGTTCTTCTTGCTGATGATTTGATCCTTGGTTCAAGTTGTCTGGCTGAAATGGTGGCATCATATCAAGGCGGCAACATGGTTGCGGTTATGGATGTTCCAAAATCCGAAACCGGCTCTTATGGGATCATCACCCCCGGTGCCGATCATGGACAGCTTATCGAAGTATCAGGGCTTGTTGAAAAACCTGATCCAGCGAATGCCCCGTCAAATATTGGTGTTGTTGGCCGCTATATCATCGAATCAGGGGTTTTCGCCCAGCTTGGCACGCAAGATCGCGGCACCGGTAACGAGGTGCAATTGACCGATGCGCTGGCGCGCCAGATTGGCAAAGTGCCATTTCATGGATTTCGCTTTTCAGGCGAAAGGTTTGATTGTGGATCAAAAATCGGGTTTTTACAGGCCAATATCGCCTTTGCCATGTCGCGCGACGATCTTGCCGAACCACTTGCAAGCTGGATTAAAAACCGCATGGCATTATCCTAAACCCGCAGCGTCACTGATTGGCATAAGATATTGTTCTAAACATTGCGTTGTTGTCGACCCCATCAGCAAAGATTTCGATCAAAGGCCTTCACATGACAAAGCATGTTTTTCATCCAAGCATTTTACGCGCTTATGACATTCGCGGCATTGTTGATGAGACATTGACGCTGAATGATGCAAAGGCCATTGGCATTGCTTTTGCGGCCTGTCTTCGCCAACGCGGCTATAGCAATCATGTCGCGGTTGGCCGTGATGGACGATTATCATCACCCGCTCTGGCAGCAGCGCTTTGCGATGGTTTGGTTGCCGGTGGGGCGCGGGTTAGTGATATTGGATGTGGCCCTACACCGATGCTTTATTATGCTGGTGTCACCCTTAACGCCAACGCCGCCATCCAAGTAACCGGATCGCATAACCCGCCAACGCATAACGGGTTTAAAATGGTGATGGATGGCACGGTTTTCTTTGGTGATGATATTCAAGACCTTGGTGCCATCAGCGCCAATGGCCCCGCACTTCAAGAAGGGGGTAGCCACAGCGAAGTGCCAATTTTTGACGATTATATTAGCCGCCTGATTGCCGATACCAATACCGGCGATTTCACCGTGATTTGGGATTGTGGCAATGGCGCATCAGGACCAGCGACAATTGCCGCAACACAGAAAATCAGTGGCAATCACAAAGTCCTGTTTGGCGATATTGATGGCACATTTCCCAATCATCACCCCAACCCTGTTGACCCTGAAACTTTAGCCATTTTACGAAAAGCTGTAGCTGATGCTGGCGCAGATCTTGGCATTGGCTTTGATGGTGACGGCGACCGGATTGGCATTGTCGATGCCAAAGGCCGTCAGGTGCCAGGGGATTTCTTAACCGCTTTTCTGGCGCGTGATATTTTGGCACGGCATGCCGGTGCGCCGGTTATCCTCGATGTGAAATCATCCGATATGGCAATGGCCTTGATCGCCGCGGCCGGTGGCGATGCGCAAATCTGGAAAACCGGACATAGCCATATGAAAACCCGAATGGCTGAAATCAACGCACCATTGGCCGGTGAAATGTCAGGACATATTTTCATCAAAGACGGGTTTTACGGATTTGATGATGCACTTTATGTTGGCCTTCGCGTTCTTTGTCAGATGGCCAAGACCGGCCAAAGCATCACCGATTTTGTTGATGGCTTGCCGCCACAACATGCAACGCCTGAATTACGCATTGATTGCCCTGATGATCAGAAATTTGGTGTTATTGACCGGCTTGCCATTGAAGCAAAAGCGCGGTTTGGCGAAGAAAACCTAAACCTTATTGATGGCGTAAGAGTGCAAAATGATGACGGCTGGTGGCTTGTTCGCGCCTCAAACACCGAGGCGGCACTTGTCGCGCGGGCCGAGGGCAAAACACCCGAAATTCTAAACACGCTTGTTGGTCAAATTGAAGATGCGTTGGCTGGTGCTGGGCTGGCATGGCAGCGGCCATAAAACCAGCCGTCTTGAACAGATTGGTCATCAAAAACCAATTACCGAAAAATCTACCCCCGAATTATGACGATTTCCAACAAAACACGCGCCTTGCAACTTGAAACGACCGGCCGCTTCGGTTAAAGATGAAAAAAATTTCATCCATGCCCCCCTTCCCGATGAACGTCACGGGTTGCCTGCTAAAGCGGAGCAAATAATGTCAGATGTTACCATCCATGGCGGTTTAACCATTGCCACGGTTCTTTATGATCTAGTAAATGACGAAATTCTTGCTGGCACCAATATTACGCCTGCAGATTTCTGGAACTGTTTTGATCAGGCGGCGCACCAACTCGCGCCCAAAAATCAGGCGCTTTTGGAAACAAGGGCAAGGCTGCAAAACCAGATTAATGACTGGCTAAAAGCACATAGCGATGACGGCATTGATGCAGTCGCCTATGAATCATTTTTAAGTGACATTGGCTATCTTCATGCAGATGGCGGCGATTTCGACATTGAAACCAGCAATGTCGATCCTGAAATTGCCACCATTGCCGGCCCCCAGCTTGTCGTGCCAATTACCAATGCACGCTATTCGCTGAACGCCGCCAATGCGCGTTGGGGCAGTCTTTATGACGCGCTATACGGAACTGATGCGATTAGTGACGCCGATGGCGCCGAAAAAACAAACAGCTATAATCCGGTTCGTGGCAATAAGGTCATTGCCTTTGCGCGTGATCTTTTGAATAAATCAGCACCGCTGGCAAAGGGCAGTTGGAATGATGTAACCGGTTTTGCCATTGCCGATGGATCGCTTGTCGTGGCAATGGGTGATGGCCATACAGGCCTTGGCGATCATGACCAGTTTGTCGGCTACACCGGCAAAGCCGATTCGCCAAGCAGCGTTATTCTGATCAAGAACGGGCTTCATCTTGAAATCATCATTGATGCCAATGGCACCATCGGTGCCGGTGATGCAGCGCATATTAATGATGTAATGGTTGAATCAGCACTGACAAGCATCATTGATCTCGAAGATTCGATTGCCGCGGTTGATGCTGAAGATAAAGTTCTTGCCTATCGTAATTGGAACAAGATCATGCGCGGCACCCTGACCGCGAGCTTCACCAAGAATGGTGAAATCATGGATCGCAAATTAAATGACGATAAAAGCTTTATCGCCGCTGACGGCAGCCGTCAGACGCTGCGCGGACGGGCCTTGATGCTGGTTCGCAATGTTGGGCATTTGATGAGTAACCCGGCCGTGCTTTTATCTGATGGGTGTGAAATTCCTGAAGGTATTTTAGATGCGTTTATTTCAGTTGCCGCGGCGCTGCCTGATTTTGCCAGCAAGCAGAATTCACCAGCCGGTTCAATCTATGTTGTAAAACCCAAAATGCACGGCCCCGATGAAGTGGCTTTTGCTGTTGAAACCTTTGATATGGTCGAACAGCTTCTTCAGCTTCCTGCCAATACTATCAAAATTGGCATCATGGATGAAGAACGCCGTACCACGGTTAATTTGAAAGAATGTATCCGGGCGGCAAAATCACGCGTTGCCTTTATCAATACCGGATTCCTTGATCGCACGGGCGATGAGATTCATACATCAATGTATGCTGGCGCAATGATCCGCAAAGGCGATATGAAAGCCGCAGCATGGATTTCAGCCTATGAAGATTGGAATGTCGATATTGGGCTTGCTTGTGGATTTTCGGGTAAAGCACAAATTGGCAAAGGCATGTGGGCCATGCCAGATTTGATGGCCGATATGATTACCCAGAAGATTGGCCATCCAAAAGCCGGTGCTAATTGCGCCTGGGTGCCATCACCAACCGCCGCCACGTTGCATGCCTTGCATTATCACGAGGTTGATGTTGCCAAACGTCAGGCCGAATTGACCGGAAAGGCACGCGCCAGCCGGTCAGATATTCTGTCGATTCCGGTTGCCAGCCGTCCAAATTGGTCAGATGAAGATATCCGCGCCGAATTGCGAAATAATGCCCAAGGCATTCTTGGCTATGTCGTTCGCTGGATTGATCAGGGTGTTGGCTGTTCAAAAGTGCCCGATATTCACAATGTCGGTTTGATGGAAGACCGCGCCACTTTGCGGATTTCATCACAGCATATTGCCAATTGGCTTCACCATAAAATCTGTGATGCCGATCTTGTTATGGATGTGATGAAGGAAATGGCGGCTGTCGTCGATGCGCAAAATGCCGGTGACGCATCTTATGAACCAATGGCTGGGCATTTTGACGAGTCAATTGCCTTTCAGGCAGCGCTTGATCTTGTCTTTAAAGGCATTGAGCAGCCATCAGGCTATACCGAGCCGGTTTTGCACGCACGCAGGCTGGAAAAAAAGGCACAAGCCAAAGCGGCTTAAAGCATCTGATTAAACGCGAAACAGGCTGTGACGCGGCAACGCTTCACAGCCTGTTTCATGTCCGGTAGAAACCGGTTAAGATTGCGGGTTTGACGGGTATATTTCTTCGCGCAGCTTTTCACGAAGCTGGTCGATCAAAACCGGTTTACCATCACGCTCGACATGCCAGAAGCTCCAGCCATTACAAGATGGCAGCCCTTGAAGCTGTGCGCCAAGGGCGTGAATTGACCCTGTTTGTTTCTGGTCGGTCAAGAGCGAGCCATCGGCGCGCACCTTGGCCTGAAAGCGTTTTTTGGCATCAAACAGACGGTCGCCCGGCTTTAATAATCCATGTTCGATCAAATTGCCAAACGGCACCTTTGGCAAGGCACGCCGCGGGGTTGTTTCTAACAGATCATCTGAAGCAATAGGCGTAACAGCGGCCAATCTTGTTTTGGCAATTTTGACATAACCAGGATTTTGCTCGATACCGATGAAGTTCCGGTTCAACCTTTTGGCAACCGCACCCGTTGTACCAGTGCCAAAAAACGGATCCAGAACCACATCACCACGCCGAGTCGAAGCCAAAATAACCCGCGCTAGCAAACTTTCAGGCTTTTGCGTTGGATGGGCTTTTTTACCATCTTCCTTGATCCGTTCATTGCCGGTGCAAAGCGGCAATTCCCAGTCAGAGCGCATCTGGACATCATCATTCAATGCCTTCATCGCTTCATAATTAAACACATGGCGTGATTTTTGTGATTTTGCCGCCCAGATCAGCGTTTCATGCGCATTGGTAAAACGTCGCCCGCGGAAATTTGGCATTGGATTGGTTTTGCGCCAGATCACATCATTCAACACCCAGAAATCAAGATTCTGCAAAATCGTGCCAACGCGGAAAATATTGTGATAGCTGCCAATCACCCAAATAGCACCATCCGGCTTTAACACACGGCGCGCCTCGGTTAACCAAGCGGCGGTAAAAGCATCATAGGCCGCAAAAGAATCAAATTTATCCCACGCATCAGTGACCGCATCGACATGCGTTTGATCGGGACGCGACAAATCACCGGCCAATTGCAGATTATATGGCGGATCAGCAAAAACCAGATCAACCGACTGGTCGGCAATTTGGCGCAATTTGGCGATGCAATCGCCTTGTAGAATTTGATTTACTTTCACCAGACAAAGCCCATTTCATTCATCTTTCGCCAGCCAAACGCCAGCGCTATCTGTCTAAAAGAATCACAGAATCAATATAAGTCAACAACTTATCAGGCTTTCTTAAAGCGATATCAATATATTGTGGCTGAACTGTCTATGAACATGCCTATCTTGTGATGGGGGCTCCCTGCCTGGCCGCCGCCAAACCGGTCTTGGCGTGAAAAATGATCAAAGGTGACTGCTGTGTCGGTGTGTTAGTCGCCAACATCCAGATAGCGGCGGATCGGCTTAAAGCTGTGCCGGTGATGCGGTGTTAGACCAAATTGGTCAAGACCAGCCTGATGCGCCTTGGTGCCATAACCCATATTGCTTGCCCAGCCATAATCAGGATAGGCCAAAGCAAGATCCTGCATAATTTGGTCGCGCGCTGTTTTGGCAATGAGTGACGCTGCCGCAATTGATAATGACCGGCTGTCCCCTTTAATCAGCGCAGTTGCTGGTAACGGCATGTCGGGGGGCAGTAAATTACCATCGACAAGCGCATGAACCGGCGCGCGCCATCCGGCCTTGACCATTTTATCGGCCAGTTCCGATGCAGCCATCACCATGCCGGCAAACGTGGCCTTCAAAATGCCCATCTGGTCAATCTGCGCAACCTCGATCGAGACCGTTTGCGAAAGATGCGGCGGTGCCATCAAAGCTGCGGCAAGCGCGGCGCGGCGCGGCGGCTTTATTTTTTTGGAATCATCAATGCCGGCAGGAAGCGCGTCATAGGCAGATGGGCAAAGCCAGATTGCCGTTACCGTAACCGGCCCCGCCCACGGTCCCCGTCCGGCCTCGTCAATGCCAATGACCGGCGCGTTGAATTGCCGTTCATGGTCAAGATCAGGCATTAGCCACCACGGCGCTGGGTTGGCGATTCAGCAAGCCGCGGCATGATTTCAACAAAATTACACGGCCGGTGACGAATATCCAGCTGATAGCGCAAAATCTCATCCCACCCATCGCGGCAGGCCGATGGTGAACCCGGAAGCGAAAATAGATAGGTGCCACCAGCAACGCCAGCCACGGCGCGTGACTGCACCGTTGATGTGCCAATTTTGGCAAAGGAAATATAGCGAAA
>Ga0181557_1001633_pt1 | contig 24854 bp, 20 predicted proteins | sample 011ome_23_FD_148632 | JGI IMG/M metagenome (GOLD analysis project Ga0181557, IMG submission 148632) | Coastal salt marsh microbial communities from the Groves Creek Marsh, Skidaway Island, Georgia - 011506CT metaG (spades assembly) | ecosystem: Environmental > Aquatic > Marine > Intertidal zone...
ACACACACAACATTCATAACACTCGACCTAAAATAATGGTACGTTCTCTGTACACTTAAATGCGCGAATACGTATAGCATTTGTGTTCGTGGTATTCTTCGTTTTATTTTCTCTTCTGAAAGAGAAAAGCTCGTAAAAGCGGGAGAGTCGCGTTCGCGTCTTTCTCTTTTACGAAGAAGAGCGATGATGATGATGATGCTTTTTACGCGCGAATTTTTGGTAAATCGGGTTTTTTAGGAGTGCGCGTATGCGGGTAGAGAGAGTGTCTGCGAGACCACCGAACAACTGGAAGAAGCGATTGAAAAATCGAAATCCACGCGTTCTTTCGCACGCAACGCGCACGCGTGACCTGCGATGCGTATTTCGCGTAATGGGAGTCTTTTTGCATTTCCATCACCATTCTGCGCGATGATGACGGACGGGCTCAAGTCCTAAAATGGAAAAAAATCTCTCTCTCTCGTCCATCATACGTATGCTTTGTCGTCGTCGTTTCTACATCGAAACAACCGCTGACCTTCTCTCCTCTCTCTTAACAACAACACAGCCACCGAAAAAGAAAGTCGCCGCCGTCCCTGCCGCCATCAAGGCGAAGATTGCCGCGAACACGGTCAAGGAACCGACGGACCCGCGATTTGTTCGCGAACCGAAAAACTTTGGCATTGGCAACGACATGATGCCGAAAACGCCGTTAAACAGATACGTGAAATGGCCGAAATACGTTCGCATTCAAAGACAACGACAAGTGTTGAAAAAGAGATTGCGAGTGCCGCCGGCGATTAACCAGTTCACGAAGACTTTGGACAAGAACATGGCGACGAACTTGTTCAAGATGCTCATGAAGTATCGCCCGGAGGACAACGCGCAAAAGAAGGAACGTTTGACGGATATGGCCAAGGATGCCGCGGAAGGCAAGGAGTCCGACGTCAAGAAACCAGTTGTTGTCAAGTACGGTATTAACCACATCACGTACTTGGTCGAGCAAGGCAAGGCGGAATTAGTCGTCATTGCGCACGACGTCGACCCGCTCGAGTTGGTCATTTGGCTCCCGGCGTTGTGCCAACGCATGAACGTCCCGTATTGCATCGTGAAGGGTAAGGCGCGTTTGGGTGCCGTCGTGCACAAGAAAACCGCCACGGCGTTGGCGTTGACGGCGGTGAAGCAGGAAGACAAGATGGAGCTTTCTAAGTTAGTCGAAGCGATCAAGGCGTCGTACAACGAAAAGGCCAAGGAGCACGCGCGAACGTGGGGTGGTGGCGTCATGGGGGTGAAGTCTCAAGCCAAGACGGCGAAGAGGTTAAGAAAGGTGGCCAAGGAATTGGGTAGCGCGGACAAGTAAATGAACCCGATTTTTATAATAAATATTAATTTTCAGAGAGAGTATATAGATATGAAGAGAGAGATTTTGAGGAGGAGTTGGACTTCGGACTTAAGGACGCACCGTCGCTGTTACATTTCGCGTTTGTTTCATTTAGCTCACACACAAACACAGTAGTCAACAGATACTTATTAGCGTGCGAACATCGGTTGTTATAAATACGCAACAATAGATTTACGAAAGTCGGAAAGTCTGCATCATTTTCATCATCATTTCATCGTCAAAAGTTTATAACACTCTTTTCTCCCTCTTTTCGCTACACAACAAAGAGCGAATTCATTTAACATGGCAAGTCCGGAACCAGCGCAAGTACCAACGCCTTCGTCTCCTCCTAAACCTCCTCCTTTACAGCGCACTTCCACGTTTTCCGAGCGATTGAAGAAATCCTCCATCCCGTTATCCTTTTCCGTCCACGACCACTTCCAATCCGTGTTCCAACTGGAGAAAACAATCTTACTGAAACCGCAAAACGTTCGCTTCACCGTCGGCGCCTCCGCGTTCGTCCAAAAGAAAGAAATAAGTACCTACGGGAAACTCGAATACGACGTGCCTTCAAAAGTGTCTCTTCTCGACGGGAAAGAGTTCAACACGTGGACACCGACGATCGTTTTAGACTCGAGCCAAGTCGAATTGAAGAAGAAGTTCCGCGCGTTCGAAAGGAACAAATTCGGGAAATGTTCCGTCTCGTTGTCCTGTGGGTACAACTTCAAAAAACGAGATCCGTTCTTCGCGTTCGAGGCGGTACCGTTAAACCCGTTAATATTATCCGTAGGCGCCATAGGCGTGATGAAAGAAATCGGCCACGCGAGTGGGAAACTGGAACGGGAAGTGAAACTCCCGTTCGCGAGTGGGAGTCGATGTAAGATTTCAATACCGGTGGAAGTGACGAGAGAGAAACGGACCAACGCGTTTCGAGTAAGGGCGAACGGGAGCGCGTGTACCGTGAAGTTGAAAGAACAGATGATCACCATCGGGAGTACGAATAAAAAGACGACGAATTTGTTACGATAATATACTAGTCGATCGATCCTGATTCTTCGTCGATGATGATCAGAGAATGAATGAATGTGATTATTCCCGCGCTCGCTTTGTAATACTATACGACACACTGTACTCTTGTTTACCATCACATCCGCAGCGGTGAAAAACACGTCATAAAAAGTCGAACGCAACTTACACACAACCACAGAAGAACTGAAAGAATGCGCACCACGGAGCAGCTGAAAGACAGCGGCGGTTTAGCCGCGATCGCGAGGATGTTGAAAGCGCAGCATAAGCAAACGACGACGACGGCGGAAAACGAGAACGACGAAGAGTGTAACGACGACGACGAGAAAGAGAAACGAGGAGAAAAACGACGACGAAAAGAGAAGAAGAAGCATAAAAAGGAGAAGGAAAAGGAGACGAAAAAGGAGTGTAAGAGGAAGAAGACGTCGTCAAAGTCGGACGATTCAGACGTAAACGACGACGATGCGGAGGACGAAAAGAGGAGGAGGAAAAAAAGTAAAAGCGAGGAGGAGAAGGAGGTTTCGTTGGAGTCGCTTTTAAGGCGAGTGGACCCGGTGGTGATGTTAGACAAAAACGACGACGAGAATGATAAAATGTTGAAGAGGATACGAGCGAAGCTGAAGTGTGCGTTAGAGGCGAACGTGTTGCACTTTTCGAAACGCGCGAGCGGTATTACGAAGAACGCGAGCGTTACCGCCGAGCGAGCGCACGCTTGGCGACAGGCGGTTCGCGGATACGGGGACGAAGAAAACGATGAGAGAGGACCTGGAAACGTCGATTCTGTTTTGAACGTGTTTAAGGCGATGTCGGATGTGCTCATGGCGATCGTGTCCGTTGATTCCAAATGTAGTGACGACGATTCAGACGACGAGAGTGAAATAGTGAAGAAGTATAGCCCATTCGCGTCGCAGTTGAGAGCTTTGTCGACGAAAGCGTTCTAATAAAGCAGGGGAACAAAATGTAATAAAACGTAGAACAACGCATTAGAAGATGTAATAATATTATTATTTGCCAATACAAAATCGCTCGAATATGGTCCCTAAAATATCCTCCGAAACGTCTTCGCCGGTAACTTCCCCCAACGCCACCGCGGCTTCTCGTAAATCAATCGTCCAAAAGTCTACGGGTAAATCGTTCAGCGCGGATTCTTTCACACGTTCCATGGCTTCTACGGCGTGTTTCAACGCTTCGCTTTGCCGAGAGGAGACAAGATAAGCGTCGCCTTCGACGCTGGAAAGACCAGATTCGAAAGCGTTGGACACTTTTGACTCTAAATCTTCGATACCAAACCCTTCTTTGGCAGATAAGAAGACGACGTTGTTTAAATTGCACTTGTCCAACACGTATTCGGGCACGCGCAATTGATTCGTCAAGAACGGTTTCATCTTCCCGCTCGGGTCACTTTTCATTTCTTCAATCAGAGATGCGTTCTCCGTGATATCGTCCATTTTATTTGCCACAAAAATCACGTTTTTCGCCACGTCTAAAGCTTCTCTCCAAACGGTCTCGTCGGCGCGTTCCCACCCTCGACTGGCGTCTAAAACGAACGCGCACAAATCTGCTCCTCGCGCGGCTATTTTCGAACGCTCGATACCGACCGCTTCCACTTTATCTATTATTTCGGTTTCCTCTTCTTTGTTACTATCATCACTACCGCTACTACCGTTACTATTACTACTATTACTACTACTCCTACTACTTCCACCTCTTATGCCAGCCGTATCTAACAGAGTGACCTTCACGCCACTCACATTTACCGTCGCCTCGACCACATCTCTCGTCGTCCCTTCCACGTCGGTGACTATCGATCGTTCGCTCTTCGTCCATCGATTCAACAATCTCGATTTTCCCGCGTTTGGACGTCCGACAATCGCCAGCGTGCACCCAACCGACAAACTCGCGTTCTTCTGCGACGTTTTCAACGCGCTCAACGCCACCTCTTTCGCCTCGTCCACTTCTTTCGCAATCTTATCGACGTCCAGAGGTACCATCTCGTCGTCAAAGTCCAACCGCGCTTCCAACTCTGCCAAAACATCAATCATCCTCCCTCTCGCCTCTTTGACGTCGTTGGACAAACCACCTCTCAACGTCTTCAGCGCTTGCACCGCTGCCTCATCCGTCTCCGCTCGAATCAACGAATGCACCGCTTCCGCTTGCGACAAATCCAACCTCCCGTTCAAAAACGCTCGCATGGTAAACTCGCCGTTCCTCGCCAATCGACACGCGTTCGTGCGTAAGCACGCGTCTAACACTCTCGCGGCGCACACGGACCCGCCGTGCGTGTGTATTTCAACCACGTCTTCCGCGGTGTACGATCGAGGTTTCAGCATTGGTAAAAGGAGAACTTCGTCGATAACTTCTCCGTCGTTGTTGTTCACAATCGTCCCGTGAAGGACCACGTGCGACTGAAAACAATCTTTTCTTTTCCCGGTTGGTTTAAAAATCTCATTCGCAATCTCCCTCGCGTTCTCTCCGCTGATTCGAACGATAGAAACCCCTCCTAACTGAGGAACGATCGGCGTCGCGATCGCCACGATCGTATCGTTGTTGCTGGAAGAGTTTTCCATCGTCGTCGCCATCATCCTCGTCGTCGTCCGTTTGTTGTTGTTGCTGCTTGAACACCATTTTTGCGAATTTCGCCGCCAAAAAAACTCTTTTCTCTTCCTCCTTCTTGTCCTCTCGTTTCCGTGGATGATGTGAAAAACAAAGCGGGACTTCTCAGACGATTGAGTAGTAGTACTAAACGACGACGACGCGAAAAGCATCATCCTCTCTTCTTCGAAAGAAGAAAAGGAGGAGGATAAAAAGCAGCAGCAGAGTGTTGTTTTTTTTTTGTTGGTGTTTGTGGGAAAATTCCAAGCTCTGTAGTACTTAGGGTTTAGGGTTTAGTACACACGTTTTTGGAGCTCCCCCGAGAAAGAAAAAGGCGGCTGTTCTTGCGCTCAAACTCATCAGAATTGTCAACGCAAAAACACGCGCAAACAAACAGCATTCCAACGCCGAGCTCGAGTTCTCTCTCCTCTTCGACAAAGAAGAAGAAGAAGAAAAACAGTGAGAGCCGTGAAGCTTTATTATATATAAACTATATATAATACACTTTCTTGTTGTGTTTAAAAGGTAGTATATAATTGTGTGTTGTCTTTTCTTTCCCGTAAAAAGAAGAATTCTCTCATTCTCTCTCTGAATTGCATCCGCGTAAGAAGTTGGTTCGTTTTCCAATTATCGCGTCGTCGTTTACGTCGTGTACACGTCGTCCTCGTAACGCGCTTTATTTTGGTGTAAATCTCTTTATTCGTTCTTTCTTTCGAGCGGACTTTCTTTGCGCTCTTGAGCTGACCAAATTGAATTCTTCCTCTTCTCGTATTCAATAAACCCACAGACAGCATTAACAAAAAAATGTCCAACAACGAAAACCCGAAAGCGTACCCGCTCGCGGACGCGCAATTAACCATCAGCATCCTCGACATCGTCCAACAGGCGAACAACTACAAGCAACTGAAAAAAGGCGCCAACGAAGCGACGAAGACCTTGAACAGAGGCATTTGCGAGTTTATCGTTCTGGCGGCGGATACGGAACCGCTGGAGATTTTGTTACACTTACCTTTATTGGCGGAGGATAAGAACGTGCCGTACGTTTTCGTGCCGAGTAAACAGGCGCTCGGGAGAGCGTGCGGGGTTTCCAGACCGGTGATTTCCGCCTCGGTCACGACGAACGAAGGGAGTCAGTTGAAAACCAGCATCGAGAGTTTGAAGCAAAACATCGAGAAGCTGCTGATTTAGACGACGTATTAAAGAAGAAGAAGCGAAGAAATGGGAACGGACGCCGTGACGATAATTTTTCATCGAATGATTTGGCTTGGGTGATGTTCTTCTCGCGACTTTAGAGAGTTTTATTAATACATAATACCCAAAACGCGCTCACATGCGCGCGATACAACACGTTATAAAGTTCACCAACATTTACGAAAACGCGTCATAACAAATGCATCATCGAATCAAAACACTCCTAATTCATCGAAGCAGCATTACCTTTTTTATCCCAACACGCTCGAGACGAACGAATGTAAGAAACAACATAATCATCAACAACAAAAGCAATAACAGAAAAATGGAAATTGGAATGAACACGAGCAAGAAAGATCTCATCACCCAAGCGATAGAATCAATGTAACCACTTTTCGTATCTTTTGTGCATTGGAAAACTCATCACGATGTATTCTTCTTATATAGGTACCCGGAACAATCCGAGACGCATCGCGACCGGAAGAAAGATTTTCAAAAGACGGTCGTTTTTATGTGCGACGTGCAAGAATGTTTCCGCCCGTCGATCGATGCGTTCGATGGCGTCGTTCGAAGTTCAAAGATTTTAATCGAATCTGCAAAGATATTCAACTGGCCGGTGTTCGCGACGGAACAAGTTCCGAGCAAACTCGGGAGGACCGCCGAGGAGGTTTTGCAATGCATGAGAGAGATGCACCCTGAAAACGAGGAGGTGGTGTTGAAGGAAAAGTTTCCAATCGCGAAATCGGATTTTGGTATGCTTCGGGCGATTTTGATGGGTAAAGACGGCGACTTGAACGTTCAGCCGAACTCGCTGTGCGGGAAGGAAAGTTTAGCGAAGATGATGTACGACGCGGACGAGATACGCGTTTTGTTGTTGGGAGTAGAAGCGCACGTGTGCGTGTACCAAACGGTGAAGCAGATTATGGAACACAACGAGAAAGCGGGACGGAATATTTTGAAGCCGTTCGTGTTGTGCGACGGAGTGCAGTCGCAAAGGGGCGTGGACCGCGAAGTCGCTTTAGAAAAAATGAAAGAGCTCGGCGCGACGATGACGACGACGGAGATGTTTTTGTTCGAAGAGATGGGTGGAGCCGAGCACGAAAACTTTCGGGACGTGGCAAAGACGGTGAGAAAGTATAAGTAACGTGTAGTAACTTTCAACACACTATTCTTTTCTTTTCACATTAAAACATACTACAGTACAAATTTAGTCTTAGTCTTTTTTTAAACTTTTACTGTCCATTTCACAGTCATACTTTATATTGCGTCGCTTTGAACGCCATCGTCGCGTCTCCGTTCCACTCGCTGTGTAACTTCTCGCGCAAGATATCCGCCTGCGATTTTCCAGTGTTTACGATGTTCCACAACGGCGCTAGGTACTTTTCCTCGCCCAAATTCCGGTTCTTTAACCCATCCTCCGCGAACTGCACGCACTTTTTACACAAATCTAAACACGTCATCCCGCCTTCAAACGTCGACCGTAACCCGTTTGCGGTGACGTCGTTCCGCAACCATTCTCGCTCCTCGCTCGTCCAATTTTTACAAATAGACCAAGCGTCGTCCAAACTCTTCTCGTCGTATAAAATCCCAACCCAAAACGCGCTCAACGCGGTGATCATTTCCTCACTTCCACCATCAGCACCTCGCATTTCCATGTACTTTTTCAATCGCACTTCCGGGAAACTCGTCGTTAAGTGTTGCTCCCAATCATCAATCGTCGGCTTTTCACCTGGTAAAATTTTCAAAGTCCCAGCCATGAAATCGCGGAAAGATAAACCGGTAACATCAATATACCCTCCATTTCTATATATGAAATACATCGGCACGTCCATCATGTACTCGGCATACTTCTCAAACCCAAAATCGTCGTCAAACGCCCACTGTAACGTCCCACACCTGTCGTTATCCGTATCTTTCCACACGTCCGATCGCAACGAACACATGTTGCAATCTTTACCATCTTTAAACGGCGAGTTCGCGAACAACGCCGTAGCTAGCGGTTGCAACGCCAACGACGTTTGAAATTTCTTCACCATATCCGCCTCGCTCGAGAAATCCACGTTGACTTGAATCGTGCACGTGCGAAACATCATATCCAACCCAGTCGTCCCGACTTTAGGCATGTAGTTCTTCATGATGTTATATCTCCCTTTCGGCATCATCGGCACTTCCTCCACGGAATGTTTCGGGTCGAATCCAATTCCGGAAAACCCGTACCCTTTCTCCGCAGCGAGTTCGCACACTTGCTTAATGTGCGCTCTCGTCTCCTCTACGGTTTCGTGCAACGTATCCAACGGCGCTCCGGAAAGCTCAAACTGTCCTCCCGGTTCCAAAGTCACGTTCATTCCATTCTTCGTCGCGCCGATGATATTCACCGTTCGCACGGTCCCATCCGCATTCGTGCACGAACCAATTATTGGACACTTCTCGTTCAACGGAGCCCACCCGTATCTCTCGACTAACCCGCTCAACACGTAATCGATAACCGCGTACGGCATCCGGCTGTTATCGGTCAACGAAAAGCCAAACTTTTCGTGTTCGGTTCCAATTCTGTTTAGTAGATGTTTGTTGTCAAAGAGAGTTGTCGTTAATCACAGCGAGAAGAATAATACGAAGAACAAAAAGATAATAATTATTAAACGCGACGAGAGAAGATCACGGTCGTCAGTTCTCTGAGTATCGAAACGTGCGCGCGCGACTTTTTGTTGTTGCCCCACCAATCTTTGGTGTTATTATCCAAACAACTACTTAAACGAACAAACGATACATGATCTCATCATCGTCATCGAACGTACCTCCAATTCTCTTTCGGTTTGCACCCGCTCCGTAAAAAGTCAATCATCTCCTCTCTGCTCGCCGGAGGTTTCTTCGGCCCGCCTTCCGAAGGCGGTGCCGCGTTCCTTTTCTGCATTTCGCCTCGTTTTGTTATCCGTGACGGCTGCGCATTTCTCCCCAAAATCCCGTTGTTCTTCTTTGTTGTCTTCTCCTTTATCGGCTGAACGCGAGACAGAACGGGAGAAGAACGATGAGGACGATAACAACCGCAACAGGTCTGTGCCATCGCGATGATCTTCTTTGTCTTTGTCTTTATTAAGCGCAGGAAAGTGTGACGATTTAATCTTTCTTTTGCCTTATCGTGCTTGCATGGTTTTCATATGTGTCTGTGACTTTTGAGCGCGTACGCAGAGTATTCATTTTCTTCTCTTCTTCTTTCTAAAATATAAAAACACTTTAAAGTTTATTAGTATTAGTATTACGCGCTAATGATGATGATGATGATGATGAATGTCTCCTCTCCTTTTCCTCTCGTCGTCCCTCTTTCTCTCGATTCTTATTTTATCGTCTTTCCTCTCTCGGCGCGGACCATTCGACTCTTAAAATCAAGTTATCGTAACCGAACCCATCCAAACGGTCGATGGCTCTTTGACCGTCGTCTCTGTTGACGAAATTGACGAAAGCGAACCCTCTGCTCTCTCCGGTTTCTCGGTTGAACGCGACGTAGATTCTGGTCACGGGACCAAACGGTCTGAACAACTCTTGTAAATCTTGCTCTCTCGTGTCTTCGGATAAGTTGGATACTCGGACCGAATTTTCTTCTCTTCGTCTGTTCATGGAGTCTCCTTCACCAGCGCTCGCCCCGGCTCTTCTCGACGGCGGCACGTACCCGCCGGCGCCGCCGCCGGCTTTATCGCCGCCCGGTCCGTCGCTTCCCGGCGGTTTGTCGCCCATCGCCGCCAAATCTTTATACGGACACTTCGTCGTCCAGTGATCCCCTTTCTTCCCGCAAATTCTACACACTAACAGAGACGTTTGACTGCTCGCCATCGCCTTCAACGGATCGTTCGCTTTCTCCAACTCCGATTTCGGTTGCAACCTCGCTCGCTCCAAGAAAATCTCCTCTAAAGACACCGCCGTCATGCTCTCGTCCCCTGTTTTATACCTCGCCGCGTCGCCAAACCTGGCCCAGTTTTTCCTCTCCAGCATTTCCTTCGTCACCGTTTTGGACACTTTGTGCACTTTCACTCGTTTGATCGACCGAACTTTCGATCCGTCTTCTTTCACTCGGTACTCCGTGACCGTTTTGATCCCCGTGGAAGGATCGATTTCGATTTTGGTCGGCGGTAACGCGAACGCCGCGTCGTCGTCGACGCCCATGTCGTCGGAATCCGCCAGAGAGATTTCATCGTCCTCTTTCTTTGAAGTCGTCTGAGGTTCTGCGATCGCCATTTTTGATCGTGTTGTTGTGTTCAAAGTGTGTGTTAATCTGAGGACATAAGCCCCAATTTTTGACTTCTGAGACACAGAGGAAAAGAGAGGAAAATCGACATTTTAAAGGAGGAGGAACTTTATAGGTTCACTTTGCGCAAGAGTAAGGCACACTTTATGTGTATAATTATATGCCTTTCTTCTCTAAAAATAGTAGTGCTAGTATCGCGCGTTTTGTTGTGCTCTTCTTTTTCCTTTTATACTTCTTGACTTCTTCTATATTATGCGAAGTACGCCAAGTCGCTCTTCTTCTTCGCTTGGACTTGTACGATGCCTTCGACGAAATCTTCGTGGTTGACCGTCGTCCCGTCCCTTCGCAACGCTAACATCCCAGCTTCCACGCAGACGGCTTTTAATTGCGCGCCGTTGAAATCGTCCGTGCCTCGGGCTAATTCGTCGTAGTTTACGTCCGGGGAGACGTTCATTTTGCGCGCGTGGATTTGTAAGATGTGCGAACGGGCGTCTTCGTTCGGGTGAGGGAACTCGATTTTTCGATCTAAACGTCCAGAGCGCAACAACGCGGGATCTAAAATGTCCGCTCGGTTGGTCGCGGCGATAATTTTCACTCGATCGTCCGAACTAAAACCATCTAATTGGTTCAACAATTCTAACATAGTTCTTTGCACCTCGCGATCGCCGTTGGTATCGGAATCGAAACGTTTCGTACCGATGGCGTCGATTTCATCGATGAATATAATCGCCGGCGCTTTCTCTTTCGCCAACTCGAACGCGTCTCGAACTAATTTCGCCCCGTCTCCGATGAACATTTGCACCAACAAAGGCCCAGCTAACTTCAAATAACAAGCGTTCGTTTGCGCCGCGCACGCTCGCGCCAACAGCGTTTTCCCCGTTCCCGGCGGGCCGTATAACAAACATCCTTTTGGCGCTCGTATGCCAAGTTTTACGAAGTGTTCTCTGTGCGTCATCGGCAAAACAATCGCCTCTCTCATCTCTTGAATCTGCTTATCTAACCCCCCGACGTCGGAGTAATCCTCGACTGGTTTCTCGTCCACCTCCATCGCTTTCACCCTCGAGTCGTACTCCGCCGGAAGCGTATCCAAGATCAAATACGAATCCTTATTCACGCCGACTAAGTCGCTCGGTTTCAAATCCTTCGCGTCTACTAACCCAGCTATCGGGAGAAAGATAGTCTGTCTGGTGGTTGTTTTCAAAACCACCGCTTTCCCGCTCCTTTGCGCGTCCAAATCCGCTTGCGCGTCCGCCTCCTCGTCCTCGTCTTCCGGTTGGAGATCTAAAATTTCCACGATCGAGGCCACCAAATACGGAAGCTGTTTGTTCAGTTTCACTTTCTCCATGTTATCTTTCACTCGTTCTCGTTCGCTGCCGACGTCCAGTTGTAATCGGTTGCTTTCGTCTCGCAGGACTCGTATTTCGTTTTCGAGTAAACGGACGCGCACGAGGACGTCCTCCGTGGTGGAATTTTTCAGATCGTTGAGGACTTCGGCGGTGCCGTCGTCGTCGTCGAAAACGCCGTCTAAATCCATATTTCTTTATCGCCAATATCGATCGACACAACTACGTAATAGCTCAACAGAAGAAGGTGAGAAGAACTCTTCTCTCTTTTGTCTTTGTCTTTGTTTTCTTGCGCGTGCTCTGTTAAACGAGAGAATCTGACTGACGTTTTTTGAAAGAAAATGGGTCTGTGTGTTTCAATTTTATTCAACAAAATAGTGTCTCTCTCTCTCTCTCTCTCTCTTTTTCTAAATCATCAATCCATCGATGATGAACTCTTTCTTGAAGGTGGACGTTCTCTACTGAATGTGATGGGGTTCTTCCTCGACAAATGCGGCGTATTCTTCGTCCGTTGGTTCCGAGAACCCTTTTTCGAGCAAGTAGTTTTCGCACTCGGGTTGCTCGTAATACCGAGCGAAAGCGATGTATCCCCAGAGGTCAAGAGGCACTTTCGCCTCTTCGACTAAGTATTTGAGGCAATCGAGTTTGCCAAACCTTGTAGCGGTTGCCACACAGTCGAGTTTTACTGCATAAAATATTTTTCTTTCTTCAATAAGATATTTCAAGATGTTTATGCGACCATGTCCTGCCGCCTGATGTGCCGCATCTTCTTCCGTATCTCGCGAAGGTTTCACTTTGTCGAAAAGAAATCGAACACAGTCGAGGTGTCCTCTAGCAGCAGCTTGTTTACACGATTTTTCTTCATCACACGGGCAACCATTAGAGAAGCAGTACTTAAGTATCTCGAGATTACCAAAACATGCCGCCTCGACAATCGTCCTTTCATCCCACTCGCACTGTTTCACTTCTCTCGCCCACTTGAGCAACTCGAGTTTGCTCGTTGTAGCAACTTGCCAGCAAAACAAGGCTTGATCTGCCACTCTTCCGCTTTTATCTCTCTCTCCCCAGGGAAAGTTATTCCACACCACTTCCAACGTCGAAATCGATGAACATTTGTCAACATTCACACGTAATTCCGATACGTTTACCCCGGCATACTGAAGCACATCCCAACTCTCTCTATTCACCAGTGAAAAGAAACACCGATCTGTCCTATTCAATTTCGGAATCACATGCGAGACAAACACATCCTTATGATGCAACACCAATCCCGTCCACAACTTCGTCGGTCCAAGCTTTAAACGCTCCACATCTACCACAGCTTCCGCCATGACGACCCGCTCCTTCTTCTTCTTCTTTCTCAAAGAGTATTATGCTCTGTTATGCTCTATTTTATTATTCTTTTTTCTTCGCATTAGAAAAATGTGCGGTCACGTCGTTTTTTGCTTCAAATTTTAAAATTTAATTGTGAGCACACAAACCCCTCGAGGATCCAGAAAAAAAACGCTCCGCTGATGAACAACACGAACAACACCATGAACGATCGTGGTGGTGGTTTTGGTGGTCACAACACTACTACTTCTAATGCCCTCGGTTCGGGAGGAGGTGCGTTACTCTCGGAGTGCACGATACGAGTTGAAAACAGATTCGAAATACGCGTGGACACTTGGGGAAAAAAAAATGCATTCTCAACAAACAACAACGACAACATCCTTCATCAAATCCCAACGTTTTACTTTCTAACGCACATGCACCAAGATCACTTGCGAGGATTACGGGAAGATACGTTCGAGAACGATAATAATGGGAGGATATATTGCACGGAAATCACGAAGATTTTACTGGTGAAACGATTTCCGAGGTTGGAATCGAAAGTCAAAGTGTTGGAGTTTGATTCCGTGGAGGTGGTCGAGGTTGTTTCTAATAAGAAAAACACGAAAGAAGAAGATTTGAGGTTCAACGTGTACTGCTTGGACGCCGGGCACTGTCCCGGGTCCGCGATGTTTGTCTTCGAAGGAACGTTTGGGAAAGTTTTACACACCGGGGATTTCCGGAGGGAAGATTGGAGCGGGAGTTTGCCGAGCGGGAAGAGGATGAGTTTACCGACGCCCGGGAGCAACGGAAGCGGAAGCAACAACGGGTTGAGGAAGAATTTTTTTAGCATGTTGAACGACGTGCCACTTTCTGCGATGTGGTCTTCGAGCAGTCCGAGTTTGACGACGGGTTCCCAGGACCTCGGGTACGACAACAACAATAACACAACTTTGAAGAACGCGACGCCGTTGCCGAAAGTGCTCGATAATTCGAAAACGCAAGCGGTGGACGTTTTGTATCTCGACAACACGTACAACAATCCAGAGTACGATCATCCACCCAGAGCTGTCGCTTTGGAACGCATCGTAAAGTTAGTCACGGAAATCGAGCCGGAGCGTCCGGTGATTCTTTTGTTAGATTCTTTAGGTAAAGAAGACGTCGTCATAGCGCTGAGCCAAGCGACGAAATCGAAAGTCTATTTGCACAAAGATCGATACAACGATTGGTTAAAGTTAGGATTTAAGAAAGAGTACGTGTGTAACAGTCTCGGAGAAAACGAAAGCACGAGAGTGCGCGTACTCCCCAAGGCCATGGGGAGACACAAAGAGAACGTGTGCGGACCGTTGGTGGCCGGGTTGAAGAACTTTAAGGAGTGGGGACCGTTGGTCATCAGTCCGACGGGCTGGGCGCGCGTCACCGAACAGATGCGAGAGGAGGACGAGAAACAAGAGATGGATACGGAACGACGGGAAAAGATGACGAACGAGGAGAAAACAGACTGGGTTCGCCGATCGGTTCCGTATTCTTTACACAGCAGTTACAGCGAACTGGAAACGTTCGTGAAAAGAATCCAACCGAGGAAGATTATCGGCAACACGAGGGACGACACCGTGAAAGAGGCGGAGAGGAAAGGGTTATCAGAAGTTCGCTCGGTACACGTGTGTAGTCTGGAAACGTTTCTGCGGCCATCGTCGCAATCGGAAGAGAACGTAGTGTTAAAAGCAGTTTTTGAAACAGAAAGAAGACGCGAGCAAGCGACAGCGACGACAACAAAAATGAACACGACGAAACTGTCGGTCGATTCGCCTAGAGACGACATTTCAGACGTGCGACTGCTTTCGGCGTCGTCGCCACGAGGCGTCAAAGGCGACGTGAAAGAAACGCTTCACAAAATGAGGATCGTTTCGCCGAGCAAGCCAGCGACGAAGTACGCGCTCGCGAATAAAAAGTTACCGCTACGTTTACAACGGTTTCAACAAAAAGAACGAGAAAACGACGCCACAAAGCCGCAAGAAAGAGAAGAAGAAGAAGAAAAAGAAGAAGAAGAAGAAGAAGAAGAGGAAGAAGAAGAAGAGAAAGAAGAAGAAACTCCAGAAGAAGAAACCCCGGAGGAGATTTCTGTGCTACCTCTACCACCGAATAGAAGAAGGCTACCGTTACCGAAGAGCTTAACGACGACTCGGGATGTCATTCTTCATTCTTCGGAAGAAGATTTGTACATCAAGTCAAACCTCAAATCGCAGCCGTCCGTGCGAGGCCCATCGAAGGAACAGCCAGTCAACCGCATACCGCTCGTGAACAATCAAAAAAGCGACGGATTCGACGTGCTGAACGCATATCTCGAACAGAGAATGAGACAAAAAGAAGAAGAGCGCCTCGAAAGAGAGAGACAACAAGAGCTCGGCGACGTCAACGCCGACGCAGATATTGAGGATGAAGACGACGAAGAAGAGGAAGAAGTGGAAGAGAAGGAGGAGGAGGAGGAGGAGGAGGAGGAGGAGGACGCCGACGACGATATTGTTCCTACGCAGTCAGCGCAGTCAGCTGACGGAGCCATCGGGCACGGGAACGAAGAAAAAGAGGTGACAGCAACGCTCGCGAGCCCTAGTAAATGGTTTTCATCCATCATAGGGCCGGTGAAACGGTTGTTCTCGAGAAATGGTGAGAAGAAAACTCCTTTGGAAGAAAAGTTACCGGAACCGAGAGTAAAAGAAGAAGAAAAAGAAGAAGAAAAAGAAGAAGAAAAAGAAGAAGATGATGACGACTGCACAACAATGATAGATGATATAGATTCGGATGAAGACAGTGAAATCGTGGACGAATCTGAAGATGACGGAAGTGATCTTGAGGACTTTATTGTCCCAGACGACGAAGTTGATGGGATGGTTATACCACCACCAAACCATGCTACTATTGATAAAGAATGGAACGATTGGGAACCCGGAAGCCCGGGTTCAATGCTTTTCAAGGAAATAGTAAATGTTATTGAAACACACGCAAAAATACAAGCGGATATCACTGCGAAAGTCACTGACATGGACGACAACGATGGCGAAGCAGAGCATGGCGGTGGCAACGACGCGATCGCCGGTACAAATACGAAATCAACCGGAACCACCGCCGCGTGTGGTAGTGAACCGAACCCTCAAGGCGGTCCTCGACGTCCGAAACATCACAACCCGTGGGGATTAGACGAAACTCAGGCTTTGATTGAAGGCGTCTCCAGATGCGGCGGCGGTAAATGGGCCGATATTAAAAAGCTTGGGTTTCCGGAAATTGAACATCGCACCGCGGTTGATTTGAAGGACAAGTGGCGCACCTTGCTTCGAACCGCAACATTACCGACGCCGTCTGGACGAGAAACCGCTGGTAAGTCCGGCGGCGACAAGAAACGAGAAATCCCGAGAGCTATGTTGGACCGAGTTCGAGAACTCGCCATGCTTCACGCGAAGCTTAAAGCGCGCGACGCAGGCCACACTCTCGAAGACACCGTCGATGACGGGAACAAAGAGACGTACACGAGTCAATTAGAAGCAACATTTCCAGCATTAATCGATGGCTCGCATTTGAGCGTGGAAAAGCCAAAAGAAGATGGTGCGGATGTTGGCGAAGAGGGAGAAGACGCCGCCGCCGCCGCCGCCGCCGCCGCCGAAGAACTCGATAATGATAATAATAAGAACAACAATAATAACAGAGGCGATGCCAGCGAAGACGACGACGACGACGATGACATGCCAATTCGGGGAAGTCATCATCGCGCGCGCAAATCTGGATCACCGCCGACTGAAGAAGAGCTGAAGGAGGCAGTGTTCGAGATAATCGTACGAGTCAAAGAGGGAGGAGGCAAACGAATATCAACCAAGGAGGTTCGCAAAGAGCTAGAGAAGAAATTCGGGTGCTCTTTAAAGGCGTACAAGGAAAAAATACAGGACTGCATTTACTTCAAGGTCATCGACCGAGACACAACCATAGTAAGGAAGAAGCGCAACAATTCACGGAAGGAGGGAAGTCGATTAAAGCGTAAACGCGAGTTGAAGACAGAGCAAGATGTAAAAGACGATGTCAGAGAGACAGAAGGAGTAGCAGAAGAAGAAGTAAAAGAAGAGGAGCGAGAGGTAAAGAAGCGACCGCAACGAAAGAAGAAAGTAAAAAAGCTTCGGAAATCAAATCCTCTAAGATATGCGGATTCAGATGCATCATCATCCGACGACGACGACGAAGATGATGAAGAAGAAGAAGAAGAAGAAGAAGAAGAAGAAGAAGAATTGAACGATGGCGACGACTCCGACGATGATAATGAAAACGAGGACGAGATGGACGACAAGGAATCCAAGTCAGTAGAGAAACCGCACAAAGAGCGAAAAACACCAGCCTCGATATTCTCCAACACTGGAGTGTATTCCGTTCCCGGGAAAGTTCGATGGCAACCGACGACGGCACAGTTTGAACGTTTAGAACAGCTCTTCGCGAATGATACGACGACGCCGCGGGGAGAAAAATTGAAACAAGTGACGGAAGAGTTGAGCGCGCTCGGCCCCATTCAAGAGTGCAACGTGTTTAATTGGTTTCAGAATAAGAAATCGAGATTGAAGAAACTGGAGGAAGATGCGGCGAGGGAAAAAATGGAAGCGGCAGCGAATAAGAGATCGAGAGACTCTGACGATATGGAGAACGGCACCGTCGTTGAACCCGAAATAGAAAAAGAGGAGCAGGACTCTGAGATCGATAACGATTTAAGGTTGCTGTGGGAAAAAATGAAAGTAGAAAAGAGAAAACGTCCGCGGACTTAGAAAGAATCGCAGCGCAAGCAATCCAAGTAAGGGCGAATAATAGCAAATTTCTGTTGTTGTACTAATAGTAGCTAAAGCGTAGCCCGCAATAAAGTAGAATTTGTAAAGATATCGTACCATGTACCAAGGTACCAGTATACATTTTCAAAGATGTGTTTTATCTCTCCTACAAGCTGCGCGCGCTGGCGTTATTTTTGTTTTTTTCATTTTTCGCTATTGTTATGTATCTAATCCATGTCGCTCCTTCGTTGCGCCTCCGTCGACGCGGCTGCCATCGGCGGTTTCGTCGAGTCGTGTCTACAGGTGGGGCAAATGCGAGATCGTAACAACCACGTATCTATACACGGCGAATGATAACAGTGACCGCACGACAACCTCTTCATATTTTCTCCGCCTTCAATATCGGACAAACAAACCGAGCAACTCGCACACGCACCATTATTCTCGTCACCTTTAGCGGTAATGATTTCCATGGCGTCGATTTGTTGTTGCGTCAAAGGCGCTTCGGCTAAATTTTCGCCTCCGTTGGCGTGCTCGGCGGCGAAGCCGTGCATGGCTCGTAACAAGTCGTGGAAACCTCGGATGGAACCAGGCATAAATCCAGGCGGCATCGCACCATCACCCATCGTCGCCGCGTTTTCCTGCTCTATCGATTGAAACATGTTCCTAAACGCCCTCTCGAATCGATTGTTATCGTTCAAAACGTCCTCCCTTGCCTCGCCCGGCGCGCGTTGTCCGAGCACTTCTCGCATGATTTCTAAGAACGGATCGCCGCCTGGCATCCCGTTTTGTTGTTGTTGTTGTTGTTGTTGTTGTTGTTGCTGATGCTGCTGTCCGCTATTTCCGCCGAGCATATCCATCATACCCGGACCACCCATGACGGATCGAAAAACTGGTCCATTTGGCCCTCCGACTTGTATCTCGATCCTCGTTTGCCTTCGGCGAACGGAATCGCCGGGCCTTTCGTTCACTTCATCTCTTCTTCGAACTCTCGACCCTCCTTGTTGTTGTTGTTGTTGTTGCTGCTGCTGCTGCTGATGCGCCTGTCGTCTCTCCACCATCCTCCTCTGCCTCGTCTCTTCCATCCTCGCCTCTTTCATCTGCCACTTCCTCGCCAACACCTCGTCTTTATATTCGCTCTCCAACTGCTCCGGCGCCTTCCCGGTCTTGGCGCACTCCATCGCGAGCAAATGGTCGTCGGTCAGATACGACGGTTTCGGCAACACCTCCTCGTCTGCAATGTCTTCTTCTTCTTCTTCTTCTTCTTCAATATCTTCATCTACATCTTCATCTACATCTTCTTCTAAATCTTCTCCGCCCGGCGGCGTAGAAGTCGTTCCTTCTTGGTGCCTTTGCTGCTGCTGCTGCTGCAAGTGTCTCCCTAACGCGTGCCTCGCGTGCGCCATCGCGATCCCAACGTTCAACGCGCCCGGTATAAAATTTGGAATCCCACCCGTATGCGTTCTCTGTTGTTGTTGATTTTGTTGTTGTTCTCGCGGCGGTTGTTGTCGTTCCTCCTCCCTTCTCGTCGTCGTTTGATTCGGAAGCGGAGGAGGCGGATTTGGATTTTGCACGACGGAATGATTCCTCGGCGGTAACGGTATAGCGCGTTCGCTCCGAAACCTCGCCGCGTGTAACGAGCGAATCTCTTCCATCTGTTGTTGTTGATGTTGTTGTTGCGTTCTCTCTCGATTATTGCGCTCTCGCTCCGTCATGTTTCTCGCGTTTAGGTAATCGAAAGAGAAGAAGTAGATACTCTCTCGGGAAAACGAAGGATGAAGAAAACGAGTTCAGAATTTACTCTCTCACTCTCACTCAGTTTCTACTCCGTTCACCGTTAAAAAACGCCGCGAGATGTTCTCAGACGTGTAATTCTAATAACGGTGATGTGCTCTCCAAACGGGTAGTATCAGATACCGCTTAGTCTTTAGATGTGATATGTGCCGGTAACGACGAGAAGAAAAGATGTTTTACTCTTTTTCTTGGAGAAATGAAGGCTGAAGAAAGAGTTTTTCATCAGAATTTGTCTCAAAAGGCGGGAAAATTTAATTGACCACTGTCAAAAAAATTTCCGCCGAAAATTTTTGAGGTCCTTTTTCATCAGTGTTTTGAAACGAAAGAGTCCACACTATATACAAAGAGAGAGATATGCGATGATGATGATGATTTCAGCAGCTTTTGTCGCGCAAACGGGACGACGGTTTTGCCCCGCGCGCTCCTCCTCTTCCTCGTCTTCCTCCAAATCCTCCTCCTCGTCCTCGAGGAAAAGTTTTGGTGGTGGTTTTTTATGCGGTGGCGACAGATTCGGGTGGTCTCCTAACGGTCCTAAGAATGGATCTTTTGTGGTTGGGAAAAGTTCACTCTGCGTTTCAAGGAGAAGAGTAAAGACGACGCGCGCGTTGGTGATGATGGGGGTGCACCCAAAACCTCCTTTCGCCATAAAAGCGCGAAACGCAAAAACGACTGCATTTTCATCTTCTTCTTCCTCCGTATCCTCCTCCTCGAGCGTGTTGAAGAATGAGTATAATAACAAAAGAAGGAAAAGAAGAGGCGATTTGAAAACGAACGCGATAAATTTGCGATATTCGATCGAATCGAGTTTAAACACTCTGGCGAACTTGTTTCCACTGTGGATTGTCTTGGGCGCTCTCGTTGGGCTTTTTAACCCAACTGTGGTCGCGCCGCTCTCGAAATCGGAAATCGTGACGCCGGCGTTGGGAATCGCCATGCTCGGCATGGGCGTGACGTTGGACGAAGGGTCGTTGAGGCAAATGCTCTCGGTGAAAGGGTCCGCGCGCGTGTTTCTCGGGTCTTTGTTACAGTTTACCATAATGCCGTTGCTCGGGTTCTTCGTCGGCCAGATGTTCGGGTTGGAGAAGAGCGCGAGACTCGGGTTGATTTTGGTCGGGTGTTGTCCAGGCGGAGCGGCTTCGAACGTGGTGGCGTTTTTGGCGAACGCAAACGTCTCTTTGTCGGTGGCGTTGACGACGTTGAGCACGTGTTTGGCGGCGTTTGCGACGCCGTTTCTGACGAGCAAGTTGATGGCGCCGTTGTTAGTAGCGGCGTCCAAGACGAAAGGCGCGCCGACTGGGATCATCGAGGTTGATTCCATGGCTATGGTCGCTTCCGTCGCGCAAGTGGTGGTAATGCCAGTTATCGCCGGATTTGCGTTGAAGAAGGTCTTTCCGAGAGTTGCGAGGATTGTGTCTCCGGTGTGTCCGTTGTTAGCCGTCGGCGCGGTGGCGTTAATTTGCTCTTCGGTCATCGGGAAACACTCCGAGGCGATCTTAGGTGCCGGACAGGATATTTTGTTTGCAGTTATCTGTTTACACGCGCTTGGGTTTATGTTCGGGTACATCGGTGCGAAAATCTTCGGTTTTCCGAGTCGAGACGCGAGAACGGCGAGTATTGAAGTCGGCATGCAAAATTCCGCGTTGGGCGTCGTGTTAGCCGCGGCACACTTCGCGAAGGATCCGTTGGTGGCGGTAGTTCCCGCGATTTCCGCCACCGTGCACAGCTGCCTCGGTTCTATGCTCGCCGGTTACTGGAGGTTTAAAGACAGAGGCGGTGGTTCTTCGTCTCCGACAGCTTCCTCGTCCTCGTCCATAGATGATGATGGCGTGAAGATTTATTCGTTCTAAAACAATTCGAACAACGAAAGACATGAAAGACAACAGAACGCTTCGTCGATGCTTTGTTGTTACTTTCTATTTTAATTTTTATTAATTAAACGCGTATGCTAAAATTTATCTATGTGCTACATCATCAGGCGGCTATCAGTCGGCCCAATCTTCGCGGAGCCAGTTATCGCCGTGTTTCTTTTTCATCTCCTTCTTTCGCGCTTTTCTTTTTTCGATTTCCGTTCTCGATAACTTTTGGTGTCTAGCTTTTTGAATCTCTCTCATGGCCTCGTCCATCTTTGCCGGGTCGATGTAATTTTCTAAACCAATGTTTCGGTACGCTGCGCCGGCGCCGCCGGGTGGACCAGCCGCGCGACGCCGTTGGAGGAGCTCGTTGACCTCGGCGGTGACGCGACCGGTGACTTTGTTATACGTACCAACAGAGGCGAACCGTTCCGACGCGTCTTCGCCTTCATCGTTCGCGTCGATACGCGCGCTTGAGCGCACGCCTGTCGCGTTCTCCATGGCTATTTTTTCTTGTTCTATTCGGTCGTTTTCCGGTAAACCTTCCAAAGCAGCTTGCGCCCATCGGTTCGGTTTTTCTATGCCGTTGTTCTTTTTATCTTCTCCTTCGTCATCTTCATCTCCATCATCGCTGGCTAGCCCGTTCAAATTTTCTTTCGCGATTCGATCTCGCGCCGCGATGGCCGCCATCATCACCTGCTCCGCTTCTACCGCCGTACATCTCAACGGTAATACCGCACCTAACGCTTCGCATCTTTTCCTTAAATGTGCGTCACCTAATAACAAAGCTAACGAGGTGCACTCATCAGATTCCTTTTTTGTCGTTCCGTGTTGCCTCACCTTCAAATTCATCGGCAACGCCGCTCGCCACATTTGCAACTGTTCCGTTTGGAACGGTCCTTGCCAATTTCCAGAATCGTCTTCGTACTCCCATCCCATTTGCGGCGCATTTGCCGCGACGACGCTCGTACCCGTCGGAGATGGTGGCGATTTTGCTCGTCCGGATCCCCCAATCTCTCCTCTCGCTTCTCGCTCAATCTCCTCCAACTCTTCTTTACTCACGCTCGCGAACAGCGCTCGTTTCTTGTGTTCCGCCAACGCGCTTTCGTCTCTGACAATCTTAATCGTCGTTTCCTCCGGCTCTTCCCACCTCGTCTCTCTCGTTTGTGGGTTGAAGTAATAAAACTCCTCTTGCGTCTGGTCGTACGATTGGACCCATTTCGTCGTCGTCGTCGTTTCCTCTTCGTCTTTTTCTTCTTCTTCTTTTTCTTCTTTCGTTGTTGTTTTCGCCGCCGCTTTTGAATGTCGTTGCCGTAACTCCTCGTACTCTTCTTTACTCGTTGGAAAGTTCACCTCTGGGCCGTCTCTTTTCGGTTCGCACAATTCGTTATCAGTTGCGTGTGCATATTTTAACCTCGCTTTCGATTCCAGTTTCGCTTTTAATACTATTTGTTCAACCTGATGTTGCTGCGCATCGGAGATTTTCGTCGCTTTGTTGGAAATTTTACCGTCGTCTAAATCGTCCTCGTCAAAAGACTCATCGTTCGTCCGGGGTTTCCTCTTTGCCAACGAAGAAATATCTTTCCTCTTCTTCGTGTCTGCCATTTTCTTCCACTAAACGTCTTTTAGATGGCAATATACTACTACACAAAGCGCAAAACGAATTAAAGTAGAGAGATTATGATGTAAAAATAATGGAGTAAAACATACGAGAGAAATACGACAGAACAAAAAAACGTCTTTGTTCTAATACTAATAATACTAATAATACTAATAATGGGGAAAGGACGCTCCGGCGCGCAGAAGAGGAAGAAGAGGAAGGAGAGAGAAAAAGCTTTAACGGAGTATATTGAGAATTTGGAGCGTTTAAAGCTTGGGCCGACCAAGTTGTGGACCGGGTTGGTGTTGCATCATAAGGATGTGTTTGTCTCGCATGTGATTTCGAAATTGAACGAGACGGATCGGTGGTTCTTTGCAAAGGCGAATAGTGAGAGTTCGGGTGTGCTTGAATACGCCGGGGTAAACGTATCGGGATTAGTTTGGGGTGTTCACGAATGTTCATCCATTTCGACGTTGGAATTGGTGTGGAATAACTTTCTCTGGGGAGAGAAAGATGATAGAGGAAGAGTGGCAGATCAAGCCTGGTTTTGCGAGCAGGTTGCTCAAACGAACAAACTCGAGTTCCTCAAGTGGGCGAGAGAAGTGAAACAGTGCGATTGGGATGAAAGTACGATTAAAGTGGCAGCAGATATAGGTAATCTCGAGATGCTGAAGTACTGCTTCTCGAATGGTTGCCCGTGTGATGAAAAAGAGGCGTGTGAACTAGCTGCTATTGATGGACACCTCGACTGTCTTCGATTTCTTTTCGACAAAGTGAAACCTTCGAGAGATATGGAAGAAAAAGCGGCAATGCAAGCAGCATGCAGTGGTCACGTGGACATCCTGAAATATCTTGTTGAAGAAAGAAAGATATCTGATGAGGTAAAGATTCAGTACGTGTACAACGCTGCAGGGTTTGGCCAACTCGATTGCCTCAAATACTTAGTCGAAGAGGCGAAAACGCCTCTTAACGACTGGGAAGACATCGCGTCCGCTCGGTTTCGCAAGCACCACGAGTGCGAAAACTACTTGCTCGAAAAAGGGTGCCCAGAACCGACGGACGAAGAATACGCTAAATTTGTCCAGGATCGGCAACCAGCTTAGAAGAGAACAGCGACTGATAGATAGATCATTGAGAAAGAGAGAGAGAGAGAGAGAGAGAGAGAGAGAGAGAGAGAGAGAGAGAGAGAGAGAGAGAGACACACACGCACTAATATTTTAAAACACACACGCAAGACTTTTTGCAAATTTTCTTTTTTGACCGGCTTCTTCTTCTTCCACTTCTCTTTTTGTACTTTTTTTTTGTCTCCTCCGAGAAGAGTAGGGTTGGATCTTCACATTAAACACCACCAACTTTGCCTCTTCTCCGCGTTGAGGAGCCCATCATATTTTCTCGCTTACGGTCGTAGTAGTACTGTTACGAGAGCGAGAGCGTATTACGTCGTCGAAAACAGCATCGGGGCAGAGGAGGCCCGCGTAGTTTGTTTTGCGTAGAGTAATTCCTCTTTCTCGTAGTATTGTTTTTTGCGCTGCTTTTGTTGGAATTTCATCATCCGAAAGAGAGAGAAAAAAGAACGCATCAGACGAATACAGAGGAGACGGGATAATATACCACGACTACGAGTTGAAGAGAGAGAGAGAGGCGTTTTAGAGAACAACGTTTAAAGTAGACGAAAGAGCGCATAGAAGAATCAGAAGAAGAATTTTAGCAGAGAGAGAGAGAGAGAGAGAGAGAGAGGGAAAACAACAGAACAAACGAGG
>Ga0181557_1001639_pt1 | contig 24763 bp, 27 predicted proteins | sample 011ome_23_FD_148632 | JGI IMG/M metagenome (GOLD analysis project Ga0181557, IMG submission 148632) | Coastal salt marsh microbial communities from the Groves Creek Marsh, Skidaway Island, Georgia - 011506CT metaG (spades assembly) | ecosystem: Environmental > Aquatic > Marine > Intertidal zone...
GACGGTTGAGTTCATAGAAAAAGCCAATGGCGTTAGGGTCGTGGAGACTTTTTGTGCTGAGAACGAAAATTCTCCAGAGCAACAAAAACAAGGCTGGCAAAGTATTCTCAATAATTTTAAGAAACACGTTGAGAGCAAAGGCAACTAACAAAATACCGTTCCCGGACAAATTGTCCGTTGCGCTCCAAATTTGCCGCAGAGCTTTGCATTAGTTTTCCAATACATCACCTAAAAAGGAGTCCACACTCTATGAGAAGTATATTTTGGATAGTTCTTTTTATTGCCTGTATGCCGGCATGCTCTTTAAACAAGCCATATGTTATTGATGAAGATAAAACTGTTGGGTCTCTTGGTTCCAAAGTGGCGATTACTGTCATTGATACTAGGCCAAGCGATGATAGAAAATTCAATGTTGGTTCATTTATGGTTTTTAAGTCTAATTACGGAATCATGACTTTAGGTGACGAAAGTTTTTCTCCTCCATTAAATGACCTGTTACGAATAAGATTGCATAGGCATATTGCAGATTGGAAGGAACAGCCAAAAGAAATAAGAATAAACCTTAGTAGGATGATTTTTCAGTCAAATCACCAAGCAGATTTATTGCAAGGAGCAAGCATGAGTGGTGGTATAGGGCCACTTGGAGTACTAATTGCTGAAAATTTGCATGGTAAGGAATTCGAACTAGACTACGACAAGACTCGACCTTTTGTAGTCGGTTATGTACAAGCAACGGTTGATTTAACATTTGACAATAATAAGAAAATTAAAAAGGAAATCTCTATATCGAAAATCGAAAACTTCCCTAATTATATGGATGCAAAGGGAAGAGAGCTTGCAGCCATATCTGTGGCTAACCAAGTAATTGATAGCTTTGCAGAAAATTTGGGAAATGGCTAAATACAAAACTAACATGGCAATTAAAATGTGCCCACAAAAAAAGCGTGTGCTGGAATCGCTAATTCTTTTCTCTTATTGCGATGTTAGCAAAAAAAAGTAGAGTTTAATTTATGAAGTTTTTACCTATTCCATTTTTAATATTTTCCCTAATGTTCTCGGCTATTGCGATCAAAGATTATTTTACCGATAAAAAAGATACTGTTGATATCCCTCCAAGACTAGCGATGTTAATTTTGCAAAGCCGAGGTGACTACGAAAGTCCATCTGTTGCTATTGAAAATATATCGGTGGATTTAATATCGTTAATGAAAAAATGTTCAAGTATGGACCAGGGCAAGACATCTAGTGATGCCAATGCAGAGGAGACGGCAAATATTTGCGAGAAAAACCTAACCTCAATAGCAAAGAATACAAATACTATTTACCAAAATTTCGTGTTTGCAGCGGCTCAAGAATATTTCCTAAAAAAGGAACTGGAAAAATTTGAGGCATCATTTTCAAAAACAAATTATCCAGCTGTTATCGCCTTCCTTTCATTATTAGTATCAATTATTGCTATGCTTCCTTCTTGGATACAGATTGTTAGAGGCAAAAATGGATAACAAATGCCGCAACACTGGCCCAGAAAGCATTGAACGTGATTGGCAGGTCAATGCTTTCTGGGCCGGTTTTGCGGAGGTTAACTTTACATGAAGACTGAGTCTGAAAAATTATTCGAACATTTTTGCGTAACCAAGTCGATTAGTTGCGAGAAGATTGAGGAGGAATCGAGCAAGCGGCCAGATTACTTGATATCTATTAGTGGCCTAAAAGTTGTCGCTGAAGTAAAGCAGCTCAATCCTAATAAAGAAGATAAAGCGAAGTATAAGGAGTTTAAGGAAAAAGGCTTTGCAGTAGGAGATAGCCCTCCAGGAGCGAGAGTTCGCGGGAAGATCACAGATTCTGCACCGCAAATATCAAGTCTAGCTAAAGGCAAATTTCCGGGGCTATTGGTACTATACAACACTGTTCCACTGGCAAACTTATTAGATCCTTATCATATTAAGGTTGCCATGTATGGCCTTGATACAGTTGTGATATCCAGGCCAGCTTTATTTGAAGAGAGGCCTCATGTCATAGAACGAAAATCTGGCCCCAAAAGGAAACTTACTGAAAATCACAATACATCGATAAGTGCTATAGCTGTATTAAAAAACAGTCAAAATGGTTTGAGCTTAGATGTATATCACAATCAACATGCAGCTATTCCATTCGCAGATGGCGTGTTCGGCGAACTAGGTTGTGAACAATATAGAATTAAAGATCACGGACAATATGAATTTATATCGTGGAGTTCGACAAAAAGTTAACAAGCAAAGGCAGCCGGCGCATAAATGCGCGGCTGCTTTGAGCGTTAAGGCACACCTGGGCCAGTTGGCATATTCAACAGGGAACGCCATTGCATGTGCTTCAGGAATTGGGTGGTTGGTCTGATGCGTCGATGGTGCGCAAGTACGCGCATTGATCGGCAAGCCATTTGACAGCCTATGCCGATAGTTTGGTTATGTCAGTATAGGGCCCGCTTTTTATGGGCACCCTTTTTTTAAGGGCACAAAATTGGGCACAATAAAAAAGGCCTACATTGTAAAAACAATTGTAAGCCTTTGAATTCATGGTAGCTACGGGTGGACTTGAACCACCGACCCCAGCATTATGAATGCTGTGCTCTAACCAGCTGAGCTACGTAGCCACAAAAGTACAGAAGACCCTTTGATAGGGGCGCGCATTTTGGCTAGAGATGGGGGTTTTGTCAATAGTTTGCGAGTACTACGGGTCACAAAGCGGAGCGTGGCGTTGTCGACCATTTTGCTGTGATTGAGATCACACTTTGGTTAACTCTCAGCGTTCCTTTTTCCGCAATGATAGCTGTGTCATTAATTTGCTACAGCGCTTGAGCATAATAGCCGAAGCCTCTGACCGAGGTGTGACAAAACTGTCTGGATCAGCAGTTTTGCTATTGGTTAAACTGGGATGTCCAGAAGTCTCTGTGTTTCATGATAGGTGCTGATCTTATTACAGGCGGCGGTGGCGGTGCATGTTGGTCAGGGGCGCTTTTTATTCCCGCTGCGTTATTTTCCCGCTCTGTTCCAGAGCTATCAATTTACAGATTAATTTTTAACCTGACGGAAACGTTTATTGGGTGGCTGGTTTGGTCAATGCGGTGGTCATTGACCCGCTGACAACCAGTGCTGCGCCGAGCAGGGTCAGAAGGGTTATGGGTTCCACGACTAGTCCCTCTATTGGGATCAGGTGCGCGCCGGCCATGGTCACTAGCGGTGGTAGTGCCAGAATCGCGCTGACCTTTGAGGCTTCGATATGCACCAGGGCTTCGGCAAAGCTGCCGTAGGCGATCAAGGTGTTGAGTCCACAGAAGGCTAGTAGGGCCCATTGCAAATTGGTCAGTTGGGGCAGCGCTGAGAAGTCTGAGAAGGGCAAAAAAGCCAGTGCGCCGAGCCAGTAAAACACCAACATGGTCTCTTGAGAGCTAAATGCTATCAGCAGCGATTTTTGCAGAATGGCGTAACCTGTCCACATTACTGCGGCGATAAAGATCATGACAATGCCTGCGCCATAATCTGTTGGGGCGATAAATACACCGTGAAAGTGGGGATAAAAAAACAGTCCGAGCCCTGTGGCGAAACCGGCTACGCCGAGCCACTGAAGGCGCGAGAGACGCTCGCCAAACAGCCAGATCCCACTGAGCAGCAGTAGCATTGGGGCGACTTGAATCATCAGTTGGGCGGCTTCTGCGGTGGTTTTCTGCAAGCCGGAAATATACATGGCGTAGTTGCCAATCAGCAGCAGCCCGGCAGCCAGTAGCTGCAAAAACAGCCGTGGCGAGCGCAGCCGAGAGTTTAGGTTGGTTCTGCCTATTACCCGTTTAGGTTTCAGAAAATAAGGCGTAAGCAGCACGGCGGCGAGCGCAAAGCGAAAGAAGGTTGTGGTGATGGGGTCGAGTGTTTCCATCACTCCTTTCAGTGCGATAGGTAAAATTCCCCATAAAATAGCGGTTGTCAGGGCCAGCAGAAGCCCGACTTTCCATCGTCCGGAGAGCTGACTCACGACGGGCTAGACGTTAAATCTGAAGTGAATAACGTCGCCGTCCTTAACGATGTAGTCCTTGCCTTCGAGACGCCATTTGCCGGCGTCTTTTGCTCCCTGTTCGCCGTTGCCGGCAATATAGTCGTCGTAGCCAATAATTTCGGCGCGGATAAAGCCTTTCTCGAAGTCAGTGTGAATCTTGCCTGCACTTTGGGGCGCTGTGGCACCGACCGGGATTGTCCAGGCGCGAACTTCTTTTACGCCGGCGGTAAAGTAGGTCTGCAAGCCGAGCAGCTTGTAACCGGCGCGGATAACTCGGTTAAGTCCAGGTTCCTGCATGCCCATCTCTTCAAGAAATTCGGCTTTTTCGTCGTCTTCCAACTCACTGATTTCTGCTTCAAGTTTGTTGCAGATGGGCACAACCACGGAGCCTTCCGCTTCTGCGATGGCTATCACTGCGTCAAGATAGGGGTTGTTCGCGAAACCTTCTTCATCGACATTGGCGATATACATGGTTGGCTTGAGTGTCAGCAGGCTGAGGGGTTGCAACACTTTGAGCTCGTCGTCGGTTAGTACAAATGAACGCAGTGGTTTGGCTTCATTGAGATGGGGAAGAATTTTTTCTGCCACAGCTTTGAGTGCTACGGCGTTCTGGTCTTTTCCTTTGGCGGCTTTTGACGCACGTAAAAGGGCCTTTTCGACACTTTCCAGATCGGCCAGCGCAAGCTCGGTGTTGATGACATCGATATCATCTGGCGGGCTGATAGTGCCTTCGACGTGAATGACATTGTCATCGTCAAAGCAGCGTACTACGTGCGCGATGGCGTCAGTCTCGCGGATATTGGCGAGAAACTGGTTGCCTAGCCCTTCACCTTTAGAGGCGCCAGCAACGAGGCCGGCGATATCGACAAATTCCATGCTGGTGGGGACGACCCGCTCGGGCTTGACGATCTCGGCGATGCGGTCCTGACGTGGATCGGGAATGGGCACGACGCCGGTATTGGGTTCAATAGTACAGAATGGGAAGTTCTCTGCGCTGATGCCAGCTTTGGTTAAAGCGTTAAACAGCGTTGATTTGCCCACATTAGGCAGGCCGACAATTCCGCAGTTAAAACCCATGGTAAATTCCTTGTGCCAGTTTTCCGGCGTTAAAGTTGTTCAGTGTGCAGCGCGGTCATGGCGCGTTCCCACTGACCGTTGATGGCCAGTGGCAGTTGACGCAGCGCATCATCGATACTGTTTAAAATACGTTGTTGGTCTGAGGGCGAGGCTTTCTTCAGCACATAGTCGGCAACCTGGCGGGCGTCGCCGGGATGTCCGATGCCAATTCTCAGACGGGAAAATTCTTTGTTGTTGCCGAGGCTCTGGATGATATCGCGCAGTCCATTGTGGCCACCGTGACCGCCGGCTTTTTTAAAGCGCGCGGCACCGGGTGGGAGGTCGAGTTCATCGTGAACTACCAGAATGGCATTGACTGGCACTTGGTAAAAGCGCGCCAGTGCCGCAACTGACTGGCCGCTGCGGTTCATAAAAGTCGTTGGGATAAGAAGTCGGACATCGCGATTGTCGACACTGATCTTAGCTGTATCACCAAAAAACTTGGCGTCGTGTTTTAGCTCGACGTGATGAGCTTTTGCCAATTCCAGAACCAAGTCAGCCCCGGCATTGTGACGTGTCCGTTCATAGTTGGGGCCGGGGTTTCCCAGCCCTACGATTAACTCAACGGGCGTTTCCAATGTCGGGGCCTACTCAGGCGGGCAAGTCGGAAGATTACTCTTCGCTTGCTCCATCCTTGTCACTGTCGTCGGCTGCTTCAGGTGCAGACCCTTGGTCTTCAGCTGATGCTGCTTTAGGCTTGTTAATGGTTGCAACGGGCAGATCGTGATCTGGACCATGGCTCAGTGCAACACTCTCGACGCCTTTAGGCAGAGTGATATCAGAGATATGCAGTGTCTGGCCAAGCTCAACGTCGGTCATGTCGACTTCAATATACTCGGGCAGATCTGCTGGCAGACAGGTGATGTCCAGTTCAGTCATGCTGTGGGCAATAATGCCGCCGCCCAGCTTGACGCCCGCACAGATATCTTCGTTGATAAAGTGAAGTGGTGCACGGGTCTGAAGGGCAGTGTTTTTGCTAACGCGAAGGAAATCCATATGCAAAATAAGGTTCTTTGCTGGATGACGCTGTACGTCTTTCAAAACCACATCTTCAGATGAACCGTCGACGTCGAGAGCAATAATTTGTGAAAAGAAGGCTTCGTTTTCCAGCGCTTTCATCACATCTTTATGGCTCAGGCTGACCTGTGACGGGTCTTTTTTGCCACCGTAAACAATTGCCGGTATTTCTGATGCCAGACGACGCAGGCGGCGGCTCGCACCTTTCCCTGTATCCTCACGGCCTTTCGCGTGTAATGTAAGATCAGTAGACATATTTGTCTCCTAGTTATGCCGTAACAGACCGCGACCAGACCTGAAACGGGGTTTAATGCCTCGGTATGAGGCGGTTGCAACAGCGCAAGCTGTTAGTTGAACATTGCGCTGATAGATTCTTCGTTGCTGATACGACGCACTGACTCACCGAGCAATTTGCCGAGTGAAAGAGTGCGGATCTTGCCACATTTAATGGCCTCTTCACGCAGCGGAATACTGTTGGTAACCACCAGTTCATCAAGCTGCGAGTTGGAAATATTCTCGATAGCACTGCCAGATAATACGGCGTGGGTAGCGTAGGCCACTACCTTGTTGGCGCCATTTTTCTTTAGTGCCTCGGCGGCTTTGCACAGAGTGCCAGCAGTATCGACAATATCGTCGACCAGCACACAGGTGCGGCCTTCCACTTCACCGATCAGGTTCATCACTTCACTCTGATTGGAAGAGGGGCGGCGTTTATCAATAATCGCCAGGTCACAGTCGAGTTGTTTGGCGACGGCTCGCGCGCGAACTACACCACCAACATCGGGTGATACGACCTGCAGATTTTCGTAGTTTTGGCGTTCGATATCGCCGAGCAGCACGGGTGCGCCGTAGACATTGTCCACAGTGCAGTTAAAGAAGCCTTGAATTTGTTCGGCGTGAAGGTCGACCGTTAATACGCGATCGACACCTGCATTGGAAAGCATGTCAGCAACGACTTTTGCGCTGATTGGCACACGCGCTGAGCGCACGCGGCGATCCTGGCGGGCATAGCCAAAGTAGGGAACCACTGCGGTAATACGTCCAGCTGATGCACGACGCAGCGCATCGATCATGAATATTAGTTCCATGAGGTTACGATTAGTCGGCGCACAGGTGGGCTGAACCACAAATACATCATTGCCGCGGACATTCTCGCGGATTTCGATATTGATTTCGCCGTCTGAGAAGAGTGATACACCGGCGTTGCCGAGGGGAAGTCCCAATGTGCGGGCTATCTCGTTCGCCAGTTCCGGGTTTGCGTTCCCGGAGAAGACCATTAGTCGTGCCACGTCATTTTTCCTGGTGTTCATAATAAGATATGGCTGGGGCGGGAGGAGTCGAACCTCCGAATGTCGGGATCAAAACCCGATGCCTTAACCACTTGGCGACGCCCCAGTAAAAAAGTCTTTCAGTTGCTTGTGCACTGGCGAGTGGTTAACGCCTCGCGCAGTGAATGCACTCCAGTGCGGCGGAACTTGTGCCAGAACCCTATCGGCGTCAGCACGTGTTTCCCAGCGACAAAATACACTCGCTCCAGTCCCTGTCATCATTGGCTTTCCGTGGTTTTCAAGCCACTCTACAACCTGCTTTACAGGTGGATAGAGCTTTTCGACAACTGCTTGGCAGTCATTTCTGAACTGCTCCTCCAAGAGGGCGCGTATTTTGATCGGTGGGGAGTGCCTTGTCAATTGAGGATGTGAAAAAATTTCCGCTGTTGAAACCTTGCATGGCGGGGTGATAACCAAATACCAGCTCTCGGCAATGTCTATGGGGGTCAATTGGTCGCCGATGCCTTCTGCAAAGGCGCTGCGACCCTCTATAAACACGGGCACATCCGCGCCTAGGCAAGCTCCAAGTTTAGCCAGTTCGGCAATCGAGAGGTTGCAGTCCCAGAGGTTGTTTAGCGCCAACAGTGTGGTTGCCGCATTGCTGCTGCCGCCCCCCAAACCTGCGCCCATTGGCAGCCGTTTGTGTAATTCGATTGAGCAGCCCTGGGTGCAGCCGGTTTGCTGTTGCAGGGCTCGCGCTGCACGAATAATCAGATTGTCCTGTTCGGCGACGCCCTCAATCTGTGGCCACAGCGAGAGTTCAGCATTGTTGGTTGTATTAAAGGTGAGCTGATCACCACCGTCGAGCAGTTGAAAAAGAGTTTGCAGATTGTGGTAGCCGTCATCGCGCTGCCCGGTGATATGCAGGAACAGATTAACTTTTGGCGGCGCCGAGAGAGTGAGCGGTGACATATAGCCGGACTATTCCTGATTAAACGACCAGCCTGATATTACCAGCTTAAATGAATAGCGCCTATCTCCCTGGGCCTGATGAGTGCCGACTATTTTGCCGGGCAGGCTGCCGGCATCGGTTTGCCGGTACTGACTAAATGCCAGCTGCCAGCCACCCTGTTCGAAACCAAGGGTAAGACCTTCGGGGCTGCTGCCGAGGTCGCTCGCCGCAGGTTGGGTTGGAGAGGGCAGGCCGCGAGCCCACCAGCTTAGTGCATCGACCGGCAGTGGCACGCCGGTTAGTTGTGCGGCGAGTTGCTGTGGTGGCTGGCGGTAGACGGTGTTGTCATAGAGCATCTCGGCGATCTGACTGTTGCCGGAAATGTTCACAGAGCCGGCGCCAAAAGGGCCCGACAGTTGCAGCTGATAGTTATCTTGCCGCTGTGTCCAGTTGAGTGATGCGCTGCCGCCCTTTTCTGCTGAGCGAAAGCCGAGTTTGCCGGACACTTCCCAGTTGTTGAGTTGCGATGTACGGGCGCTATAGTCCTGCCAGCTGCCGGAACCACTATCCGTTGGCTGCATACTGCAGGCGCTGAGGATGCTGACAATAAAAAGTGATGTCAGTAGGGGTGCTTTGCTCACTGATTGCGCTCTGGGTTGGCCTGTTGCGAAACGGGTATTGAGTCTACATCAATATCAGTCGTGGCGGCGTCGGCGCCAAGGCGCTGCATGGTACTTTTTATCGCTGGGTGATTGGGCGCTTGCTCAAGACCATGGCGCCAGGTTTGCAGTGCGGCTTGTTTGTTGCCGAGGAACCACTGCACCTCGCCGAGATGGGCGGCGATTTCCGGATCGGGTAGCAGGGCCATGGCTTTTTCCAGATGCGCTAAGGCCTGCTCTGCTTCGCCGAGAATAAAGAGGACCCAGCCCATACTGTCGATAATTGCAGGATCTCCCGGATTCAGTAGATAGGCGCGCTTGATTAATCGATGGGCTTCTTCGCTGCGGTCGGTGTGCATAATCATTGTGTAGCCGAGGGCATTGAGAGCAGTGGAGTTATCCTCATCCTGCGCTAGCAATGCGCGCAGATCCTGCTCGGCGAGAGCAAAGTTGTGTTGTTGTTCAGCCACCATGGAGCGCGCATAGAGCAGCTGAGCGTCATTGGGGTGTTGTTCGAGGCCGCTGCTGAGCAGTTCGATGGCCTGCTCGTTCTGATTGTTGCTGAGCAGCAGGTTGGATTCGAGTTGAATCAGTGATGGGCTCATGTCGGGTTGTTGCTGACGCAGCCGTTGCAGGTAGTTGCGTGCCGCCTCGATATTGATTCCCTGTGCCAACAGTGCCGTGGCGCGGGCGGCTGCAGCGAGATAGTTGCGTCCGGATTTCACGCGTCGATAATGGATTAGCGCATCGGCGAAGTTGCCATTGCGTTCGGCAATGGTGGCGAGGTGATACTGGGCATCTGCGCGCACGCTGGGATCAGCGCTCGCTTGCTGAAACAGATCGCTGGCACGCGCTTCATTGCCTTGATTGAGTTGCAGCAAACCGAGCAGAAAATTGATTGTTTGATCATTGGGGTCTTGTTCGTGGAGGCGTTCAAATTGAACAATTGCCTTTGATCGATCGAGCAGGGTTAGAAGTCGCGCATATTGCAGTCGTACATTGCGATCATCTGGTATGCGCTGGAGGGCGTCTGCAAGCAGGTTGGTGGCCTCGATCACATTGTCCTGCTGATGCAGTACCTGCGCTAATAGCAGTAGCCCGCGGTGATGGTCTGGCATTAGGGTCAAAAAATGCCTGGCGACGCTAACCGCTGCATCGAGGTCGCCCATCTCGCGAAACAAAATGGCTACCGCCAATTCTGTGATCGGTTTTTTCTTGGGTCCCAGTTCCAGCGCCCGATAGGCTTCCATCAGTTGCGGGATAATCTCATGCTTAGCGCCTTCGGCAATGGCGGTTACCGCCAGAAATGATTCGATATCATTATTGTTTTGGTAGAGCCAATAGGCGTGTTGCAGCGCGTCGAGAGGTTTTTTGTGCAGCGCATAGGCCTGCAGCGCGGCGCGGTGGGCAACTTCCTGGTCAGGTTCTTGTTCGACCCAGAGCAACGCACTTTCCAATATCGCGTCAGCATTGCGTTGATGATTGGCAATGCTGTTGGTCAGTTGAATAATGCCCAGATCACGGGTCTCGCGAGCCTGGATAAGATAGTTTTTCAGGGCTGTCTCAAACTGACCGCGTGTCAGTGCCACATCGGCGACGAGCAATTGATAGAGAGAGTCTTCCGAGAACGACTTGGTTGCTAATGTGGTCGCGGTGTGGGTCTCGTTTGCCAGCGGTGTTGTTGTCTCTGCCAGTGATTGTTGCGCGGTGGGTGTTGAGACACAGGCTGACAGCAGCAGCGTGATGCTAAGAGTGGAGAGGATGCAGATCGATTGGGCTGATTTCATCATAATATTTTTTTGAGAATACGCAGGTTAAGACCTTAATTTATCGAAAAGATTAGCGCGCTGCTCGGCATTGGCGTTTTTTTATTCTATTTCTGATTATGCTGCCCAGACTGGTGTAAAATCTCCGCCCAGTGGAGTGGTCGAAACTCAATCACCCTTGATTCTGAGTATAGACGTTTAATTAAGCAAGCATCAACGAGACGATTAGCACAGTCACAATGGGTATTCTGGCATTTGGTATCAATCATACAACCGCTTCCGTGGATCTCCGCGGTCGTGTTGCGTTTGCTCCGGAAATTGTCATCGACTCCCTGCAAGAGGCGCTCAACCATTTTAAAGGTGGTGAAATGGCGCTGTTGTCGACCTGCAATCGTACCGAGATTTACTTTCAGGGTGATGTGACCGACGAACAAGTGCTTAACTGGCTAGCGGATCACAAAGGTCTGGAGGTCGATCAGCTGCGTGACTGTTACTACTGTTACCGCGACCAACAGGCGGTGCGACACATTATGTGTGTTGCCAGTGGGCTGGATTCACTGGTGTTGGGCGAACCGCAAATTTTTGGTCAGATCAAGTCAGCCTATGCTGTCGGTCGTGAAGCGGGCACGGTCTCGACTCATCTCAATCAGGTGTTCCAAAGTGCCTTCGCCGCAGCCAAGCGCGTGCGCTCGGAGACAGCTATTGGCCAAAACCCGGTCTCGGTCGCCTATGCATCGGTGAGTTTAGCTGAGCAGATCTTCAGTGATTTGAAACAGGCCAATGCACTGTTGATCGGCGCCGGTGAAACGATTGAGCTGGTAGCACGACATCTGCGGGATAAAAAGGTCGGTTCGATCACGGTGGCCAACCGGACGCTCAGCCGTGCTCAAGAATTGGCCGCCGATTTTGCTGCCGATGCGATTCTTTTGTCGGATATCCATGACTATCTTCCCCGGGCCGATATTGTTATCTCTTCAACTGCCAGCCAATTGCCGGTGCTCGGCAAGGGTGCGGTAGAGTCGGCGCTGAAAAAGCGTAAACACAAACCGATATTTATGGTCGATATTGCAGTGCCACGTGATATTGAACCGGAAGTGGAAATGCTGGACGATGTCTATCTCTATACCGTTGATGATCTCCAGGAAGTTATTCAGGACAATCTTCGTGCGCGCCAAGATGCAGCGAATTTGGCTCAGGAAATTGTCGACCAGGAGGCCAATAGTTGGTCGCGTCAGCAGCGCTCACTGGCGGTGGTGGATACTATCCGCGCCTTTCGCGATAGTGTCGAAAAGATTCGCGATGAAGAAGTCGACAAGGCGCTGCAAGCGCTGCAGCGGGGTCAGGAGTCTGAAGCTGTTATCGAGACATTGGCACGCAATCTGACCAACAAGTTAATGCACAAGCCGACAACCCGTCTTAAACAGGCCAGTGAAGAGGGCCGCGATGACACCATCAGTGCGACTCAGGACTTGTTTGGTCTGGATAAAAAGCGTTAGCGTTACTCACTCTGCACATTTCGGCACCCTCTATAAAGCTCAATTTCAATCCGCTCAAACAGCGAATAAATCAGATTTGGATAGACCATGAAAGCATCAATACTCTCAAAATTAGATCATCTCTCCGAGCGTTATGAAGAAGTGGGCGCGTTGCTCAGTGAGGGCGACATTATCAGTGATCAGAATCGTTTCCGTGAGCTGTCGAAGGAATATGCTGAGCTAGAGCCGGTGGTGAAGAGCTACCGCAACTATCTCGCCGTGCTGGCCAATATAGATGAAGCCAAACTGCTGCTAAAAGATGATGATGCCGAGATGCGCGAAATGGGGCAGGAGGAGTTGCGCAGCGGAGAATCTCAGCGCGATGAACTTGAGCTGGAGCTGCAAAAATTGCTCTTGCCCAAAGACCTCAGGGATGCAAAAAATGTATTTCTCGAAATCCGGGCCGGCACCGGTGGTGATGAGGCTGCGATTTTTTCTGGCGATCTGTTTCGCATGTACAGTAAGTTTGCTGAGCGTCAGCGCTGGAACGTCGAAGTGATTAGTGAGAGCAGCGGCGATCACGGCGGTTATAAGGAAATTATCGCCCGTATTGTAGGTCAGGGCGTGTATTCAAAACTCAAGTTCGAGTCTGGTGCCCACCGTGTTCAGCGGGTGCCAGAAACCGAATCCCAGGGCAGGATTCACACCTCTGCCTGCACCGTTGCGGTGATGGCGGAGGCCGACGAAAAAGATGCCATTGAAATCAACAAGGCCGACCTTCGGGTGGACACTTTTCGTGCATCCGGCTCAGGTGGTCAGCACGTCAATAAAACAGACTCGGCTATTCGGCTTACGCATCTGCCCACAGGTATGGTGGTGGAGTGTCAGGACGAGCGCTCACAGCATAAGAACCGTGCCAAGGCGATGTCCGTCCTGCAAGCTCGCCTCACTGACGCTCAGGATCAAGCCGTGGCTCAGGAGCAGTCAGATCAACGTAAAAGCCTGGTCGGTAGTGGTGATCGATCGGAGCGTATTCGCACCTACAACTTCCCTCAGGGTCGTGTTACCGATCATCGCATTAACCTGACGCTGTACAAGTTGGGAGAGGTGATGGAAGGTGCGCTGGATGAAGTGGTTGGACCATTGGTCAACGAGTTCCAGGCTGAACAGCTGGCCAGCCTGTCCGATTAATCGATGACGATTGCCGAGTTGCTTCAAGCTGCCGCAGAGGCTAACCAGCACAGTGATACTGCGCTGCTGGATAGCGAGTTGCTGCTCGGTCATGTGCTGGGGGTGGAGCGCACCCACCTGAAAACCTGGCCCGAACGCAACGTCGATGATGCAGTTCAAAGGCGCTTTACCCATTTGATGCAGCGCCGAGTCTCTGGTGAGCCGGTGGCCTATCTGATCGGCACTCAGGGGTTCTGGACGCTGGAGCTTGAGGTGTCAGAGGCAACATTAATTCCGCGTCCGGAAACTGAGTTGCTGGTAGAGGTTGCTCTCGATCTGCCGCTCTCTGTGCAGGCCGCTGTTCTCGATCTTGGTACCGGTACCGGTGCCATCGCTCTGGCGCTGGCCAGCGAGCGCAAGCAGTGGCGCATTACTGCGGTAGATGTGCAAGCGCCTGCTGTCGATCTGGCTGAACGCAATCGGCAGCGCTATCAGCTTGATAATGTCACGGTCTTTTACAGCAACTGGTTTGCCGAGATACCCGCGCAGCAATTTGACCTAATTGTGAGCAACCCACCTTATATTGAGCAATCTGATCCGCATTTGACTCAGGGCGATGTACGTTTCGAACCTGCCTCAGCACTGGTCTCCGGTATTGATGGACTTGACGATTTGCGGCTGTTGGCGCAGCAGAGCGCGAGTTTTCTCGCTAACGCCGGCTGGTTGCTGGTCGAACATGGTTTTGACCAGGGCGGCGCTGTCCGCGAGCTGTTTGAGATCAATGGCTTTAGCCAGATTGAAACGCGTCTTGACCTCAATGGTCTTGAGCGAATCACACTCGGCTGTTTGCGACGCTAATTCTCTTATCAGCCAGAAATGGTCAGCGCTTAAAGGTTGGTCATGGCTTTTATTTTACTGCGCGAGACAATATTCCAGCGAGTAATCAATCCTATGCCGGCGCAGCCCGCTCCGATAATCATACCCAACCAAAATCCATAGACACCGAGAGGCTCGCCCCAGAAGTCCGTCAGTGCCAAACTGTAGGCAATTGGAAAGGCGATGCCCCAGAATGCAATAACCTGGATCAGCAGCGGCAGACGCACATCTTTATAGCCTCGCAACGCACCGCTGGCGAGCATTTGCAGGCAGTCGACGCAACCCAGCAGGGCGGCGAACAGAAACAGGTTGGCGGCAACGGCTTGAATGGCAGGGTCCGGACTGAACAGCCGCACTAGGTCTTCACGTAAAGTGATTTTTAAAACCGCCATTAACAGTCCGAGCATAAACACCAGTTTGAAACCGACCAAGCAATAGCGCCGCGCCAGCTTCGGGTCGCCTGCGCCCTCGGCCAGTGCCACCTTAATTGTCAGCGCTTGTGCAACACCGAGTGGCACCATAAATAACATTGAGTCGATATTGATCGCGATAGCATGGGCGCCGACTACATCTGAACCAAGGTGCGCGATCAACAGTGGGATGGCAGCAAAAAAACCGATCTCGGCTGCGATGTTGAGTGAGATAGGAATGCCCAGTCGCAATATATTGACGATAGCGGCGCCGTTGGCGCGAGCAAATTCACTGTACAGCTTCAATCTACGCATGGTTCGCGAGCGCTGTGCATAAACCGCCATGCACAGCAGCAGGAAGGTCATCACAATCACGGTCGCCCAGCCGGCGCCTTCGCCGCCCATTGCGGGGAAGCCAAATTTACCGAGCACCAAGGCATAGTCGAGAATGATGTTGAGGAAAAATGCCGCGGCGTTAAAAATCATTACCGGACGTATATCACCCATACCTTCAAAGGCGCTGCGAAAGGCAAAAAATGCCGGAAACATAAAGCCAGTGATAACAAACGGGAGCAGATAGCGGCGACCGATATCGTAGACCAGATCGGGAATATCCAGATGGCCGAGTATTGCGATGCCGCCGACTATGGCGCAGATCACCATCAGGCCAAGTGGTAGCGCCAGCCACAGCGACTGTTGAAATTGAAAGCGCACCAGATGGTGATTGCCCGCGCCCCAGTGGTTGCCGATCAGTGGGCTGTTGCCGATCATAATGCCGATAACAAGAAGGTTGATAATTGACCAGATGCTCCCGCCCAACTGCACAGCGGCCAGATCATCAGCACTGACCTGACCGGCCATAAAAATATCTGTAACTGTCATGCCGACCACAGCCACCTGTCCCAATATCAACGGGCCGGCGAGCGCCCAGAGCTGGCGGGCATTATTGGAAAACGTGGAGTCTATGGCTTTCGTTGCAGGCATCTTTAAATCTTATTCTAGTAAGTCGTTATTCTCGTTTAATGGTTGGCGCAATGCGAGCTAAAAAGAATCCGACGGCTGAACAAGCTGACGGCGAAATTTTTTGGCTTAGCTATACTCTTATTCGCGGCAGAGTATTTACCGCAGAGAAAATGTGGCAAACAACTAATGGCAAGATCAAAGGAGTGACGGTTATGCATCGATTGATTTTCTGGTACGAACTCTGTCTTGAAAGATTACGCTACATCGACTGGCTCGGGCCGCTGGCACTGCGTCTGTATCTGGCGCCCATTTTTATCGGTGCCGGCCTGCACAAGTTCGCCAATTGGGACAGTATGGTTGCCTGGTTTGGCAACCCTGATTGGGGATTGGGCTTGCCGTTGCCGGCGATGATGGTATTGCTCGCTGCCGGCGCTGAGCTGGTGGGAGGTCTGGCTCTGATCGTTGGTCTTGCTACAAGATTGGTTGTCATTCCGCTGATGGTGACCATGCTTGTTGCCGCTGGAACCAGCCACTGGGACAACGGCTGGTTTGCAATCGCACCGGGAGATCCCGATACCAGCACGGCAAAAGTATTGGCCATGGTGGGCGTTCCAGCCGCCGAGAGAAGTCTGGAAAACAGCACACAAGTGGGTGAACGCCTGGCTGCCGCGCGAAATATATTGCAGCGCCACGGCAACTACAACTGGCTGACCGAAAAGGGGGTGTTTGTTATTCTGAATAACGGAATCGAATTTGCCGCCACCTACTTCATTATGCTGCTGGCACTTTTGTTTGCCGGTGGGGGGCGCTGGTTTAGTCTCGATTACTGGTTGTCGAGGAGGTTGCGCCCTTTACAGGGATAGCCCGCGTGGCGCAATGATTAAAGCAAACGGCGGTCGACAAATCTGCTACACTCTGCGCGCTAATATGTGCGGGCTGCTTGAACCAACCGATTGTCGGACCGGCGGCGTGCATTGAACCTGGTGAAAAACCACCGACTGACATGTGTACTCAATCTTGACTGAATCTAACGCCTCTCCAATTACATCACCCACTAGTGAAACAAAAAAATCCCCTGCTCGTGGCCCACGACGACGTGGTCGCGGCAATGCTACCAAGAACGATAAGAGCTGGACTATTGATCAGTTTGTCGTTGAGGCTCAGGAAGGGAAGGCGCGCTTTCACGATTTCGATCTGCCTCTGCCGTTGATGCAAGGCATTCAAGGTGCCGGCTTTGAGTACTGTACTCCGATTCAGGGCGCATCGCTGCCACACACATTGCGCGGCCACGACATGGTCGGCAAGGCGCAGACCGGGACCGGTAAAACAGCCGCTTTCCTGGTCAGCATTATCAATGACTTGATCAAGCACCCGATTGAAGATGAACGCTATATTGGTGAAGCGCGAGCGTTGATTTTGGCGCCCACCCGCGAGCTGGCGGTTCAGATTGGCGAAGACGCCGAGCTATTGGTCAAGCACACGGACCTCAAGGTGCACACACTGGTTGGTGGTATGGATTACGCCAAACAGCTGCAAAAAATAAACCGCTCTCACTGCGATATTCTGGTTGGCACCCCAGGACGTCTGCTGGACTTTGCGAGCAACAAAGATGTCCATCTCGATCAGGTTGAGATTCTGGTGATCGATGAAGCCGATCGTATGCTCGATATGGGTTTTATTCCGCAAGTACGCCGTCTGGTGCGCGCAACACCGAGTAAAGAAGACCGTCAAACTTTGCTTTTTTCAGCCACATTTACCGACGATATTATTCGCCTTTCCGAGCAGTGGACCGACAAGCCTGTGAAGCTGGAAATGGAACCGGAGCGTGTCGCCACCGATACGGTGGAGCAAAAAATCTTTATCACCACCGCCAGCGAGAAGTTTGCACTGCTGAAAAATATTCTCAGAAGTGACGATGTTGACAGTGTGATGGTGTTTGCCAACCGTCGTGATATCTGCAGAACACTCTACGAACGTCTCAAAAAGCAGGGCTTTAAAGTTGGCCTGATTGCCGGTGACGTGCCTCAGGCGAGGCGCATGAAAACGCTAGAAGCGTTTAAATCTGGTGCCATAAAGGTGATGGTTGCCACCGATGTTGCCGGTCGAGGCATTCATGTCAATGGCGTTAGCCATGTGATCAACTTTACTTTGCCGGAAGAGCCGGAAGATTACGTTCACCGTATTGGTCGCACTGGCCGTGCGGGTCAAACCGGCACTTCGATCAGCTTTGCCTGTGAAGATGATGCCGTTTTGCTCGAGCCGATTGAAAAGCTCCTCGATATGAAACTGTCATGCACTATGCCGGATGAGGCGCTGCTTGCAGAGGACGCTTAGTTGTTGACGCTAGCTTTTGCAGTTAGTGTTGCATAACGTGCTGGTTAGCATCACCAAACGCGCGCTGCCACAGCAGCGTGCCGCCTATCACACTGGCGGGTAGTAAGAGCAGGTTGGCGACAGGAATCGCCGCTGCGACCAGGGCCGACAAGCCAAAACTCAGCGATAGCACGCGCTGCTCCCTCGCTCTCTGTATCACCTGATCAAACATTAATCGATTGCTGTCTGCTGGATAGTCGAGGTACTGGATCGCCAGCAGCCAGGCCGCCCAGCTGCCGGCTATCAGTGGTGCGACAATATTGATCAGTGGCACGAAGCTAACCAGCAGGGTAAGTAATGTCACGCCGATTGTGCGCGGCAGCATGTAGCGGATAATCTGCAGTTCGCGCCGAAAACTTCTCCACGCGGTGGCATAGAGTGCCGCATTGGTCGATGCAATTTGTTGCGGGTCGCCGCGCTCAATAGCAATAACCCGCTCGGCGATAATGCCATAGAAGGGCGAGCCGATAACGTTCGCCAGCAGGGTAAAGGTGAAGCCATAGATGACCAGTGTCAGCAGGCCAAATAATAGCCAGATAATCCACACCAGCCACTGTAGCCAGTCGGGTACGCTGTTGATTAGCCAGTCGAGCCAGCTGCTGAGATAGGCCGCTGCCGACCAGGTCGCGGCGCCAAAAAGTAAAATATTAATCGCAATGGGAAGCATAACCAGCCAGCGAAGCTGTGGATGCCAGAGCAGATTAAAGCCTTCCCTGATCAGGGAAGGTGCGGTGAACGGTGTAATTGGCTGAGAGATCATGTCGAGAGCGTTGGCGCTAAGCTGAGTGGCGCATAATCCGTTGTTTTTGGCGATCCCAATCGCGCTCTTTCTCGTCATGGCGCTTATCGAAATCGGCCTTGCCTTTGGCCAGCGCAATTTCGCATTTGACCAGATGACTCTTCCAGTACATTGCTGTGCAGACGCAGGTGTGACCTTTTTGGTTAACGCCGGCTTCGAGCTTGTCGAGTTCGCGGCGGTTGAGCAGCAGCTTGCGTGAGCGAATCGGCTCGGCAACATAGTGGGTGGAGGCTGTCGCCAGCGGCGTGATGTTGGTGCCGATCAACCAGGCTTCGCCATTCTGCAGCAACACATAGGTGTCGGTCAGGTTGACCTTTCCCTCGCGCAGACTTTTGACTTCCCAACCCATGAGGGAAATTCCGGCCTCAAATTTATCTTCGAGAAAATAGTTGTGCTTCGCCTTTTTGTTCAGGGCGATGGTATTGGATTGGGCTTTGGGTTTCTTTTTCGTCATGCCGCGATTATACGCCGGCTGGCCAGTTTATGATAAGTAAAAGCGGTGCTATCACGCGCTTTTTCATTAGGATCGCCCTGAGGATGGCGTTACAATTCGAGATCAGTTTGAGGAGTACATTATGGGCTTACAACAAAAAGGAATGCACGGCACCTGGGCAAGTCGCTGGACGTTTATTATGGCTGCAACAGGGTCAGCTGTTGGGCTCGGCAATATGTGGAAGTTTCCTTATGTGGCCGGTAACAATGGTGGCGGTGCTTTTGTGCTCGCCTATATTGGCTGTATTTTATTAATTGGCGTGCCGGTGATGATGGCTGAGGTAGCGATCGGCCGCCGTGGTCGCCAAAGTCCAATCAATGCGATGCGCGAGCTGGTTGCGGAGAGCAATGTCAATTCCTCTTGGCGCTATCTCGGCTGGCTGGGTGTGGTGGCAGGCCTGTTGATTATCTCGTTTTATGCAGTGATTGCGGGTTGGGCGCTGGATTATATTTTTGCCATGGCATCCGGTGAGTTGAGTGGTGCAACTGGCGAAACTGCGGCCGGTGTTTTTGGCGCGCTGCTGGCGGATCCCGCACGGCTTATATTCTGGCAGACTCTGTTTTTGGTGCTCTGTGTTGGTGTGGTGGTTGGTGGCGTTAAAAAGGGCCTCGGTATAGCGGTAGAAATATTGATGCCACTGCTGTTTATCATGTTGTTGATCCTGCTCGGGTTCAGCATTGTTCGCGGCAATTTTGCAGCCGGCTGGGATTTTCTCTTTAATGTCGACTTTGCTGCCTTGACCGGGCGCGGTGTGCTTGAAGCGATGGGGCAGGCGTTCTTTACACTGAGCATCGGGATGGGTGCAATTATGGCCTATGGTGCCTACATGCCGCAGAGCGCCAATATCGGCAAAACCATTTTAACAGTCGCCTTCTTTGATAGTCTGGTGGCGATTATTTCTGGTCTGGTGATTTTCTCGATTGTGTTTGCCACGCCGGGAATTGAGCCCAGCGCCGGGCCGGGTTTAATGTTTATTAGTCTGCCGGTTGCCTTTGGCAATATGCCGGGTGGTCTACTGATTGGCTCAGTGTTCTTTGTGCTGGTCACCATTGCCGCCTGGAGCTCGGCTATCTCATTGCTGGAGCCCGGTGTTGCCTGGTTGATCGAGGCTAAAAATATGACGCGCTTACAGGCCAATCTTCTGATCGCCGTTAGTATCTGGGTGTTGGGTTTGGGCAGTGTTTTTTCGTTTAATATCTGGGCTGAGTCGACTGTTGCTGGCTTTACCTTTTTCGACTTTTTAGACTTTCTCACCTCCAATGTTATGTTGCCGTTATCCGGACTATTGATCGCGCTGTTTGTCGGTTTTGTCATGAAGGAGCGTTTTGTCGATGATGAAATGCAGGGCACCTCGGCTCTGATGATGAAAATCTGGCGTCTGGCGCTGCGCTATCTGGCACCAGCGGCTATTGTCGCGGTCTTTGTAATGGGTATTTACGACAAGTTCTTCTCCTGAGTTTGCAGGGAATATGCGGTTTAAAATGAGGTCCATTTGAACAAGGTACAGCGCTCGGCACTGGTGATGCACTCCGATCAGGCAATGTTTGACCTGGTCAATGACGTTGCTAGTTACCCGTTGTTTATGGACGGTTGTCAGGGAACGCAAGTATTTGAGCACAGTGATCAGGTTATGGTGGCGCGGCTCGATTTGAAAAAAGCCGGGGTTAAAACCAGTTTTATGACGCGCAATAGATTGACTGCGCCGACCAGTATTGAAATGAGCCTTGAAGATGGACCATTTAAGTCGTTGCGTGGTATCTGGAACTTCAAAGCGTTGAATGCTGAGGCCTGCAAGGTGAGCCTCGATCTGGAATTCGAATTTAACAGTGTGGCAATGAGTTTGGGAGCATCCAGGTTGTTTGCCGCCATGGCAAATGATCTGGTCGATTCGCTCTGTCGCCGCGCTGATCAGGTATATGGGAAGAGTAATGACGGACAATAAAATGATTGTGGTTGAAGTGGCTTATGCATTGCCGCAGAAACAGAAATTAATCGAATTGAAAGTAGTCGAGGGAACAACAGCCCTGCAGGCCGTAGAGCAGTCCGGTATTGTGCAGAGCTTTCCGGAAATCGACGTGGCCAGTTGCCAGATGGGTATTTTTTCTCAGGTGCTGGGCACCAAGGGTTTACCTGAGCCGAAGGACTATCAGCTGCAGGAGCGCGATCGGGTGGAGATCTATCGGCCGTTAATCGTGGACCCGAAAGAGGTGCGCCGGCGCCGCGCGGAAGAGGCAAAAATCAAGAAACAACAGCTGGATGCTGACGCCCAGCCATAACGTTGTCAGAGCAGACGGATAGCTAGTTCGCTGAACCAGGCACTGCGGTGCTGGGCAGGTAGTCACCGGTCATCCGCTCGAGTTTATCTTCGGCGTCGAAAAAGATAGTGACCTGCTCCTGAGTGACTTTGCCATCAGGTGTCTTGCGGCTGTAGTAATAATCCCAGCGTGACTGGTTAAAGGTATCTGCCACCAGAGGGGTGCCAAGTACAAAGCGCACCTGTGATTTGGTCATACCCGGACGCAGTTTATCGATCATTTCCTGATCGACAATATTGCCCTGCTGTATATCGACTTTATGCACGCTCGGGAATTGTGGCAAGCTGCAGCCGGTGCCAAGTAGCGATAAACTTATCAGGCAAATCAGAACTATTCGCATGTGTGGGGTTCCCGTTGGATGTGCGAACGGGGATAATACCCAAAGCGACCAGCATAGAGAAGGGTTATCCATGACTCTGGAAGATCAAGAGCTAAAAAAAGCCGGCCTTAAGGTAACATTGCCGCGGGTAAAGATTCTGCAGATTCTTGAGAACTGCGATGATCGCCATATGACAGCCGAAGATATTTATCAGGCGTTGCGCGATTCGGATGGCGATGTGGGTATTGCCACAGTCTATCGTGTACTGACTCAGTTTGAGGCCGCCGGTCTGGTTGAGCGACATAATTTTGATAATGGCCCGGCTATTTACGAGATTGATCGAGGTGAGCATCACGATCATATGGTCTGCACCGAAACCAGTACGGTTGTCGAATTCCACGACGCTGAGATTGAAGCGCTACAGGAGCGAATTGCGGCACAGCATGGTTATCAGTTGGTTGGTCACAGTCTGGTTCTTTACGTAAAGCCCAAAAAGTCTTGAGCCGATTCCCCGTGACTGCGCGTATTGTCTACCTTAATTTCCGTGCTGCAAGATAAAAAGAACTATAAAAATTATGACTGATATCAGCCTTAAACAAATCGAAGATATTTTCAACGCCTGGGCGGACTTTATGTGGAGCACACCATTGGTGGTTCTGCTGGTCGGTGGAGGGCTGTTTTTTATGGTCCATTCACGGTTTCAGCCCTACCGCTACTTTGGTCATGCCATTGATCTGCTCCGCGGCAAGTACACTGACCCCAACGATCCTGGTCACATTCCTCATTCGCAGGCGTTGTCGACGGCGCTGTCTGGCACCCTGGGTTTGGGTAATATTGCCGGCGTGGCGATTGCGATTAGCATTGGCGGGCCAGGGGCAATATTCTGGATGTGGGTGACTGCTATTGTCGGCGTCGCGACCAAATTTTACACCGCTTCTCTGGCGGTGATGTTCCGCGGGCATGATTCTCTCGGTGTGCTGCGTGGTGGGCCCATGTACGTGATTATGCAGGGCATGGGTAAACGCTGGTATCCGCTGGCGGCGCTGTTTGCAGCGGCCTGTATGATTGGCGCATTGCCTATTTTTCAGGCCAACCAGTTTATTCAATTGCTGCGCGACAGCGTGGCGATCCCCTCCGGTTGGGCGACCAGTGAAGACCATTTCAAGTTTGATTTTTTTGCCAGTGCCACTGTCGCCACACTAGTCATATTGGTGGTGAAGGGGCGCATTGAGCGCATCGGCAGATTAACTGTGCGCCTGGTGCCAACCATGGTAATTCTCTATCTGGCGATGACGGCAGTGGTTCTGTGGACCTACAGCAGTGATATTCCGGCTGTCTTTTGGTTGATTATCAGCGATGCCTTCACGGGTGAAGCGGCAGCGGGTGGTTCCGTGGGCGCCGTTATTTTGCTTGGTGTGCGCCGCGGTGCATTCTCCAATGAGGCCGGTATCGGGACAGAGTCAATGGCCCACGGGGCGGCGAAAACGACTCAGCCTATTCGAGAAGGGATTGTGGCGATGGTTGGCCCGGTGGTCGATACATTGATTGTCTGCACCTGCACCGCGCTGATTATTCTGCTCACCGGTGTCTGGCAGACCGATGCCGGACTTGAGGGTGTGTCGCTAACAGCGCGTGCCATTGAGCAGGTGTTTCCGGTCACTGGTATCTATCTGCTACTCATCATGGTCGGCATGCTGAGTTTTAGCACCATGATTAGTATGTGGTTTTACGGTGTGAAGAGTGCAGGCTTTTTGCTCGGTGCCGAGCGCGAGCACTACTATACCCCGGTGTTTGTCGGATTGATTGTGGTGGGTGCGGTGGTGTCAATGAATATCGTCAATGGTTTGATGCTGGGTGCATACGCAACCATGGCGATACCGACCATGATTTCAACGCTGGTGTTGGCGCCAAAGGTCAATCAGGCGGCAAAAATTTATTTCGCCCAGCTCAACGAGCGAAAATAATCCTCTGCATAAACGCCAACAGATAAGTGAGGAGCTGCCTTAGAGCAGCTTCTCGATGTCCGCCGCAATGGCATTGGGTTTGCGAATCGGCGCGTAGCGCTTGACCACTTGGCCCTGGCGATCGACCAGAAACTTGGTGAAATTCCATTTGATATTACTGTTGAAAACGCCGCCCGCCTGACCTTTCAGATAGCTGTAGAGGGCGTGCTGCTGGCTGCCGTTTACATCGATCTTGCCCATTACCGGAAAGCTGACACCATAATTGAGCTGACAAAATTCCTGCACCTCGGCATTGGAGCCTGGCTCCTGCGCGCCAAACTGATTACAGGGCAGGGCCAATATCGTTAGGCCGCGAGCACTGTATTGATCATGTAATTCCTGGAGTTGAGCATACTGTGGGGTAAAGCCACATTTGCTGGCGGTATTGACGATCAGTAACACTTGGTCGCGGTAGTCCTGCAGTGAAACAGGGTTGCCGCTGCTGTCGGCAACACTGAAGTCGTAGATTGATTGTTTTGTCATGGTGGTTTGTTCTCGTTTTTATCGGTGGTAATTTTTTCGGAGTTGTTATTTAAAGCAGTGTTCCGCCGTTGGGAATGTCCCTGTGCGCACCGCTTCGCCATAGGCGTTGATCGCATCTTGAATGCTGCCCTGTTCGGCGAGGAAATTCTTTGAAAAACGTGGCAGGCGCTGTGAGATGCCCAGCATATCGTGGAGTACCAGAACCTGGGCGTCGGTGTCCGGTCCTGCGCCTATGCCGATCACTGGAATATGCAGCGATTCTGAGAGCTGCTTGCCCAGCGCA
>Ga0181557_1001644_pt1 | contig 24745 bp, 21 predicted proteins | sample 011ome_23_FD_148632 | JGI IMG/M metagenome (GOLD analysis project Ga0181557, IMG submission 148632) | Coastal salt marsh microbial communities from the Groves Creek Marsh, Skidaway Island, Georgia - 011506CT metaG (spades assembly) | ecosystem: Environmental > Aquatic > Marine > Intertidal zone...
CGGGTTCTCCTTGGTGTTTCTTCCAACAATGGCTCCATCTTCAATCCCCCAATGTAGAGGGTTTCCGTCCCAACCGGCGAGGGTTTTTCCATCAAAAAGTGATTTCTCACCGTAGAGGGAGAAAAAAGAGGTGAACACAAAAGAAAGAATAAATTTTGGTGATTTCATAGTAATGATAAGCAAGATTATGTAATCTTTACGATCTCCTTGGTAAAGCAAGGAAAAGTTGACCTTTCATGCTAAATAGTAGGGAATACTCAAAAGCCCAGGAGTACCCTTTCTATTATGATTTCTGTTAAAGATCTGAAAATTCACTATGGTGAGCATGTTGCCGTAGATTCTCTATCCTTTTCGGTAGAGTCTGGTTCGGTGTTCGGACTCATCGGGCCAAATGGCGCAGGGAAAACCACCACTATCAAAGCCATTGCCACCTTATTGGAGCCCACCTATGGGGAGATATCCATTGATCATATCTCCGTCCTCCACCAACCCGAAAAAGCCCGCAAAAAACTCGGCTACATGCCAGACTTCCCTCCGGTTTATGACGACTTACTGGTATATGAATTCTGCGACCTTTTTGCCCATGCCTACGGGCTATCCATAGAGGCAAGAAAGAATAAAGTAGAAGAATGCCTGGCTTTGACTGACTTAACCGATAAGGCCAAGGTGAAGTGCAAAACCCTGTCCCGCGGAATGAAACAGCGGGCCCTGCTGGCCAAAACGTTGGTGCATGAGCCTTCGGTCTTACTGTTGGATGAACCGGCCGCCAACCTGGACCCCAAAGCCAGGATTGACCTGAGAAACCTGCTCCGGAAATTGGCATCTTCCGGTAAAACCATTTTGGTATCCTCCCATGTTCTATCGGAACTTGAGGATCTCTGTGACGCTATTGGTATCATGAGAGCAGGCAAAATGGTGGTGAGTGGCAATCTCCAAGACATGTCCCTTATCTCTTCAGCCGAAAAGTTAATTCAAATTGAAATCCTGTCCCCGGACAAAAAGCTTGAAGAGTGCCTTGCCAAGTTTCCCTCCCTGTCAAAAATTTCTCGCCTTGATCAGGTCGGTACCCGCTTCAGCCTCTCCCATACGGGCGACGCGGAGGATGCTGCCTCCATCTTAGAATCCCTAATCCATGAGGGTTTCCCTGTTTCCAGTTTTCACCGAAAACAATCCAAAGTGGAAGATTTATTTCTCGATGTGGAAGCTGGCCGGATGAAGGAGGAAAAAGCAAGATGAACCCGATCATCATCAAGGGCATCCGGGAAAGATTACGCCCTAAGCATCTGCTGGCATCTGCACTTTTTTCCCTGATCATTGCCGCCACAGTTTACCTGTCTGCCTACCTCGATGGCATGCAGGAAAAAAAGAACTTCGACTATGTCACCAAGACTTACCAGGTAATCGAGGAAAACCCGATCAATGGTGCCCGAAATGCCTTCACCTACCTTCTTGGCTTCCAGGGTTTCCTGCTCATGTTTCTGGGAACGGGACGGGTGGCATCGGTTACGGCCGAAGAAAAAGAACTGGGGCTGCTCGATTACCAGCGAATGACCCCCATGCACCCCTTTTCCAAAGTAACGGGCTATCTCTTCGGCTTACCAGCCCGTGAATATTTCATGTTTCTTCTGACCCTGCCCTTCCTGCTTCACTGCATTGTGATAGGACAACTGCCATGGCTTAATATTTTGCAGCTCTACACTGTATTCTTTTCCTCGGTCATTCTCTACCATGTAACCGCTCATGTAATCGGCTTAGTTGTGCCTCGCCCACGGGCCGCTTCCTGGGTCTCACGTATAGCGGTCCTTGGCCTCTATGTAGTTTTACCCGGCTTAGGGCAAGCGGGAATATCCTTCCTCTCTTTTCTCACCATTTTGCCCACTTACTTTGGTAAAGTCTTACCCAACCTTTTGTATGTTGGAGAAAATAAGCTTGGCCGGTTTGAGGCCAAGGCTTTCGAATTTTGGCAGGATATTCCTTTCTTCACCACATCCATATCCCCCTCCGCTTTTACGTTTTTCATGCAAGGCCTCCTTATTCTCACCCTTTGCATCACCGCTTACCGTAAATGGAGAAACCATGCGTTGCCTGCATTCTCCAAACCTTCTGCCCTCATTCTTTACTGTATTTTTCAACTCCTTCTTCTTGGTTGCCTTTGGATGTTTTTCACAGAAGGCAAAGCCGTCGGCTTGCTTGGGCAATCATTTTCAATGAGTAAACTGGGTAAACCGGATCCATATCTTGCCCTGGTTGTTGTTCAGGCCATCTTCTACGGACTCTCGATTTTGGTCACCCTGGTGCTTTTAAATATTTGTTGTCCTAATCAGCATCTTTTTTGGAAAGGGGTTCAGCGATCGGCGAGACTCTCGCTTTCCCAAGTTCCCATGGGGGCCGATGAACGCAGCGGGTATTGGCTGGCTCTTGCTCTATCCGCCCTTACCATTTCAACACATTTCATCTTTGCCACATTGATTGAAAATTCAGCCCTCTGGAATGATCCCCTGAGTCCCTTGGATACGGTGGTCATTCCCGGTTTATTCCTGGTTTCGATGGCTCTGTACTTACAGGCTGCCCGGGAATTATGGTTTAACCTCGGTTTCTGGGGATTCATCGGGCTTTTATGGTTTACCCCTCTCTTGGCCAGCCTCGTGATTGCTGTGGGGTGGTACGATGAACATGTGGATCTAATCCTTAAGCTTCAGGCCCTGTGCCCCTTCTCATTCTTACCGCTTCACCTTACAGGAGGAAACCCATCATTTCTGCTTTTAGCTGAAGATATCAAATCTTCCATTCAAGATGCTACTTGGTTTGGTTTATCCATATCCATCGCCCTTGCCTTTGTACTTCAACTTAAATTGGTAAGTAAAAGACGAAAGCGCACTTTGCTGCCAGACCCCATTGCTAAGGACTAAATAAATCCTTTCTTCATAAGTAGAAACCTCTTGATTACGGCTTATAATTTTAGATCATTCGTGTCCTATGATCAAAAACCTTCGCATTCTTGGAAACATTGAGGGCATCTCCTACTTGGTCCTACTTGGAGTCGCCATGCCCTTAAAATACTCATTTGGTTTCCCTGAGGCGGTGAAAATAGTGGGTATGGCTCATGGCTTACTGTTTATTGCCTATTGCTTACTCCTGGCTGTATGCATGAAAAAATTTACCTGGAAATTGGGTTTCGGCATCTACCTTTTCATCGCCACGCTTATCCCATTTGGAACCTTTGTAACCGACCGAAAATTGCGAGAGAAAGAATAAAGGCAACCAAAGCCGCCTTGACCACTTCTGGAATAGGTTGACCCCATCTGACTGATACCAGCCAAACTTGCTCCATTGCCTGATCCCTGCCTTGACACTTTTCAAACCTTTTGTCCCAAATCTCGGGAAATTCGTTCTTGCGGGATTGTAAAATTTTGGAACTCGTTCATCCTAAAGACATGTTTTCTTTGGGTAACCTGCAGCTCAAATCCAATCTTTTCCTGTCACCCCTGGCTGGCTACACCAACCTGCCCTTTCGTCTGGTCATACGGGAAATTGGCGGGGTCGACCTGTGCACCACGGATTTGGTCAATGCCCGCTCCCTGATCGAACAAAACCCCAAGGCCCTCAAATTAATCGAGACCAATGAACAGGACAGCCCCCTCTCCGTCCAATTATTTGGCGGGGTCAAAGAGGAGATGCGTGACGCCTCGATCCTTTTACAGGAGCACGGGGTTGATTCCATCGATGTCAACATGGGCTGCCCCGTCCCCAAGGTCACCAAGACCGGAGGTGGTGCCAGTATGATGAATGAACTGCCCAAGACCCAGGAACTGATCCGTGCCATGGTCGAGGCCGTCAATGTCCCGATTACCGCAAAGATGCGACTCGGATGGGACGATGAAAATTTAACCGCCCCCGATCTCGCCCGTGCCCTCGAGGATGCCGGTGTCGCCGCCATTTTTGTACACGGCCGTACCCGGGCCCAGGGATTTGAAGGAGTGGTCAACCTGAAAGGTATTCGCAAGGTGGTCGAAGCCGTCAGAGAAATTCCGGTCATTGGCAATGGCGATGTCACCACCCCCGAAGCAGCCCGGCACATGATTGAAAAGACCGGGTGCCATGGCATATCCGCCGGACGGGGTGCCTTTTACAACCCCTGGATTTTCCTCCACACCCAGCAATACCTCGAATCGGGCATCCTGCCCCCAGAACCCAGCTTTGAGGAAAGAATCCGGGTCATGCGCAGGCACTACGATCTGATGGTCGAAGTGTTCGGGGAAGACCGTGGATCCTTACAGTTCCGCAAAGTCGCCCCCTGGTACTCCAAACGTTTCGGACCGGTCAAACCCTTTAACACCGCGGTGGTGAAAATCAGCTCCCGCGCAGGTTTTGAAAAGGTGTTATCTGATTACCTCGAATGGAGAAAACAATTTACTGATGACGCCGGCGAATTATTGGAACGCTATCAAATGGCACCCATGGTCGCCTCTTTCATGGAAGAAGAAGACGCCTTCCAGGCAAAACAAAGAAAAACGATTGGTGTCCCCAAAGGGCCGGTGGAAGTCTGGTAAACTGGATTGCTAAGCCCGGTTCCAGGGCATCTTGGCGATCATCATTCCCATCCCGCAGGTATCCGTCACCCCGGCAAAGACCAATCCCGCTCCGATAAACGCGGATAACCCAAACCCGCCCGGATGTACAAATTGCCCGACCGCAGCTCCGATCACCACCAGCGAACCTGCCGCGATCCGCACCTGCCTTTCCAGGGACATCACTTTCTTCCCTTCCACGACCGGCAACCCGGCCGCATGCCACGCCGAAGTCCCCCCCTCCACGTTCACGATATTGGTAAAACCAGCCGTTTCCAGGGTCTTACTTATTTTCATAGACCGGCCACCCGCTTGGCAAATCACATGAATCTCCTGATCCTTTGCATATTCAAGCTGCTCGGCTTGAAAAGACTCCATGGGATGATTAATCGCCCCTTTAGCATGAACGGAGCGAAACTCTGCAGGTGTTCGTACATCAACCAAGGGAATTGACGAGTCCCCACCGCGTTGATCATAACATTCTTGTACATTTACATTTTTCATAATTTGAAATTCAGGCTTGGTTGAACTTGCCCTTGATACAGGCAAGAATTGAAAAAACATGAGGTTCAGAAATTTGATAGTAGGTTTTCTGCCCCTCTCTCTCCGGGCTTAAAAATCCGCATCGCATCATCAATCTCAAATGCTCAGATGCCACATGACTTTTAATTTCACAGAGTTCTGCCAATTCTCCGACCGTTAGCCTGGCATCTTCCAAAATGAGAAGAATCCGCAAACGCATGGGATGCCCCAGTGCCCGCAAGCACTCGGCGGCATCAACCAGTGAATCTTGGCCTAAGGATGTATTGGTTAACCCCATAATATAGATATATCGATATATTTAGATATATATGATCTATGCAAGATCAAATTTTGCATCCTGATTCTCTCCATCCTTGTTTCGGTGATCAATTATTGCTAGCGTTCCCTCAGCATGTCCAAGGAACCAAGCAAATTGAAAAGTTTTCGTACCTGGTCCCTTAAATTTCCCCGTTCAGCACCAGCCATTATCCTCGTTGGCATTGCCGGGGCCGTCTGTGCGGTCCTCTTTCATCATACCATTAGCGCCATTCATCATCTCATTTGGAAGCCCTTGTGTACTGGATCGGCCGAAAATTTCATTCTGGTTGGTTTTTTTATTTTCCTTGCCGTTGGCTTACTCAACGGATTCCTGGTGGGGTCCTTTGCTCCGGAAGCTGCGGGAAGTGGAATTCCTCAGCTTAAAGTCGCATACCGCAGGGATCGGGGCAGCATTTCTTTCCGAACCGTATGGGTGAAATTCCTCGCCGCCGCTGCGAGTGTGGGGGGAGGTCTCAGCCTTGGAAGGGAGGGTCCCACGGTACAACTGGCCGGAGGTATGGCTTCGGTCATCGGCAAAAGGTTTGGGTTGTCGAGTTTCCGCAGGCGCACCCTTACCGCCTGCGGTGCTGCAGCCGGGCTCGCCGCCGCTTTCAATGCCCCAATTGCCGCGGTCACCTTTGTGCTCGAGGAAATCATTGAAGATCTCAACAGCCGAACGATTGGGCCCATCCTGCTGGCTTCTTTTGTCTCGGTCATCACTCTTTTTATCCTTCAGGGTTCGGAAGCTGTTTTCATTATCCCCACCATCACTGAATTCCATGCATGGATATACCTGGCTGCCATACCCGTCGGAGCAATGGCGGCCTTGGCCGGAGTTGGCTTTCAGAAAACAACCCTGAGCTGGATGGCTCATATCCGAAAAAACTCCAAGCTGCCCGTTTGGCTCAGGCCCCTGGTGGGTGCCCTGATTAACTGGCTGTCAGCCTCCCTGGTGTTTTACTTTATCGCACGCACCGGGGTGCTTGGGCTTGGCTATGCCGACCTCACCGATTGCCTGGCCGGCAACCTTACCCTGACCGCTCTGCTTATTTTGTTCTTTGCCAAGTGGATTGCCACCTCCTCCGCCTACGCCTGGGGGAATAGTGGCGGCATTTTTGCCCCCACCCTTTTCCTCGGAGCCATGGTCGGAGGCATATGCAGCCAGGGAATCGGAATGGTTTTCAGCCTCGACCCCGACTCCACCCGCCTGCTCACCATTGTCGGAATGAGTGCCTGCCTTGGAGCGGTAGTGCGTGCCCCCATTACCTCCATTCTAATTGTGTTTGAAATGACCCATGACTTTGCCCTTGTCCCCCCTCTGATGCTGGCCGCGTTGATCAGCCAGGCCATCAGCCGGTCCCTCTGCCAGGACAATTTCTACAGCCAGGCCCTTAAGGAAATGGGCATTCACCTGGAGACAAACATCAGCATGCGCACCCTGGCAAGCTGGAGAAACCGGAGAATTTCATCCTTTGCAAATTTTGACCCGGCCTGTGTCCGCCAGTGGACCCCGGAATCCGTCCAAAGGCTTCTCGATCGTGGCCAGCACCGGATCTTTCCGGTTTTAAACGATCAGGAAAAAGCACTGGGCTTGGTCATGCGTGCCGAGCTCGAAGAATTTATATCATCAGATAAAAAGCCCACCCCCACTCCGACGATTACCGTACGGCCTGACATACGAATGGCGGAAGTGGAGGATATCCTGGAAACCAGCCCCCTCAAAACTGTTTTCCTAACCACCAAGTCGGGGAAATTCCTCGGGCTTTTCACTCATACCGATGTAACCCGGTCACAGGATAAAGAAAAAGAAATCGAAGAATCCTAGCAGCTGAAATTAAACCTCCCCGCTTGCCACCGCCTATTGCCAAATCCCTTGCTCTTTCAACTGTTTTTCCGCGGCCTCCGCCCACCCCCGGTTCGCGGCCGGGCTCGCGGGACTGGGGTGGAGAACTTTGCCTATTTTCACCTGCACTCCAGCCAGTGCCTCCTCTGCTCTTTTCTCGGCAAAGCCTCCGACTCCGATCAACCACTCGGGCTCCAAGATCTCCACAAGCTCACGGAGGTGTTGGTCACAAATTTCCTCCAAGGGCTTTTTCTCCAAAGAGGGCAATTTGTCGGGCGTCCGGTTTTTCCCGCTCTCTTCCATAAATACCAGCGGGCAGTAATTGGCCACAAAGTGGTCCTTAAAAAAGTCCCCGGCCTGTGGGAATCTTCCTGAAAACAACCCCCACAACCTTCGACCACTCACCTCACTCTTGGTACAAGCCAATCCTTCCACCGGACGCTTGGGGTGCTCCGGGTTTGGCTTTTGCACCTCCCCACTTAAACCCATCCAGTCCCGGACCGCCGGAATCTCTCCAAAAGGCACGCCCGTCTGAGCCATCCCAAATGGGCCCGGGTTCATCCCCAGAAAAATCACCTTCTTTTTTCCCTGCCCAGCAAGCTTTAAGTACTTTTCATGGATGGCCCAGGCATAATCCAAAGGATTGTAAACAAAAACTGTCGGCTCTGAAAACCTGAGTTTGCCCATTTTTTCGATCAGGGTCCGGGCTGATTTTGTTAACGCTTTTTCCATGATAGCTTTTCCCTCTTTATTCTGCTTTCGCTCTTGCTTCCAGTTCCTCCCATTTTTCATAGGCAGCAAGAATATCAACTTCCAGCATCTCCAATTTTTTTTGGTCCGCCAAGGGATCATTTTGGGAGTTCCGGTAGTAATCTGCCGCCTGCATCGACAAAGTAATCCGGTCGCGTTCAGCCTCCATCTTCTCTATTTCCTGGGGCAAGGTCACAAGTGCTTCCTTTTCCCGGTTAAGCAGTTTTTTGACTGGAACCTTTTTCGGTTCCTGAGGTTTGGCTTTTTCTATGGCTGCCTTTATTTTGGCCTGCGGCGAACTAAGTTGGCTGAGCCAGGTTTCACATCCCCCGGCATATTCTGTCACTCCACCCTTTCCATCCAGGGCAAGTGTGGCCGTAACCACATTGTCGAGAAAATCACGGTCATGACTCACCAGCAAGAGGGTACCCTGGAAATCAAGCAATCTTTCCTCCAGCAACTCAATCGTCTCAATATCCAAGTCATTGGTGGGCTCATCCAGTATCAAGAGGTTAGCTGGTTGCAGAAATAATTTCGCCAGCAAAAGACGGGCCCGCTCTCCACCTGAAAGCATTTTGGCGGGAGCCCGGGCAGTCTCCGGCAAAAACAAAAAGTCACGCAGGTAGGACATAATATGCTTCTTATGCCCATTCACTTCCACGGTATCCCCGTTGGGGGCTACATTTTCAGCCACCGACAAGTCATCCCGCACCTGTGCCTTCAACTGATCAAAATAAGCAACCTCCAGCTTGGTCCCATGATCCACCGTCCCCGAGTCGGGTTTTAATTGCTGGAGTAAAAGCTGCAGCAGTGTCGACTTCCCTGAGCCATTGAGACCGACCACCCCAATCTTATCCCCACGCCAGACCGTGGTGGAAAAATCTTTCACAATTGCCTGATCTCCCCAGGCATAAGATAAATTCTTCACAGTGATGACTTTTCGCCCGGAAGCCTGAGCCTGGTTCGCCGCCGACAGGTTTACCTTGCCCTGAACCTCCCGTCTCGCACTTCTCTCATTGCGTAATTTAAAAAGGGCTCGTACCCTGCCCTCATTTCGGGTGCGGCGGGCCTGGATTCCCTTTCGGATCCACACCTCTTCCTCTGCCAGTTTTTTATCAAACACCGCATTATTCTTTTCCTCCGCCGCCAAAAACTCAGCCTTCCGCTCCAGGAATTTTTCATACCCGCAAGTCCAACTGGTTAACTTCCCCCGGTCCAGTTCAAGGATACGGGTGGAAAGCGAACGCAGAAAAGCCCGGTCATGGGAAACAAACAATACCGCAAGGTCCCCCTTTTTCAAAAACTCTTCCAGCCATCGAATACCGGCAAAATCGAGGTGATTGGTTGGCTCATCCAAGATGAGCAAATGGGGTTCGCTGACCAACGCCCGGGCAAGCATAGCCCGGCTTTTGTTCCCCCCGGATAGGGTATCAAATTTCTCTTCACTTTTTAAACCCACCCGGTCAATGACGGAGGATACCCGATGGTCCAGGCTCCATCCATCAGTCTGATCCAGTTCTTCCTGTAAACGATCCACTTCCTCAACCCATTCGGGGTCATCCGGATTATCTTCCAGTTGTTGGAGGGCCAGGTTGTACCTTCGGATAAGATCAGCCTCCGGACCCAGGCCATTTGCCACCAGGTCGAAAACTGTGCCATCGACCCCCACAGGAATTTCCTGATCGAGTTTAGAGACGCGAAAATTTGATATTTTCTCCACTTCACCCCCATCGGGCTTCACCTGCCCGGCCAGAATTCGCAACAATGTAGACTTTCCCTCCCCATTTCTCCCGAGCAGGCAAATTCGCTCTTTTTTATCAATGGTAATGCCGGCATCATCGAGGAGCATGGGGCCCCCAAAAGAAACAGACAGGTTGCGAAAACTAATCAGGGCCATAACTGGTTACCCGGTCAGGAACCGATCAAATATTCCTGCACTTCCCTGAGAGTACGGGTATTGAATACATCCTTCGCCGTAAGCCAGCCTTTTCGGGCAGCAAGAACTCCGGCATGCTGAAAATCAAAATGATGTAAGGCATGAGCATCAGGGTTGATACAGCAAAGCAAACCCTTTTCCGCCGCCCGGCGCCAATGCCTCCAATCCATATCCAGGCGCATGGGGTTGGCATTTAACTCCAGAATTTTGCCATTGGAAATGGCGGCATCCAAAATCTTTGTGAAATTGATTTTACTGGCTTCCCTGCGGAGCAATAAACGCCCACTGACATGCCCAATCATGGTGACCTTTGGATGCTCGATTGCCTTGATGATACGGGCCGTCATGGTTTCCTCGTCCTGGGTGAGACCATTATGAACAGAGGCCACCACATAATCCAAAGCATCCAGCACCGAATCTTCAAAATCCAATTTCCCTCCGGATAAAATATCCACTTCAGACCCCGAAAAGAGATGAACCCGGAAATTTCCGCTCTCATTGATGTTATTGATCGCCTGAACTTGCTTTGAAAGTCTTTCCTCATCCAGACCATTGGCCTGGAAACTCGCCTTGGAATGATCAGATATCCCCAGGTATTCCCACCCCCGCCGATCAGCTTCTTTCGCCATCTCCTCGAGGGTGTTCCGCCCATCCGACGCGGTGGTATGATTATGAAAACATCCCTTTAAATCCGCGAATTCAAGCAGTTCGGGCAGTTCATTCCGATCAGCCGCTTCCACTTCCCCCATACCTTCACGGAGGGACGGCGGAACATACTGCAAACCCAAAGCCTCAAAGATATCCGCTTCGGAATGAGCCTCCACTGGGCCCGCCTTTCGTGAGGAGTCTTTTTGCTCTTCCGGACGAAGGCCCCATTCACTCAGGCTTAGTCCCATTGATAGTGCCTTCTGTCGCATTCGTACATTGTGATCCTTGGAGCCGGTAAAGTGATGCAGGGCAAAATAAAACTGCGCTGTTGGCACCACCCGCAAATCCGCCTGCATGCCCCCCTCCAACCGGACACTTGACTTGGTATCTCCATGAGCGGTGACCTCTGCTATACTATCCATGGAAGTAAACCAGTCCATAATTGGTGCCGGATTGGAGGATGCCACCAGGAAATCAAGATCTCCGACTGTTTCCATCCCCCGCCGGAAACTACCCGCAGCTTCCACCCGTTCAACTTCCGGTAAAGCCTCCAGTCCCGGCAAAATCTTTTCCACCACGGAACGGGCATCCCACCAGAGGTGACGGGCTGCGTAGGCTTCCCGGTTTTCAATACCTGAAAGTATTTTTTCTTCGGTTTTTTTCCCAAAACCTTTCAGTTCCGCCACCTTACCTGCCTCACAGGCCAGGCGGAGACTGTCAATGGAATCAATCGCCAGCTTGTCATGCAGAACCTTGATTTTTTTCCCACCCAGCCCGGGAATATCCAGCAAGTCCATCAGACCCGCGGGTACAGACGCTACCAGTTTGTCATAAAACGCCAGCTCACCCGTGGTAAAAAGGGTCTCAATTTTCTCGGTCAATGCTTTTCCAATCCCGGGAACTTCCCCGAGTTTCCCACTCTCAATCACTTCCCCCAGGTCTTCCTCCATGGTTTGCAAGGTGCGGGCACCTGAAAAATAAGCCCTTATCTTAAAAGGGTTTTCTCCCTTGATTTCAAGCATGGTACCGATGCGGTCTAAAACTTCAGAAATATCTTTCTTATCCATCTGAAACCAGAATGATTTATTTTCGAAATAAAATCGAAGCAAAAGATCAACCAGGTCAAAACAATCATCAAAGCTGGGGAAAAAACTTCCATACTTACAAGTTTTTGAACTTGTGTATTGGCTCAGATCAAAGTTTGTAGAAATCTTGTTATATTTATCCTATTGCCTTCAACCTATTCAATTCCCCGCATGATGCCTAAACTCGCAATTCTTCTGCTTACTTTTTCTTTTCACCACATCGCTCAGGCAGTATCCCTGCCTGCGGTGATCAATTCCCACATGGTCCTGCAAAGGGATATGCCGGTCCCGATATGGGGCTGGGGAGAAGCCGGTGAGAAAGTTACAGTTTCCTTTGCCGGACAAAAGAAAGAGACCACAGTCGGCAAAAATGGAGAATGGATGGTCAAACTCGGTAAACTTAAAGCCAATGCGACTCCATCCACCTTGACCGTTCTGGGGAACAATGAAATCAAATTGGAAAATGTACTCGTCGGGGAAGTCTGGCTCTGTTCAGGGCAGTCAAATATGGAATGGCATGTCCGCCAATGTGCCAACCCCAACGAGGAAATCGCCGCGGCCAATTATCCACACATCCGTCTTTTCGATGTACCCGGGCACACCATCCATCCCCAGCCCCAAAGAAAGGGGCAGGGAAATTGGAATGTCTGCTCCCCTGCAAGTATTCCCAGGTTTAGTGCCACCGGGTATTACTTTGGGCGAAGATTGCACAAAGAACTCGGCATCCCTGTGGGGTTGATCGGTTCCAATTGGGGAGGCACCCGAATTGAGCCTTGGACCACCCTGGACGGGTTTAAATCAGTCCCCGAACTTTCGGCTCAGGCCAAGGAGGTGGCGGCCTACAACCCAAAAACCAAAGTTAATCCCCAGAAACCCAGTGCCATTTACAACTCCATGGTCCACCCCCTCACACCTTATGCCCTAAGAGGTGCGATTTGGTATCAGGGTGAGTCCAATGGCAACGAAGGCATCACCTACTATCATAAGAAGCATGCTTTGGTAAACGGTTGGCGCCAAGCCTTTCAAAACCCCAACCTCGGTTTTTACTGGGTTCAGCTCTGTAACTACCAAAAGCCAGGCACCACCCCCGGTGGAGGAGATGGCTGGGCCAAGCTCCGTGAGGCCCAGGCCCAGGCCCTTGACCTTACACACAGCGGCATGGCAGTCATTATTGACCTGGCCGATGCCCATAAGCCCCAGGACATTCACCCCAAGAACAAACAGGATGTGGGCAGCCGGCTCGCTCAATGGGCTCTTCACCAAACCTACGCAAAACAAGACCTTGTCCCATCCGGCCCTCTTTACAAGAGTCACTCCATCAAGGGTGATAAAATACACCTCTCCTTCAACCATATTGGCCGAGGCCTGATTATCGGAAAGAAAACCGGGCTGGCACCCACGGAGGAAATTAAAGATGGCACACTCAAACACTTCTCTATTGCTGGCCCGGATAAAAAATGGCACTGGGCACATGCACAGGTTGTTGGCGATCAAGTGGTGCTACATTCTCCTGAGGTCAAGAATCCGGTGGCGGCAAGGTATGCCTTCACCATGAATCCCGCCGATGCCAACCTCTACAACAAAGATGGTCTCCCCGCCGGACCGTTCCGTACCGACAGCTGGTAGAAAACAGTTCTGCAACTTACATATTTGTAGAGCTACACGGCTAAGCCGGGCAACCCAGTCATTGGCAAATTACGATGATCCGGCTGGATGCCAGCCTGCCCGATAACAAAGGCAAAGTAAACCGGCACCTAACACTAGGTGAGCGGTTTGTGACCAGGGCGGCAGTCCTGTGTAGGCCAGAACCACGCCAAGTACAACCTGCCCCACAACTGCAGCAAGAATCCACGCAGGCAAACGGCTCGACTCTCTTCGCTGGCGGGCCACAACCAAAATAAAAACACTAACCGCGAGGACCAGCAAAGAAAGCGGCCGGTGCACATGGTCCACCCAACCGGCATAATCCAACCAGTTTTCCCGGGCTATACCTGCGGGTTCCTTGGTGAACTCATCCACTTTTTCCCTTACCTGAGTCCCGAGAATAACCTGTAAAATAACCAAAGCATAGAGAAACTTTGCACCAGGCAGGTTACAACCCGTGCGTGCGGAAGAGGACCATGCCTGTAAACTTATCAGCAAAGAAAGCAGGATCATCGCGAGCAACATATGCAGGGTGATTATTCCCGGCATCAACTCACTCTCCACCACCACCGAACCAAGCCACCCCTGAAACACAACCAGAAGCAGGGCCGCCAGTGAACCGTAAAACAACCGAGGGGCAACCTTACGCAAAGGAAATGACACGATAAAAGTGGCAATCATACAAAATCCGATAATCACCCCAAGCACCCTGTTTACATACTCAATCCACATTTTGGTGTAATCAAATTTGCTCAGGTATTGCTTACGACCGAGCTTATCGAGGTAGAAAGCACCCCCCTCTTTATCCAACTGCGACGGAATATCGCTAAGCTCGCTTGGTGGCAACCAACAGCCCCAGCAGGTCGGCCAGTCCGGACAACCCAGTCCGGCTCCCGTAGCCCGGACCAGTCCACCGGCCACCACCAGGCCAAGGGTCGCCCAAAAGGTAAGAGTGACAACTTTGTAAAAACGATTCATTAGAATTCAGACATATCCCTGATCCTTACAGGGGGCAAAGGCATTCAGGGATTTCCATTCTATAATTCGAAAATACCTATTTGCCCAGGCAGAAAGAGGCAAGAGCGATTGCTTGCCCGCACTGCTTACCATCCGCGAAGGGCAGACCGAAAATTTTGACATATTTCTTTTGCCAAAATTCCAGTTTGCGCGAACCTGTGATTCTTTTTCATGCTCACCCTCTCCAACCTAAGTAAGCAATACGGACCGAAAATTCTTTTTCGGGAGATTTCCCTACGCATGATGCGGGGAGAAAAAATGGGGCTTGTCGGGGCCAACGGTGCGGGAAAAACCACCCTTTTCTCCATCCTGCTTGGTGAAGTGGAGCCTGATGAGGGTAAGATAGAGTGGGAACGGGGAACCCGCATCGGTTACCTCCCCCAGGAAAGTGCCCCCACCGGGGACGAAACCGTCCTCGAACTTGCCACGGCCATCACCGGTGAACTCGCACAGGCTCTTAAATTGTTACGGGAACAACCCGACCCGGACAGCCCGGAAAGATTGAAAGCTCAGGAAACATTTGCCGAACATGAAGGTTTTAATTTGGAAGCCAAAGCCAAGAAGATCCTCACCGGACTCGCCTTCCACCAGGAAGATTTTCATAAACCTGTCCATTCGTTAAGCGGAGGCTGGATCATGCGGGCCCACCTCGCCCGCCTTCTGGTTATGGAGCCCGACCTTCTCATGCTCGACGAGCCCACCAATCACCTCGACCTGGAGACCCTCGGTTGGTTTCAGTCACAGGTGCAGAAATTTTCCGGTTCCGTTCTCACGATCTCCCACGACCGGGCTTTTCTCAATGCCACCTGTACCGCCATCCTTGGCATCAGTAACCGAAAAATTCACCGCTACCCCGGAAACTTTGACAGCTTTCTTATTCAGAAGAAAGAACGGGAAGCCCAGCACCTGGCAGCCTACCGAAACCAGCAAAGGGAAATTGCCCACCACGAAGACTTCATCCGTCGCTTTCGGGCCAAAGCCTCCAAGGCTTCCCAGGCCCAGGCACGGATTAAAACCCTTGAAAAAATGGAAAGGCTCGACCCGCCCGAGGAAGCCGACGCCACCATTGCATTTAAATTTCCACAACCGCCCCGAAGCGGTCAACGGGTGGCCACCCTACTGGGCATTCGCCAGGCCTATGGTGATCATGTGGTCTACACCGACTTGAACCTCGAAGTTGAAAAACAGGAACGAATCGCCCTCGTCGGACCCAACGGCGCCGGGAAGTCTACCCTTCTCAAAATCCTTTCGGATTTGGTACCGATTCAGGAGGGGAACCGGGAACTCGGTCACAATGTATCCGTGGGTTACTTTTCCCAGCAACGGGTCGAGGTGCTTGACCTGGAAAGGTCGGTCATTGATGAAGCCATGGAACAGACCGATCAATCGGTTCACGAACAGGATGCCCGCACCCTGCTTGGTGCCTTCCTCTTCCGGGGAGATGATGTGTTCAAGAAAGTAAAAGTCCTGAGTGGAGGAGAAAAAAGCCGGCTCGCCCTGGTCAAACTTCTGCTCTCCCCCCCCAACTTCCTTCTCCTCGATGAACCCACCACTCACCTCGACATGGCAAGTATAGATGCGGTTATCCAAGCCCTCAGGGATTACACCGGCACCCTCATTTTTGTCAGCCATGACCTTCACTTTATCCGGGCACTGGGCAAACGCACCATCCGTATCGAATCGGGAAAAATCACCAACTTCGCCGGAGATTATGATTACTACCTTTGGAAGTCAGGGTCTGCCTCTGCCCAGACCGGACTGATCGAAGGCCTGCGCAATTCCCGGCCAGAACAAAACAATCCGGCTGAAAGCGGAGGCAAAGTACTCAGTGCCAAAGAAAAACGCCGTCAGCGGTCCCAGGAAAGAGAGAAAAAGAAAGCGGAGCGGGGCAAACTGGAAGATAAAGTACGCCGTTTGGAAAAAGAAATCATGCAGCTTGAGGAGGAACAAAACCTCTGTAATGAGGAGCTGGCCAACCCGGATTCCTACAATGATCCGGACAAAGCCAAAGAACTCAATACCCAGGCCGCCCGGCTTGCCCGTAATCTCCAAGAGCGCAATTACGAGTGGGAAATTGAAACCGAAAAATTACTCGCCCTCCAGGAGTTGTAACCCTCTTTTCCCACAAAAAAGGGGGACGCCGCGAAACGCCCCCCTTTAAGGAATTTACTCTTATCCGTTCCCTATCCCTTTCGGTTCAGAACAGACATCACAATGAGCAAGGCCACAATACTGGCCAAGCTTGCACCCGCTCCAATGAAGGAGTTCACCACGCTTGTGATATTTCCGATGATGTCAATGCCACCACCACCTGCACCGAACACAACCTGGACTACTACAAGTAGACCGATCGCACCGATCAGGATTTCTGTAAGGCCGCCAATGGCGTCCTTGAGTTTACTGGCTACGTTATCCATTTTTTTATCCCCCCACTTTTACTTAGGTTTGTTTCAGTATTTCAGTATCTACCAAGGAAGAAACGCTTCACTTAGTTCTCTGAAAAATCGCCAAGATCAACAAGATCGCGATCAAACCGACAAAGCCATTCTGGCCACCGATCTGATTTACAATCTGTGTAATATTCGCCACCACACTACCTCCAAAGATAGCACCGGTACCGAACACAATTTCCACGATTACACCCAATGCGATTAAACCAATCCCAATCTGGGAAGTCAGCTTGATCCACTCATGCAACTGCGAGATCATATCTTTCATATAATTACCTCTCTGTTGAGTTTTGGAGCCAAGGGGGCTCCGTTCCGGCAATCCGAAACTATCCAAAGAGCATCCACCATCCTTGACATCACCTAATTTATGATGAGAACAACTACTACCCCTTGTGTCAACCCCTTATAATGAATAGTTTTAATTATAATAATGAATTAAATTCATCTTGAATAAACGGGAAGGAATGGAGGATCCTCAGGTTCATGGAAGAACAGGTAACCCCCTCCTGCTTTCACATCCCGAGAGTATCGCTCCTCGGACGGTTTAAAACGATATGAACCCCTTGGCTAAATGACCCGCTTACCGAGCCCGGGCAATTTCCAGAAGTTCCTGCAATCGGCGAATATCGGTACAGGAAGTTTTGGCGATAAAGCCTCGGTTATGGGTAAAGTGAACATCCGGCTCCTCGGCCAATTGACTAAAATCCAAGGCAGGGCTGTCGTTATACCGACGCATACCATATCCTTTTCCCCGACTGTCCGGGTAGACCATGGCAACGACTTCTTCTTCCAAACCCAGTTCCTTAACCCGCCAGGCAAGCCCACCTGATGCATCCTCAATCAAAGGGTCGGTCCGGGGAACGAAGGCTATTTTTTTCCGACCCTTCTCATTCCCCAGTTCCCAGACTTCCTCGACTTTAGCCACTGCATCCATCCGCCTGCGTAAGCCGGTCACATAATCAACCAAATCCATGCCTATCATTTTCATCATCTCCCACACCGGTTCCCCGGCATGGTGCTCACTTTGCCTGGCAAAGGCTTTAAAAAGGGTGACATCCAGCGGGGAATTTAATTTGGCCATGGCATCGCGATCCACCCCGAGCCAGTCCGCGGTATCATTGGGGCCGCGGCAGTCAAACCATTCGGCGGTCTCCAGCCAGGCGCAAAACTCTTTGGCATCCTCGTAAATCCCCAGGTTTTGCAAAACCAGGGACAGGGCACAACTGGGGTCCGCATCCCGGGGAAATTGGTGGTGGTCAAAATTATTAAGTTTCGGCTGGTGCTGGTGCCCAATGTCGACCACGGCAACCTCAGGGTTTTCAAGCTCAGCCTCAGTCGGGTCTCTTCTGAAGATAGAAACCGCATGCTGAGACAGTAACACCGCACAGGCAAGAAAGTCATCTTTGTGAGCTCCGCCGGGGTGAGTAATGATGGTGTGTATCATGCCTGACTACGGTGAACACCGAGAGCAATACGTCGATTGAAAAAATGGTCATTTGATGGATCTCCTTGTATCCCCCTCCCTTTTTCCCTATGGTCAACCCTTTGTGCTTTTTGGGAACGGGTGTTGAAAACTTCCATATTTGCACCCGCCTCGTTCACTTCAACCTTACCATACCGTGTTTAAACTTATCTATCGAAAATTTGGCAACCGCTTGCATACCAAGGACGACCTCCTGTCGGGCCTGACTGTGGCCCTTGCCCTGGTGCCTGAAGCCGTGGCCTTCGCCATCATTGCCGGTGTCTCCCCCATCATCGGTCTCTATGCAGCCTTTATGATTTGCTTAATAACCGCAGTCCTCGGCGGCCGCCCGGGTATGATATCGGGTGCCACCGGTGCCCTCGCGGTGATCATGGTATCCCTGGTCATTCTCGGAAATGAGCGGGGGGAAGCCCTTGGGCTTGGTCCGGATATGGGGGTTCAGTACTTGTTTGCCGCGGTTATACTGATGGGTGTCATTCAGATCGGATGTGGCTGCCTCAAGCTTGGCCGCTTTGTCCGCCTTATCCCTCAACCTGTTATGTTTGGCTTTGTAAACGGTCTGGCCATTGTTATTTTTGAAGCCCAATTCCCCATGTTCACCGAAAGCCCAACCACCCCCGGCTCGGCCTGGTTGCAGGGCAATGACCTCTGGTTAATGAGCGGCTTGATCGCGATCACCATGGCCATCATTTTTATCCTGCCCAAATTCACCACCCAATTCCCCTCCTCCCTTGCGGCAATTGGGACCGTTACCCTCATCGTCATCGGGCTCGACCTCGACACCTTGGTGGTTCGGGATATGGCGGCAATTGGAGGCAGCCTGCCCAGCCTGGTCTCCTTTTCCATTCCCTTTGACTGGAACACCCTGGTCTTTATTGCTCCCTTTTCCTTTATCCTTGCCGCGGTCGGCCTCATTGAATCCCTCATGACCCTCACCCTGATTGATGAGCTCACCGAGACCCGGGGAAACAGTACCCGGGAATGCCTTGGGCAGGGGGTGGCCAATGTAGTCACCGGTTTTTTTGGAGGCATGGGGGGCTGTGCCATGATCGGGCAAAGTATCATTAATATCCGCTCCGGCGGTCGCGGACGCCTCTCCGGCATCGCCGCCGGTCTCTTCCTGCTTGCCTTCATTCTTTTTGCCAGTTCCCTCATAGAAAAAATTCCCTTGGCCGCCCTCACCGGTGTCATGTTCATGGTGGTGATTGGGACCTTTGAGTGGTCAAGTTTCCGTATCCTCCGGAAGATTCCCAAGATGGATGCTTTTGTCATCATCCTGGTTTCCGGCATCACCGTCATTTCCCACAACCTCGCCCTCGCCGTCATCACCGGGGTCATTGTCTCCGCCCTCGGCTTTGCCTGGGAATCAGCCAAGCACATCCACAAAGAGTCTGAAGTCCGCAAGGATGGTACCAAAGTTTATTACCTGCACGGCCCTTTATTTTTTGGGTCAGTCACCGATTTCAACCTGGGCTTTTCTCCCGCGGATGACCCGGATGCTGTGGTAGTGGACATGAAAGACTCAAGAGTCTGGGACCACTCAGGGCTGGAAGCAATCCACAAGCTCGGAGAGCGCTATCACAAAGTCGGAAAGACGGTAAAGCTCCAGCACATCAGCCCCAATTGCCGGAGCTTACTCAAAAAAGCCGGCACCATGGTGGACATCACTGTCCTGCCCGATGACCCAAGCTATCAGGTGGCCAATCTTTAAAGATCAGCGAGTTCCCGGATTCCATAAGATATGCGTGCCTGATTTCCCGGGCACCACCATGTCCTTCCACCCATCTCCGTTCAGGTCCGCTACCCGGATTTGCAGGCCGGTTCCGGCCTGGCCCCGGTGTAAAACTTCCTTGGTAAAGGAAACGGTGCCCTCTTTTTTCCGGATGGGAATGTAACGAACCAGGACAACCTCGTCCTCCGCCCCCCGGTCTCTCCCGCTATGAGCATAATATCTTTTCCCGCTGATAATCTCAGGCCTACCGTCGTTATCTAAGTCCTCCCAGACCAGGGCATGCATCTGGCTGATTTCCCTGTCAATTACATGGTGCTTCCAGCGGGTACGCCCATCTTTTTCAGGTGCAAGCTGCTCATACCAATAGATGCCATAATTGTGCCCATCCCCCCAGATCAGGTCATTTCGGCTATCCCCGTTTAGGTCGAGCACCAAGATCGGGCAACTGGCAAAAGGCAGGGTGAAATCCTTCCTCCACTTCCAAACTTGCCCCCATGGGTTTTCCGATGGCCGTTCATACCAGCCCTGCATGAATACGATATCATCAAGCCCGTCCCCATTGATATCGCCAAACCCCTGCCCGTGCCCATTCCCGCACTCCGAAACCACATGCTTGCTCATGCCCTCCATCCCCTTCTCCCCTTTGAACTGCCAGACCAGCATGGGGTTTTTATTATTCCAGCTATTGACTATGAAGTCGGGCCTGCCATCCCCGGTAAAGTCCTTAAAAAAACTGATTTCATTGTGCTGATACCCGGTATCGATCAGCACATATTGCTTCCATGGCTTCGGGCTTTGCTTACGGATATCTCCCGGGTTTTCAAACCACAACACTTCCGGTTTGGTAAACTGTCCTGCAATCACATCCAGGTCACCATCCCCATCCACATCCCAGATAAAATCACCATTGTCCTGCATGTAATCTTTCCCAAATGCTTCAATGCTTCGAAATTTCACGGGCACCCAGCCCGGGTTTAGAAAGTAGTGCTCGCCCGCGACCACATCGGGCTTTCCGTCGCCGTCGATATCCCCGACTGCACAGGATTCAATCTTGTCCTTGTACAATGGTTGAGCCTCAAAACGTAAGGCGGCTGAAACCAGAAGGGGCAGGCAGGCAAATAAGGAAAAAAATATTTTCATCGTGGAAGAAACTTACCCGGAATTACCCCCTTATGTCTCCCTCAAAATTTCCTCAGCCTAGCAGGAAGACACTGTGGTGGGGGGGCCGTTTGTAATTTTCCTTGATTAATTCTGTAAATCTTTACTGAATCCTCTCCTTTTACAACTGAGCTTATCCACCCCAAACGGAATTTTAAAAACCATGGAAATCAAAAATAAATCCAAAGTCAAAATCGGGGTTGTCCCCACCCACCTTATGTTTGTCGGTGCCCTCGCACCTGATGAGTCCGGCAAGCTTCCCCGCACCCGTTCCGGCGATCTCAAGATTGTATCCGGCATGCGCCTGCTCTGCCGCACATCCCCGGTAAAGCTAGACACCGTGCAGGTCACCCTTTTCCCCGGCACCGACCCCAAAGACTTGCAGGATATGTTTAAGGGTCTTAAATCCCTCAAGCTTGAAGTCCACCTGATCATGATGGTCGGCGGTGCCAACCCGCTCAACCCCAAGGATGAGGATGCCGTGGTGGATATGCTCAACTCCGGCCTCGCGGTGGCTAAAAAGTACAAAGTCAAACATGTGTCCTCCACTTCCTTCGAGGAATGGCTTTCCGGGAAAAAACTCAAAGGAAAAGCCTTTGATAATGCAGTCCAGCAGGTGATCAAGCTTCATGCCCGTTGCTACAAAGAGTCTGCACTCGATAAAAGCTCCGTCGAAGCCTGGCACCTGGAATTCCTCCGCGGGGTTGAATTTCAGAATTTCACCAATGCTGCCAAAGCGGCCAAGGTGGTCAACGGGATCAACAAGAAGATCAAAAAGAAATTTTTCAAGGTCATGATTGATGCCGCCCACTGCGGAGACTCCGACCTCTCCCTTGCGGAAAATGAAAAAGTCATCAAGGACCTCGCCAAGACGGACGCCCTCGGTATCTTTCACGCCTCGGCCAAAACCACCCGGGGCTGCCTCTCCACCGATGACGGGTGGATTGCCGCCCTGCTTGCCGCCTATGCCCCCACCGGCAAGTTAAAACATGTCTTCGTGGAACTCTTCCACCATGAAGACCCCGCCCTGGCCCCCTTGCGTAAAGCAGTCAAAGGCCACGGCGTGGACACCACAGACGGACGAACCTACAACAAGACCGTCACCGATGGGGTCATCGATGTGGCCCACCGTCTCAACAACCTGGCAGCCCGCAAATTGATCAAGGCCTAAAACCGCCTCCTTCTTCAACCGGAAAAGGGGCCCCGGGATTGCCCTATTATTGCCAAATCAAAATGATTTCATTTCGGTAATCACCCACCCTTTTGCACCCATTTCTATGATCAATCGAAGACAATTTGTAAGCGGCTGTGCACTGGGCCTGGGCCGGCTCCCTCATCCCGGTTTCAATGCAGGCCAAAACCAGGATATCCCCTGCCTACCACCGGGGGAAGGGCTATGATTACCAAAAGCCCCATTTCCCTAATGGTTCCCGCCTTCTCTTCCAGGGAGACTCCATTACCGACATGAATTGGGGAAGAAACCAAAGTGACCGCAACCACTACCTCGGGCACAGTTATGTCTTTCTGCTTGCGGCCCGTCTGGGCACGGATATGCCCGAATCCGGCCTCGAATTCTTCAACCGGGGAAAAAGCGGGAATAAGGTATCGGATCTAAAAAAACGCTGGCAAACCGATGCCCTGGATATGAAACCTGATCTGTTAAGCATACTGGTTGGCACCAATGATGTCGGCGTTGGCTTCCGCCACCCCTCCAGGAAAGTCACCCCGAAAATGTTTGAACGGGACTATCGTCACATTCTCCAGGCCAGCCGGAAAGCCAACCCTGCCCTGCGACTCGTGCTCCTGGATCCCTTTGTGCTTCCCACCGGGCCCCTGCAAAACCCCACAGCCTACCAGGCTCGCCGCCGGGAAACTGACCAGTTAAGACAGGTGGTTAGCCGTCTGGCCCAGGATTTTAAGGCTGCTCACCTCCCCACCCAGGATATCTTTGACCAAGCCAGCGAGACAGCCGACCCAAAAAACTGGATCTGGGACGGGGTACACCCGCTCCCTCCCGGTCATGAGTTGATTGCCCGCCACTGGCTCGACCTGGTCAGTAGTAAATGGCCCATGCCTTCCTGATACACCCCCTGCCAAACTTTTTTTTGGGCGGTTTTCCCTGCCACTGCCCAACCTTAGATGATTCAGGGGAAGACTCATGCAGGCCGGGGCATATGAACCTCCCCTTTTTAATTATTTCCCCTTCTTAATTTGCCTGCGTAAAAATTACTAATATTGAGTTAAAATATGATTTAAAAACTATCCATCCTTCTACTGGCTAGCCTAGCCGCATCCCTTCACGCCGCCCAGAAAGTCACCATCACCGGGAATGACACAATGCAATTCGATACCAAAGAATTCATGGTAAAGGCCGGGGAAGAAGTGGAACTAGAATTTAAAAATGTGGGAAAACTTCCCAAGATCGCCATGGGGCACAACCTGGTCATCCTCAAACAGGGGATTAGCTCCCTCAAATTTGGGCAGAAAATCATGACTATGGGTGCCAGTGCCACCAACCCCCTCCCCGATGCCAGCAAAGGAGATGTTTTGGCCGCCACCAAACTCTTAGGGCCCGGTGAATCCGAGACCATCACCTTCACGGTTGATGAGCCGGGCGACTACCAGTTTGTCTGCACCTTCCCCGGTCACTTTACCTTGATGCGAGGCATCATGGTGGTCAAATAAAGTTTTTTTCTCGCCTTCATTGGACTTTCCATCGGGTTGTTTCTGCTGAAACAAAGATTCTGTCGGTGGTAGCAACCAGGCGTAGAATAATTGTGTGCCCGTAAATCGTTTCGTTTGCCTGGCTCCGCCTCGACCCTAAGATCTCTTCGTCCTCATTCCTGGCCTTTTCGGAAACCAACACGGAAGCCGATATTGCCGCTAAGGTAGCTCTGGGTGTTACTGTTGTACTTAGCCGAACGCAGGTATCCGCCGCGATAGACCCGGTTCGCCCCAGAGGCCGGCCCATTGGGGTCGATCGTGGGATGATCAGAAGGGTACACGGAGTACCAGTCTGCTGTCCACTCCCACACACTGCCGTGCATATCGAAAAAGCCCCACGAGCGGCCAGCACCCAAAGGGCATACACCCGGGCGTGGGCCGTGTCCGCAGCCCTTCGTCCTGGACAGGAATTAAAGCGGGTAAATGTGGACTTCCCCACCTGGATGATTTGACTGGCTTGATACCGAAGCCAACCGGCTGGGAGTTCCCCGCCAGTCCCTGATCAAAGCCTGGATCGGTGAGATACTGGAATAAACCAAAAAGAAAGCCCTGTCAGCCTAAAGAGAGAAACATTTCACACCTCACCCTTCACTACTCACTCTTCACTCTTCCTATGCTCTTCAACATTCAATTCACACTCTTACTTTTATCTTCTTATTTGTAGGGGTGGTCATTGGGTAAATTATTGAGTAACCCCCATTTTCCGGCAAGGTATCCTTCAAGTCGTTGTACAACCTCGGAAGAGTAATCGTCTATAACCACTACTTCCATGATGGCTCCTTTAAATGCAGTGGCAACATTTCCACCCAATATACCAATATTGTCGGCAAAACTAAATGAATCTGTTGATTGAAATACATTGCTTCC
>Ga0181557_1001653_pt1 | contig 24656 bp, 24 predicted proteins | sample 011ome_23_FD_148632 | JGI IMG/M metagenome (GOLD analysis project Ga0181557, IMG submission 148632) | Coastal salt marsh microbial communities from the Groves Creek Marsh, Skidaway Island, Georgia - 011506CT metaG (spades assembly) | ecosystem: Environmental > Aquatic > Marine > Intertidal zone...
AATTATCCAGCCTGCCAGACGCTGGGGGCCTAACGTTGTCGGACGCGGCGCTCAAGCGTCTTGAGCAGTATCCTTGGCCGGGGAATGTCCGGGAACTGATGAATTTGGTCGAGCGACTTACTATTCTTCATGCAGGGCAAACCGTTGATATCCAGCAGCTGCCAGAAAAATACCGGTTCGCTGACGGCGCCGATGCACCTCCATCGGGCTCTGCCGGCTTGCCCGATGAGGGTGTTGATCTCAAGGACCATATCGCGCGCATGGAGATGCAATTGATCCAAGAAGCGTTGGACCGAGAAAACGGCGTGGTCGCCAAGGCCGCGGCACTGCTCGGTCTGCAGCGAACGACCCTCGTCGAAAAAATGAAAAAGCTTGGCATCCAGCGGGATTAATCTGTCAAAGTTTTGACTGCCAAAGGCAATTTCTTGCCAAAATAACCGTAACCTATTGTTTTTATTAATATTAAAAAGTGGGCATACTGCTTGCTTAAAGCTAGCCATCAACTGTTTTATGAAGGCTAGAAACCATGCAAGGGTCCCAAGTTCTAGATAGCGCAAGCCGCCATTCGGTCAGTAGCCCAATCTTGCAGGCGGAGCTGTTACAGACAGAGCTTTTGCAGACAGAGCTACTAGATGCGACGGATATCATTGCGCTGCAACTGGCCGACGAGCAGGGTCCTCAAGGCGCGGAGACCTTGGTCATCGGTGCTCAACCACGTTCTGTTTTTGAGGAGCTTTCAGAGGACGCATTACTTGACCAAGATTTTGCGACCCTGACCCAAAGCTTAAAGACGTCCTACGCCGAGTTACAAACCCGCGTGAATGACCTCACGGATGAACTGACCAACAGTCGAGCCGCCAGACAGCAAGAGCTGGCAGAAAAAGAGCAGCTCGCCAACCGCTTAACTGCCCTGGTCGATGCCTTACCCGGCGGCGTGCTAGTCCTCGATCGACATCACACCATTATTTTGGCTAACCCAGTGGCTGCAGAGCTGCTCGGCGAGCCACTTTTGAATATGAATTTTCTGACGGTCATCGCCGAGTGCGCGGCCTCCATGAGCCGAGACGGCACTCAAATCCTGTTGCGTTCTGGTCGGCGGGTGTCTTTGTCGAATCAAGTTCATGATGGTTATGGCGACCAAGTGGTGCTCATTACCGATGTTACCGAGACCTATGCTGCCCAAGCCGCCTCTCATAGAGACGAGCGTTTGGCAGCCCTGGGTGCCATGGTGGCGCGCCTGGCCCACCAAATTCGCACGCCGCTCGCATCGGCGCTGTTATATTTAGGTGCGATGCAGCGGGCAAACATCGCTGATGCCGAGCGGTGTGAAATCGGCGATAAAGTCAAAAGCCGGTTAAAGCACCTCGAGTCGTTGGTCAACGATAGCCTGCAGTATGTCAAAGGCGGCGAAACCAGCGCCCAGGATTGTTCGTTGTTCGAATTGTTGGATGCCCTTAAAGCTTCTGTTGCGCCACTGGTTGCGGCCCAGCAGGGGGCTTGGGTCGAGTCTCGTCCGGCCAAAGACATTCAGATCTTGGCTAATCAAGAAGCTTTGTTGTCGGCGTTGGTCGCGATTGCTGAGAATGCGCTTCAGGTCAAGCCGGCCGCAACGATTCAGTTGGCCGCGACCTTAGATGCTGCCGGCCTGACCATTTCAATTACGGACGACGGTCCGGGCATCAATCCCGACATTATTGAACATATTTTTGATCCCTATTACACCACGCGGCCGGGCGGCACCGGCCTAGGTCTTGCACTGTCGGCGGTGATCGCTCGCAATCACGACGCCTTGCTGACAGCGGACAACGTCGCCACGGGTGGCGCAATATTTTCGATGACCCTGCCGAGAGAACGACTAGAGCCAAACGCGGGCGAGGCCTGCGGGTTAAATACAGATATCGGAGAAACCCAACATGGATAACCTAAACCCGTCAGAGGTCAAAGCTACGACCATTCTTGTGGTTGAAGACGATGCGTCTCTACGAGAAGCCATTTGCGATGCCTTAGGTTTTGCGGACTATCAAGTTGTGCCAGCGGTCAATGGCAAAGAAGCGCTTGCGGTGCTGCATGGCGAACGCAGCATTGACTTGGTGTTATCCGATGTTGAGATGCCAGAGGTTGGCGGCATCCAACTTTTATCAGAAGCCAAGTCAAAGTGGCCAGAGATCCCATTTGTGCTGATGACGGCATATGCCGAGGTCAGCCAGGCGGTGGAGGCGATTCAACAGGGGGCAGCCGATTATTTGGTCAAACCTTTTGAAGCCGATGTTTTGATTGCTTTGATGGATCGTTTGACTCGTCGCTTTGAGACGCACACTGGCGTCATTGCTGAAGACACACGAACCCAAGCATTGGTAGATATCGCGCATCGCGTCGCGCTATCGGATGCCACGGTGATGATCAGCGGTGAATCCGGCAGTGGCAAAGAAGTGTTTGCGCGACTCATTCATGAACATTCGCCCCGTGGTGCTGGGCCCTTTGTGGCAATTAATTGTGCGGCCATCCCAGAGAACATGCTGGAAGCCGTTTTGTTTGGTTATGAAAAAGGTGCCTATACCGGTGCCGTCAATGCCAGTGCCGGTAAGTTTGAACAAGCCAACGGCGGCACCCTGTTGCTTGATGAAATCTCTGAAATGGATCTCGGTCTACAGGCTAAATTGCTGAGGGTCTTGCAGGAGCGCGTGGTCGAGCGTTTAGGCTCGAGCAAAGCGATTCATCTTGATGTGCGGGTGCTTGCAACCACCAACCGCAATTTAAAAGCAGAAGTCGAGGCCCAGCGCTTTAGAGAAGATTTGTTTTACCGGCTGAATGTATTTCCTTTGTATTTGCCAGCGCTTAGAGACCGCGCTGGCGATGTTGCGCCCCTGGCACAGCATTTTTTAAATCAGTATGCGCCAGGGCAAGATGTGCACTTTAGTGAGGCGGCGTTACTTAAACTGATTGAGCATGCTTGGCCAGGCAATGTCCGAGAGCTGGAAAATGTCGTTCAGCGTGCGCTGATTCTTAAATCAGGGCGCACCATCGACGAATCGGTGGTGCAGTTCGAACACAGTGCCCTTGGCGAAATGCCAACCGAAGTGGCGTTACCACTGGACAATGTTTCGGTGACCGCCGAGCCCGCCTTGGGGTCAGGCCTAAAGGCCCGGGAACAAGCGTTGATACTTGATGCGCTAAAAGCAGAAAAAGGTAGCCGAAAAGGCACCGCCGAGCGATTAGGCATCAGCCCACGGACCTTGCGATATAAGCTGGCGAAATTTAAAGAAATGGGGGTTGCCCTACCGGCCTGATCGGCCAGTTAGTGAGGCAGTGCTAAAAGGAAGCAACGGTTATGAGTATGGAAATCAACGCAGTGTTGGATCAAATGCGGGCGATGCGGGTAGCTGCAGGCGCCGATATCGCAGCACCACCAACTCGGGTCGAGGGTCCTAGTGAGTTTTCAAATATACTGCAAGACTCGCTGCGCTCGGTGTCTGAGGTGCAAAAAACGGCGGGAGATTTATCCTTGGCCTACGCCGGCGGTGATGAATCGGTCGATCTAGCCGACGTCATGCTGTCGATGCAAAAGGCCAGTTTGTCGTTTGAGTCGGTCGTCCAAGTGCGCAATAAAGTACTGTCGGCTTACCAAGACGTGATGAATATGCCGGTGTAACCGGCGGCGGAGCGGTTGAGCGCATAACGGTTAGGCACCCTAAAAAGTTAATCAAAGTAGAATTGAGTTAGGAAAATCACCATGGCTGTTTTAGAACCATCAAAGGCCTTCGAGCAATTTAACGCAGTATCCCAGTTACCGGTCCTGAGGCAAATCGGGCTGATGGTGGGGCTGGCGGCGAGCATTGCCCTTGGCGTTTATATCGTGCTTTGGGCCCAAGAGCCGGTATACACGCCGCTTTATGGCGACCTCTCAGAGATGGACGCCTCCCAGGTGATCAACGAATTAGAGCAATCGGGTACGCAGTATAAATACGATGCTGGCTCCGGCGTTATTTCGGTGTCGGCGGCGGATATCCACGAAGTGCGTATCCGCATGGCCAGCAGCGGTTTGCCAAATAGCTCCGAGCGGGGCATGTCTGTGTTATATGAGGATCAATCTATTGGTACCAGTGCCTTTATTGAAGGCGCTCGTTATAACCAAGCCATCGCCGAGGAACTGCAGCGCTCGATCGCGTCACTCGATATTGTGACTGCCGCCCGGGTGCATCTTGCGATCCCACAAAAATCTGCCTTTATCCGCAATCGATCCAAAGCCAATGCTTCGGTGGTAGTCAGTCTGGCTAGGGGCCGTTCTCTGAACGAATCCCAGATTGCTGGGATTGTCTACTTGGTCGCGTCCAGTGTCTCTGACTTGGATCCAGAAAATGTCACCCTCATCGATCAGCGCGGCCGGCTGCTCTCTGGACAAGGCGGCTCTGAAGAGATGCAGATGAGCAACGAGCAGTTGCGCTATACCAATCAAATTGAAAACAGTTTTACCGAGCGGGTGATTAGGTTGCTAACGCCGCTTTATGGTGAGGACAACGTTCGGGTTCAAGTAACCGCTGCGATCGATCATACCGCCGAAGAGCGTACCGTCGAGCAATACGGCCAGCAGGCCCCAGTCCTCAGGAGCGAGCAAATCTCTGAGGATACGTCGATGCAAGCGAATGCTGCGGGCATCCCAGGCGCGTTAGCACCGATACCGCCGAATGCGGCAGACGAGGAGGCCGCGGCAGAGGGCGCTGCGCCGAGCAATACCTCAACTCGGTCAACCCGTAATTACGAGATGGATCGCACGATCAGCCACATCAAGGCGACCGGTGGTCAAATAGAGCGCTTATCAGTCGCGGTCGTTCTGAACTATACCGAGCAACCGGTTGCAGCAGATGCTGCCGCCCCTGAAGACGGTGAACCCGCAGAAGCCCAACCTGCAACCCAGATGCAGGCGCTAACGCCCCAAGAAATTGCCCAGGTCGAACAGATCGTTCGTGAGGCCATCGGGTTCGATGCGGCTCGGGGCGACACCGTAAGTATTACTTCTGCCCAATTCAAAACCTTTGACATAGAAGCGCCAGAGCCGCCCGGGTTCATGGATTCACTCGGCGACTACAGCGGTGCCGGCAAAATGTTGCTGGGCTTTATCGCACTGCTTGCGCTCATCTTTGGGGTTCTTAGACCAATCCTGAAAAGCTTGGTGACAGCCAGTGCCCAAGCCGTGGCAGCCGGCGCGCAGCCTCGGTACGTAACCCCAGAGGGCGTCGCTTATGATGATCAAGGTCAGCCGATGGCCCTTGCCCCAGGGCAACAGCCCGGTCAGCTAGCGTCTCCCCAAGGGGCAGGTATGCCCGGGGCTGCGATGGCCGGCATGGCAGGCAGCGCAATGCCACAGCAAAGTTATGATCAACAATTGGGCCGAGCGCGGGCGATGGTTGATGAAGATCCAGCACGGGTAGCAGGTGTATTAAAGAATTGGGTGGCCGCAGATGCCTGATAATGCCACTGATTTAAACGGCGCGATGCGCGCCGCCGTGTTCTTGCTGAGTCTGGGTGAAGAGGCTGCCGCGAACGTCTTAAAGCATATGGAGCCGAAAGAAGTCCAGAGCGTGGGCCGGGCGATGGCAGAGCTGAATACCGTCTCAAGTGAAAACTTAACGGCTGTTATCCAGGAATTTCTAGAGACATTGTCTGCAGACGGGGCTGTCGGTGGAGACCCAGCAACTTACGTGCGGTCAACACTAAATCGGGCTTTGGGTGAAACCAAAGGTAACCGAATGGCAAACCGGATTCTTCAAGGCAGAGATTTCAAGGGTATGGAAACCCTCAAATGGATGGATGCCGAATCGGTAGCCATGATTTTAAAGCATGAGCATCCGCAGATTTGTGCCATTGTGTTGAGTGCACTCGATGGCGATCACGCAGCGGAAGTCTTGTCTTTTCTGCCGGTCGAGGGGATCCCAGACATCATGATGCGTATCGCCAATCTTGATCAGATTCACCCCCAAGCGCTTGCTGAACTAGATGATCTATTGCAACGCCAAGTCGTTGAGGCGTCACCTGTACCGCCGGAAAAAGTCGAAGGCAAAAAAATCGCCGCCGATATTATCGGCTTTTTGGACTCGAATGTTGAAGCCGAGGTCCTCGATCGAATCACCGAAGAAGACGAAGTCATGGGCAACGAGATTCGGGATCTGATGTTTATCTTTGACAACCTATTGGCGCTTACCGACCGGCACATGCAAAGACTATTGCAGGATGTTGCCAGTGATAAATTGGTGATTGCGCTCAAAGGCGCCTCGGAAGAAATGAAAAACAAGATTACCGGCAATATGTCTTCCCGGGCGGCTGAGATGCTGCTTGAGGACCTAGAACTAAAAGGTCCGGTGCGCCTAAGCGAGGTCGAGGACATGCAAAAAGAGATCTTGCAAGTTGCCATCAATTTGTCGACGGACGGCGAAATTGCCTTAGGCGGCAAAGGAGGCGATGAATATGTCTGATGCCTCAGTCCTCGCATTTGAATCTTGGCGAGCCCCTGAGCTCTCCAGTCAGAAAGAACCCGTCTTAGATGCGGCCGCACTGGAGGCGATTCGGCAGGCAGCCTACGATGAGGGTTTTGCAAAGGGCCTCGCCGATGGCGAGGCCGAAGGCGTTGCTCGGGGATTGGCGCAAACTCAAGATCGCGCCGATCAATTTTTGGCGTTGCTTCAGGGGATTGATCAGCCACTGGTCGACATGGATGCACACCTGGCCAGAGAGGTCGCTAATTTGGCGGCCCTAGTAGCGGGGGAGCTTGCCCGCAGCGCAGTGACAGCAGATCCTGAGACCTTGTTTGGTCATATACAACGCATCAGCGAAGCCTTGCCAAGTCTTCAGCATCCCCCAAAGATTTTCTTGCATCCTCTCGATCGCGAGCTGGTGCAAAGCTATATCAACGATCTACCTGAGGAGCACCCTGCCAAGAGCTGGCCGCTTCACGATGAGCCTTCCCTTGATCGGGGCGACTGTCGTTTGCAAGGTCGGGATTCAACGCTGAATGCGGATCTAACGCGGTTAGCCAAGGATATGGTCAAGGGTGCGTTAACCGAGGCCACATTATGAGTGAGTCTCGAGCGCCAGTAGATTTGGCTGAGCGTAGTCAAACGCTTGCGAACATGGTGGGCGCGGTCGGTGGCAAGCTGAAGCCGGTTACACCTGTGCTTGAAGGCCGCTTGGTGCGAATGGTGGGCCTAACCTTTGAAGCGGTGGGATGCCAGGCCGCCATGGGAAGCCGTTGTCGTATCGTGCCGGATGTAGGTAGCCCCGTCGATGCTGAAGTTGTTGGCTTTTCTGATGAAAAACTTTATCTGATGCCCATCGGCGATAGCCGAGGGCTAACGCCTAATGCCAGAGTCATCCCGCTGCCCGATACCGATCGGGTCGAGGTTGGCCCAGCGCTTTTGGGTCGCATCATCGACGGCGCTGGCTCACCGCTGGATAGTAAAGGCCCCATTTTTACCAAGGCTACCCGGCCGCTCGAGGGTGAAAGCCGCAATCCCTTGGATCGTCAGCCGATTACCGAGGTGTTTGACGCGGGTATTCGCGCGATTAATGCACTGTTAACGGTTGGACGCGGACAAAGGATGGGGCTTTTTGCCGGCAGTGGCGTGGGTAAGAGTACATTGCTTGGTCTTATGACGCGCTACGCCGAGGCAGATGTCGTTGTGGTCGGGTTGATTGGCGAACGTGGCCGTGAAGTGCAGGAATTTATCTCGCATACCTTGGGTGAGGCCGGTCTTAAGCGGTCGGTTGTGGTCGCCACGCCAGCTGATTCAGCGCCCTTGATGCGCGTCCATGGCGCGCTGCGTGCGACCGCCATTGCCGAATACTTCTGTGAGCAGGGCAAGAACGTGTTATTGCTCATGGACTCGCTTACCCGGTTTGCTCAGGCGCAACGTGAAATCGCGCTGTCCATTGGCGAACTACCGGTTTCTCGGGGCTTTCCGCCGTCGGTTTTTGCGAAGTTGCCTCAGCTCGTTGAGCGTGCCGGTATGGGAGCGACGGGTGGCTCGATTACCGCCATCTACACGGTGTTAGTTGAGGGCGATGATAATGAGGACCCAGTTGCCGATGCCTCACGCGCGATCTTGGATGGCCATATTATGTTGTCGCGGAAACTCGCGGAATCTGGCCTATATCCTGCGATTGATCTAGAGGCTTCCGTCAGCCGGTTAATGTCGCAAATTACCGATCAGTCGCAACAGCAGTTAGCCCAACGGTTTAGAACCTTGAGTGCAATCTATGAGCAGAGTCGAGACCTTATCAGTGTCGGTGCCTATGTTGCCGGTAGTGATCCCAGAATTGACGCGGCGATCGCGGCTTACCCGGCATTGCGCCGGTTTATTCAGCAAGGGCTGGATGCGCATTTTAGCACCGAGGAGAGCTTAAGCGCGCTTAATGCGCTTGAGAGCTTGCTTGGTGTGGCCGATGAAGCCGCTGCAGCCTCACCCGAAACCCAGTAAACCTTGAATTGACTCAAAGGATTGAGCCTTTATGACCGTTAAACGCAGCAAAAGAATGCAGAAGTTGGTGGACATCGAATCTCAGATTGCAAGGCCTTTGCTGTCGGCCTTCAAAGCTGAGCAAGTGCGATTGCAGCAAGAAAAACAGGCGCTCAGCGATCTGCTTGGTTATCGCGATGAGTACTCGTCCCGGTTTAAATCGACGGGCGATGCCGGGATTTCGAGTTTTCAGATGCAGGACTTTCACTGCTTTTTACAGAAACTCGATGATGCCATTTTTGGTCAGCGCCAAGCCCTTATCATGACTCAGCAACGTCTTGAGGCCGCTCAAAAAGCTTGGCAGCAGGCCCAGCAACGGGTAGATGCCCTCCAAAAAGTGACCGAACAGTCAGCCAGTGAAGAGCAGCGCCTTGCCAGAAAGCAGCTTCAGCGCAAAGTCGAGGAACGCTTTGGGTTATCAGAATCCAACGCGTATTCGACTTAAAGCTAAGGTCTAGCGATTGGGTAGCGAATTGAAGGTTTAATGGCTTTCGGGGATTAGGCTTTGGATAACACTCCAGATCGCTGAGTAGACAGTGTTTCAGCTAGTGCTTGAGCTAGTGCCATCGCTAGGGTCATCGACAGTGCTAAAGACAGCTTCTTAAATGGCGCGCAAGACGGTGCCTTAAGCGGCCTATCGGCAAGCCGACGAGACAAGCGCGCGGATGCAAACGGCTACAAGCTTGTAACAAATGGGGTGTACTGAGTAACAAAAGACTGCCGAGCAGGGCCCTGGTAAGACGGGTCGGAACGGGTGCTTAGCATCGTTCGGTGAGGCGGCCCGACAGGATCAGTAAAGTTGGCCTAGTTTCTGCAATCACAAGGGCAGATGCTTTTAGTGTGATGCATAGGCCCAGATCATGACCACCGCCGTTGATTTAAATAGCCAAGCGCTTCCGATACTCGGAGACGCGAGCTTGGCTGCTAAAGAGGCCGCAGGGAGTCAAAATTCTGGCGGCCGCGGTTTTCAAGCAGCGTTAGCGGACGCCCAATCAACAGATAAAAATAACCAATTAAATCAATTAGATGCTAGCCATGAGGGGCAAAACTCGGGCCAAGGTGGCGCGTCAGACCGTAGCGCCTCTAAGGTGGAGTGGGGTAGTGCAGCTGAAGCCCGCGCCGACCGGTCCCGGCCTGGAGCTGAGCCAGATCATGGGGCCGCAAAGGCCAGCGGGTCGGCCCTGAGCGAAAGTGTCCCAAGGCAACAATTGCCACTCGATGGCAAGGATTTGCCCGAACCTAGTCTACAAACGGGGGTGTTGATCGCTGCATCAGCTGTAGCGAATGCGCCTGGCACTATTGCGCCTAATGCTCCTGCTGAAACCCATGCGTTAAGCCCGTCGCTCCTTGCGTCGGCGCAAAAGGCCAGCCCTTTAACGGGAGTAAATCAGCAATCGATGCCGCAGCAGAGCACGCTCAATGCCGCTGGCGAATCCCTACTGGGTCGTACAGGTCAAGCCTTTGACCAGCCTTTGCCTGGCGTCGGGGCACAGGCAGCGTTGCAGCACAGCCGTGAAGCAGCCCTGAATCTGACGAAGGATGGGGCTGTCGGCACGTCGATATCGACTGGAGCGGCGGTAGCTCGAATCGGGGCGCAGTTTACCGATAACTTGAAAAGCGATCGTTCGCTAGCGCAGGTGTTGCAATCTGGGGATACGCGGCTAAGCCTACCCTCTGGGTCAACTGTATTGGGCGCCGCGCAGGTCGCGCAGTTTGATCGTGCAGGTGACCTTGGACGTCGAGTGCGCGGTCAGGCGAGCAGTCAAATCGGGTTGATATCGAGTGCCGGCCGGGCAGCACAATTTGGGGCAACCGCCTCGATGGGTTCAGAGTTTAATCGCCAGCAATTGTTTGCAGATTTATTAATGCCGAAGGATACCCCCCTACAAACCGGGAGCCAATTAGGCCCTAACTTGCTGCTTGCCGAACCAGCAACAAAGGCGGCGATCCCATTGCCTCTGGTGCCGAACCCTATTTTCGCAGGCGATGCTGGCCTGAATCCTACCTTCAGATTGCCTTCAGGCTTTGAGGTCAGCGGCGCTTCGGGTCAAGGTCAAATGTTAACGCCCTTCCAGCAAGCGGCTTGGGCCCAAGAGCTAGCTCAGCAAGCGAAGTTTATGGTCCGTGATGAACTGCGATTCGTCGAATTGAAGCTTAATCCAGCTAACCTTGGCAGCATCGAAGTGGTCTTAAAACAAGAAGATGACCAGACCACGCTGATGTTTTTTGCTAAGAATCAACTGGTTCGAGAAGCCCTTGAATCGAGCCTGCAACGGCTGCAAAAGAGTTTTTCAGATGATGGTTTGCAATTAGATGAGGCCTTCGTGTCGGATCAATCACTCGCAGAGCACAAGGAATCAGAGGGCAACAGTTTTGCTGACACCGAGCAACATCAAAGTGGTCCTCAGAGTGGGCTAGCGGCTATTGCTGAAACAAACCCTGATACATCTGCGGGGCCGTTGATTCCAGCCAATGATCATCGTATCGATCTATGGGCATGAACCAGCCTGAGATTCGTGCCTTTGCGCAATCAATCTAATTTGAGTGTTTTGCTGCTAACGCATGGGTCGTGTGTTATCTGATTTAGCGTGGGCTTATATACTTTACTATTGCTCTATTGCTCTATTGCTCTATTGCTCTATTGCTCTATTGCTCTATTGCTCTATTGCTCTATTGCTCTATTTTTTCTTTTTCGCTTGTCTTACCCACTAAACCCCTTAAGCTTTTTAGGCGCTAAACGGCTAAACGGCTAAACGGCTAAACTTCTAAATCGTTAACGCTCAACTGCTCAACCGCTCAACCGCTCAACCGCTAGCTCTCTAACTCATTAAATCTTTAAACCACTAAACCGCTAAACCCCTAATTCTCTTGTTCTCTAATTCTCTAACTCTGTAACTCTCTAAATCTCAAAATCTTTAAGCCTCTGGGTAATCCCTCCTGATAGTAGTTGAACTCAAAAGTAGGATTTTCCTCTATAGATGAACAAGGAAAACCTCTGTGAAGAAGTCCCGATTTACCGACAGCCAGATATTGGCCTTCCTCAAAGAAGCTGGCGTCAAAGTGCTGGGTCTGTGTCGTAAGCATTGCATGAGCGACGCGATACAGTGCCGGAACTCGCTTATCCTAGGCCTTACCGACCCCTTCAAACGTGCCGAAAAGCGGTGCAATGCCGCTAGTTCCGTACGAGTGGACTTATCCGCGCTTGGTTGCGGGTTTGTTGTCAGTCCTAACAATCGCGGGTGATCCTCTGGCTTTTTTGGCGCTCGACTGGAGGTATCGGTGGGCGCGATTGCATGAGATCTGGGTTACTTGGCAACGCTATGTTCTCACCGTCAAGCGACTGCGCTCAGGCATTGTGAGGTCCCGCCGAGTCGTCTGCTAGGAAACTTGACGTTACAGACCCACTAAACCGTCAAAAATCTGTCTTTTACCGAAATTAACCGCCCGATTATTTCCAAGACATTGTTTTATAACTATTTTTTTATTGGCATGCCGGTTGCTTTATGAGAAGGGCAAAACGCGGTTTCGTGGCCTAAGGGGCGAGTCAATAATCTGGGCAAAAGCGATAGCAGGGAGCGCTTGCGGTCAGAAAGTCAGAGTGACAGTCTGAGGTTAACGAAACAAACGGGAGAACAGTGTGAATAAATTGGTTTTGATTGGAGCAGTGGTTGGCGCGCTTTTATTGGGCGGTGGCGGCATGGCGTATTACTTCACATCAGTTGCTCCGCCGGTAGCCACAGAAGAGCCCAAAGATACTCGGAGCTTTATCTACGTCGAAGTACCGCCGGTGGTCGCAAATTTTGAATACCAAGGCAGCATGCGATACCTACAGGTGACGGTAAATTTGCAAACCCGCAGCCAAGAGTCTGCCACGTTAATGGACGAAAATGCGCCATTAATCCAAGGAGAAATTCTTATGCTGATGCAGGCGCTGGATTTTGGCGTAGTCAGAACGGTCGAGGGTAAGCAAGCGTTGATCGCTCAGATCGATGAATCCATTCGAGTCTTGTTTGACAGCATGAGTATGGACGGCTTCGAGTTGGAGCGAGTGGTGTTAACCGGTTTCGTGGTGCAGTAGCGATGAGTGATGATGACCTGCTTAGCCAGGAAGAGAAAGACGCCCTGATAAAAGGGGTCGAAAGCGGAGATGTCGATATCGACCAAGCAGAGTCGATGTCGGGAGAAGCCAGGGCGTTCAATTTTGCGAGCCAAGAGCATCGTCTGCTCGATAGTTTGCCTAGATTGCAAACGGTCTCTGAATTATTTGTTACCGCCTCTAGTGAAGCCATCGCTAAGATGTTTCGTAGCGAGCCTTTGATCGAAGCTAGACCGATGTCGACTCGAGGACAGCAGGACTTTATCGAAAGTTTGCCATCATTATGCAGCGTCGCAGTGTGCACGATGAGCCCTCTGGAGGGTCGTTGGCTGTTAGTGATTGAATCAAAGCTGCTATATATCTTGGTCGATCGCTATTTTGGTGGCAAAGGTCTGGCGCCGAGTGCCCAACGGTCTAAACAGTTCACGCCGATCGAAGAGCGGCTAGCAAGGCAAGTCTCTGATTTACTGCTCGCTGATCTGGCTACAGCCTTTGAAGATGTTGCAGTGCTTGAACCCGCGATCGAAGAAATCGAACACAACCCAGAACATCTAACCCTACCGACGAGTCATGAGCCGGTTATTCAGCTCAGTCTGAATATTGGTTTTATCGAGGATGCCGGGGTTTGTCACATTGTGATGCCTTACGCCATGTTCGAGACCATCAAAGACAAGCTTAATCTCGCTGGCGAAACCAAAGCACCTAAATTTAACGCCGAGTGGCAGCCCAGGATCCGTCAGGGATTGCGCCAGGCAGAGGTGCTCGTGACAGCGGAACTAGACGAACTGAAACTGACCCTTAGACAAATTCTTGACCTAGTGCCAGGGGATGTCCTCCCGATTAAGTCGCCAGATAACGTTACCGTGAAGGCCGAGGGTGAAACCTTATTCTTCGGTAAGTTTGGCGCAGCTGAAGGGCACAATGCGGTCAAGATCACCCAGTCAGGGTTGGAATAACTGAACACCAAAAGCGCGGATTATTTTTTAAGGAAAGCATCATGTCAGAAGAATCAACAGAGGCTCAAAGCGTAGCGACTCCAGAAGTCAAAGCAGATCAAGCGCCGGGCAGCCATCGCGAAGCCAATCTAGACGCGATCTTAGATGTTCCGGTCACGCTAACCCTTGAGATCGGTCGGACGAAATTGCCGATTAAAGATCTGCTTAGCCTAGGCCAGGGCTCAGTCATCGAGCTCGAGCGAATGGTTGGCGAGCCTCATGACGTGTTAGTCAACGGCACATTGATCGCCCAGGGCGAAGTCGTGGTCGTCAACGATCAGTTCGGCATTCGCTTCACCGATATTGTCAGCCCCGCTGAACGCGTTCAACGATTGAAATAGGAAATCTTAAATGCGCCACTTGATGACATATGGTTTAGCAATCGCCTTGGCTTTGTTTGCTGTCTCAGCAGGTGCTGAGTCGGCGGCGCCTATCGACACGGCGAAAGAGGGCATCTTCACCCCAGCTTACTTACTGCAATCCTTTGTAGGTTTGATCATTGTCATCGGTTTAATTCTGATTTTAGCCATGTTGTTCCGGCGCTTTGGCGATACCGGGATGGGCGCACCAGGCAACATGAAAGTATTAGGCGGCTTGTCGGTCGGCCAAAGAGAGCGGCTGGTGTTGGTGCAAGTAGGCACCAAGCAACTACTTGTTGGCGTTTCCCCTGGCAGCGTCAATCAACTCATGGTGTTTGATGAGCCACTTGCCAATACAGCGCCGACCAACGCTGGCGCAGTGAGCGCTTGGCAGCAAATGTTTAAACCTGCTGCGGATAACAACGCGTCATGAACCGTTACCTTGCCCTATTCGCGTTGCTCCTGTTGCCACAATTCGGTTTTGCTGCAGAGCAACCCCTAACGCTGTTGACGATGCAGCCAGGCGAAGATGGCGCCGAGACCTACTCGACGAGTATCCAGATACTTTTAATCATGACGTTGCTGAGCTTGTTGCCAGCAATCTTGATGACCATGACCTCTTTTACCCGAATCATTGTTGTGCTCGCGATTTTAAGACAAGCCATGGGCACGATGCAGACGCCGTCCAACCAAATCTTGCTTGGACTGGCGTTGTTCACCTCTTTTTTCATCATGTCACCGGTTTTTGAAAAAGCTTATGAAGCGGGTGTGGAACCGTACATGGCCCAGGAAATGAATTTCGAAGCCGCCATGGAAGCGTCGGTTGAACCGTTTCGCGGGTTTATGATGAGCCAGGTCCGAGAGGCGGATCTGTTGCTGTTTACCAGTCTTGCCGAATCAGAAGGTTATGAGACTGAAGCCGATATACCTTTGTCTGTGTTACTCCCTGCCTTTGTCACCAGCGAACTCAAGACAGCCTTTCAAATCGGGTTTTTAATTTTTATTCCGTTTTTGATCATCGACCTTGTCGTGGCAAGCGTGTTGATGTCGATGGGCATGATGATGTTGTCACCGATGCTCATTTCTTTGCCGTTTAAAATTATGTTGTTTGTCCTGGTTGACGGGTGGTCCCTAGTTATCGGGACGATCACTGCCAGTTTTTATAGTTAAACCGTTGCGCTGAAGTAACGAAGCCGGATCTTCAAAGGAGACAGTGCCATGATGACGCCAGAAGTAGTGATGAATCTAGGCCAAGACGCGCTCATGATGACCATGATGTTAGCCGGTCCGCTGCTCCTTGCCGCCCTCGGGGTTGGCTTGCTGATTGGTATCTTTCAGGCGGCGACTCAAATCCAAGAAATGACCTTGAGCTTTATTCCGAAACTGGGCGCGCTGGTGGTTGCACTGTTAATCGGCGGCCCTTGGATGATTCGAACATTGGTCGAATTCACCACGCGCCTTTTTAACGATATTCCGACGTTGGTTGGCTAGCCCATGACCTTGTCTCCGGAACAGTTGATCGGCTTCGTCAACATGGTGTTTTGGCCCTTTGTGCGCATTGGCGCGCTGCTTATGGCATCGCCCTTGTTCGGCGCTCGCACATTTCCAGTAAGACAGCGCATTTTGTTGGCACTGTTAGTCAGTTTGCTAATCGCACCTTTGTTACCGCCGATTCCAATGATTCATGCGTTAAGCGCGGAAGGGTTTTTGATTACCGCCCAACAAATTGCTGTAGGGGTTGCTATGGGGTTCATCCTGCAGATGGTGTTTGCGGCGATGGTGGTTGCCGGGCAGACCATCGCAACCAGCATGGGGTTAGGTTTTGCGGCAACCATTGATCCTCAAAACGGGGTTCAGGTCCCGGTTGTGAGTCAGTATTTTTTGATTCTGGCGACGCTGGTCTTTCTTGCCCTCAACGGTCATCTCGTATTGATCGAGACGATCGTCGAAAGTTTTTATCTCTGGCCAATTGCCAGTGGCGGGCTGCCTGAGAATCTCATGATGCAAACAGTGACTTGGATTTCGGCGGTGTTTAAAGGCGCCCTACTTATTGCTTTGCCAGCGGTCGCAGCAATCCTACTCGTCAACCTAGCTTTTGGCGTAATGACTCGCGCCGCGCCACAGATCAATATCTTTGCGGTGGGCTTTCCGATCACCATCATTGCTGGGTTCATCATGATTTTACTGAGCCTACCGGTATTTCTGCCCCAATTTACCACCCTGCTTGAAGCCGGTTTTCTGCAAATGCTGGTGATCCTGGAGTAAGGCATGGCAGAAGATAATTCCCAACAAAAAACCGAAGAACCTACCGAGCGCCGGCTGCAAGAGTCGCGCAAGAAAGGCCAGACTGCGCGTTCTAAAGAGCTTAATACACTGCTCAGTCTTATGGCAGCAGCCATTGGTATGGTGTTTCTGGGTCAATACTTGATGGCGGATTTGTTTCAACTCATGAGCCAAGGGCTAGGATTTGAACCCCAGCGGTTACGCAATCCCGATCAGATGTTCGAAGCGATTCGAGGCATGGCTGCAATGGGACTTGGGTCCATATTGCCGCTTTTCGGTTTGTTGGTGTTCGCTGCTTTTTTAGGCCCGGTTGCCATGGGAGGCATGGTGTTTAGCTTTGAGGCAGTCGCACCCAAGCTCGAGAAGATCAGCCCAATTAAAGGCCTTGGGCGAATGTTTGGTTTGCAAAGCTTGGTCGAATTGATCAAAGCGCTGTGTAAATTTTTGCTAGTGGGCGCGGCTGCTGTCGTCATTATCTATTACTCGATGGATAGCTTGATAGGGCTAGGGTTTACCTCAGTGTTTTCAGCGGTGGTAAGTACCGGCGATTTGCTGCTTTGGTCATTTATTGGGTTTAGTGCGGTTCTAATCTTGGTTGCCAGCATCGATGTACCGTTCCAGCTTTGGAATCACAAACAGCAACTGATGATGACCTTGCAAGAAGTTAAAGATGAGATGAAAGAAAGCGAGGGTCGCCCTGAAGTGAAAAGCCAGGTGCGTCGTATGCAGCGCCAGTTATCAGAAAGTCGCATGATGGATGCGGTGCCTATGGCGGATGTGGTCATCACCAACCCAACGCACTATGCCGTGGCGCTTAAGTATGACCAAGACGGCACCGGCGCGCCAAAGGTCGTTGCCAAGGGCCAAGATTTCATGGCTAAGCAAATTCGTGAGGTCGCCGCTGCTAACGACGTGCCGCTTTTTGAGGCGCCGCCTCTGGCTCGAGCGTTACACGGCATGGTTGAAATTGGCCATGAAATTCCTGGAGATCTATTTAAAGCAGTGGCCCAAGTATTGGCCTATGTCTATCAACTTAAAACCTTTAAAGAAACCCAAAAAGCAAGACCCGTAGCGCCGAGTTACTTCGACGTTCCGGCGCAATATCGAGGTGACATCGCATGACCATGAACGCACCCCAAACATCGGGCCAGGCAGCAGACTTTAGCCGAATGCTAAAAGCCGTGGGTCTTGGTACGCCGATTTTGATCTTGATGCTGCTAGCGATGATGGTACTGCCGTTGCCGCCGTTGGCCCTGGATGTTTTGTTTACCTTTAATATTGCACTGTCCTTGATGGTGCTTCTGGCTGCGGTCTATGCGCTGCGGCCGTTGGATTTCGCGGTATTTCCAACCATCTTGTTGATAGCCACTTTGTTGCGGCTAGCATTGAACCTAGCCTCGACTCGAGTCGTGCTACTCGAGGGCCACACAGGTACGGATGCGGCCGGTAAGGTCATTCAAGCCTTTGGAGATTTTGTTGTCGGCGGCAATTACGCGGTTGGTCTCGTCGTGTTCGCGATTTTGGTCATTATCAACTTTGTAGTGGTAACCAAAGGTGCAGGCCGGGTCTCCGAGGTGTCTGCTAGGTTTACCTTAGATGCCATGCCCGGTAAACAAATGGCGATTGATGCGGATTTAAACGCGGGCATTTTGTCCCAAGAAGAGGCCAGAACCCGTCGCTCAGATATTGCCAGAGAAGCTGATTTTTACGGATCCATGGACGGTGCCTCGAAGTTTGTGCGTGGCGATGCCATCGCCGGTCTTATGATTTTGTTTATTAATATTTTAGGCGGCTTGATCATCGGTATGGTCCAGCATGACTTATCTCTCAGCATGGCTGCTGAAAACTATGTGCTTTTGACCATCGGCGATGGCTTGGTTGCCCAGATCCCGTCGCTGTTGCTGTCTACAGCGACCGCTATTGTAGTGACCCGAGTGTCTGACTCATCTGAGATGAGCGAGCAGGTGTTTAGTCAGCTTTTTGGCTCGTCTAAATCGCTTTACATAACCGCAGGTGTGATCGGGTCTCTGGGCTTAGTACCGGGCATGCCGAATTTTGTATTTTTGAGTCTGGCTCTAGCCATTGCTGGGTTAGGCATGTTTTTAACCCAATCCCGCGAAGGTGAAGCCGAGCAGGTTGCTGCCGCCGAGCGCGAAGCCTTGCCGCCGCCTGCGCAAACTGATCAGGAGTTGAGCTGGGATGATGTGCCACAGATGGACATGATCGCCCTTGAAGTAGGCTACCGATTGATATCCCTGGTGGATAAGGCCCAAGGCGGCGAGCTCCTCGGCCGGATCCGTAGTGTTCGGAAAAAGCTATCCCAGGACTTAGGCTTTTTGCTGCAGTCGGTGCATATCCGCGACAACTTAGACCTTGATCCAAATCATTATCAAATCTTAGTGATGGGGGTGCCGGTCGCTGATGGCGTGATTTATCCTGGTAAGGAAATGGCGATTAACCCAGGGCAAGTCTTCGGTGAACTCAGTGGTATTGATGCTAAGGACCCGACTTTTGGACTTGATACAGTTTGGATAGAGCCATCTCAGCGTGAAGAAGCTCAGGCCTTAGGTTATACCGTGGTGGATGCAGGCACTGTCATTGCGACGCATTTGAGCCAAATTCTCAAAGATCATGCCTACGAATTTTTAGGTCATGACGAAGTTCAAAAGCTACTCGATAGCCTGGCTAAATCTGCGCCGAAATTGGTTGAAAGCCTGGTGCCAAATTTGTTGAGTTTAGGGGCTGTTTTAAAAGTCATGCAGAACCTGTTGTCGGAAGGTGTGCCCATTAAAGACGTGCGAACAATTTGCGAAGCTTTGGCGGAGGGCGCCCTAAAGAGTCAAGATCCTGACGCTTTAACGGGGGGTGTTCGGATGGCGTTATCTCGAACTATTTATGAACAAATCAATGGCTTAGCGCCAGAGCTCGAAGTTTTATCGTTGGAACCAAGGTTGGAACAGATGTTGCAAGATGCAGTACGAGGCCAGCAACAATCCATGGGCTTAGAGCCAGGGTTAGCTGAGCAAATGTTGCAACAGATTAACGATGGTGTCACACAAATGGAAAATCAGGGCAAGCCCGCGGTGTTATTAGTGGCATCAACGATCAGGCTTTGGCTTGCCAGCTTGGTCAAGAGCAATAACAAAGGGCTACATGTGTTGGCCTATGACGAAATACCAGCCGAGAAGCGAATTCGCGTGATCGGCACAATCGGGAATTCGCAGCAGGCGGCGTAGCGCCTGAAGCTTGGAGGCAAATATGGAAATTAAGCGATTTTTAGCAGACAACGTGCGCGAAGGCATGCTCAGCGTGCGCAGTGTTCTCGGTGCTGACGCCGTGATTCTATCGAACCGTCGGTTGGGTGATAAAATTGAAATTCTCGCGACCAACGAGTTTGATGCTGAGTCTCTAGATGTTTCAAGTGCTGCGAAAAAGTCGTCAGTGGAAGTCACCGCGTTTGGTGCAAGCCCCCAGGCAGTGAATCCACAGCCAGACCCAGCTGATGCTGGCAGGCAACCGTTGCAGGCAGGCTATGGGGCAGCAAGTCAAAATACTGAAGGCCAAGGCGCACAAGCTGCGCAAGGCGTAGCACTAGCACCTGCGGCAACGTCGCCAGCCCATCAAAACGACACGAGTCCGTCAGGCGATCCATTGCCGCGAAGGACGACAGAAATGAACCGGCCTAGGCAAAGCCTTGCCGTCCCAACGCTTCGGGATGTCGCTCCAATCAACCAGTTTGGAGCTGGTGCCTTAACAGACTTACAGCAGGAGTTGGGCACCTTAAAGTCCCTGCTGGTCGGTGAATTAGCCAAATTAAGAACGGCTTCAGTAGGCAGTGCTGACACTTATCTGCGGGCGCGAATGGCGCTGTCGGAGTTGGGTCTTAATCCAGGTAGCTTAGATCAATTGATGGCGTCCTTCGATGCAGATGTCTTTGACGCCTGTGAGGACGCTTGCAGTGAATGGCAGCAATTGCTGAAGTTGATCGGCGCCCAACTGATTGCACTCGATGAATCTCCGCTAGACGCAGGCGGCATCTTTGCTGTGATTGGCTCAACGGGTGTCGGCAAGACGACCACCGTTGCCAAGCTCGCAGCGCGCTACGCGCTGAAGAATGGCCGGGATTCAGTCGCGTTGATTACCACAGATGCGTTCAAGATGGGCGGGCAAGATCAGCTGATGACCCTAGGGAAATTGTTAAACCTACCGGTACAGGTTGCTGTCGATGCCGATGCATTGACCGCGGCGGTGGAACAGGTCAAAGACAAGCAGTTGGTACTGATTGATTCTGCTGGCATGAGTGATCGTGAAGTTGCACTGAACCGACACCTGAGCCGCATTCAGATTGGCAATACGCATCCCAAGAACTTATTGATCGTCTCTGCAACCAGTCAGCTTGGATTGGCAGAAGCCGTGGTAAATCAATATGACCACTCGCCAGTAACCGCAGCAGTGCTCACCAAAACGGATGAAGCGCTGAATCTAGGCTCCGGACTATCGACTTTGCTGAAAACGCAATTGCCGCTGGCTTATGTTTGTCATGGGCAGGGTATTTCCGATATTCGTTCCGCAAAAATCTCATCCCTCTTGAGCGAAGCGTTTGCTATGATGAAGGCCGAGCAGCGCACGTTAGTCAACGCAGAAGAGGGTGTCCAGATACATGCCTGAAGCAGTCAGAGTCATCGCAGTCGCCAGTGGTAAAGGCGGCGTCGGCAAGACCAATGTCTCGGTCAATCTTGCTGCGGCCCTAGCGCAGACCGGTCAGCAAGTGATGCTGATGGATGCAGATCTGGGTCTTGCAAACGTTGATGTGCTGTTGGGTCTTGAACCTGCGTTTGATTTGCAGCATGTGATTTCTGGTGAAAAAAGCTTAGACGAAATTATCGTTGAAGGGCCCCTTGGTATTCATGTCATTCCGGCAAGTTCTGGTGTCGAGCGTATGGCAGAGCTAACCCCGGTAGAGCATGCAAGTTTAATCTCAGCATTTAGCGACTTAAAGCAACCCATCGATGTGTTGATTGTCGATACTGCTGCGGGCATTGCCGATGGTGTTGTGTCTTTTGCCAAGGCCTGCCAAGAAGTCGTGGTGGTGGTCTGCGATGAGCCGACGTCGCTAACCGATGCTTATGCGCTGATCAAAGTGCTTTCGATGCGTCACGGTATCAAGCAATTTCAGATTCTCGCCAATATGGTAAAAGACGAGAGTCAGGGCCTCAATCTTTATGAAAAATTACTCAACACAACCGATCGGTTTTTAGAGGTTGGACTCAAATATTTAGGCACGGTGCCCTTTGACGAGCAGTTACGTCGAGCGGTACAAAGCCAAAAAGCAGTGGTTGAAGCCTATCCCCGAAGTCCAGCGGCCAAAGCCTTGATTAAGATCAGCGAAAAAATATCCCGGTGGCCGCTACCCGATCAGGCGACGGGCTTTTTACAATTTTTTGTTGAGCGGCTGTTAGCCTCGGCTTCTAATGTCAGTAATCCCGAAACGGTACAAACCCCATGAACGCGGCTTCCGTTTATGCCAGTCAGCAAAAGCTTCAGCAAAATGAAAAAATCGCTGAACATTTGCCTTTGGTTAAGCGGATTGCCCTGCATTTGCTGGCTCGTTTACCCAGCACCGTTGAGCTAGACGATCTTCAGCAGTCTGGATTGCTCGGGCTACTGAGCGCCGTTCGAAGTTATTCACCTGATCAAGGCGCGAGCTTTGAAACCTACGCCGGCATTCGAATTAAAGGCGCCATGCTCGATGAGCTCAGGAAGCTCTCTTGGGCACCGCGATCGATCAACGAAAAAGCAAGAAGGCTGGCAACCGCCGTGCGGGAGGTCGAGGCACGAAACGCCGGACAGGCATCCGATCAGGAGATCGCAGACGAGCTTGGGCTCTCGATTGGGGACTACCACAGTCTGCTCAGCGAAACCGCAAGTTGTCAGTTGGTCTTGCTAGAAGATACGTCGGATGAAGAGTTGACTGCCAGTGATGAAGGTCCTGAGGCTATGATGCAGGATGATCGGTTTAAGGCTGCGCTAACAGCGACCATCGACACTTTGCCAGAGAAAGAAAAACTCATGATGGCGTTGTACTATCAGGAAGATTTAAATTTAAAAGAAATCGGACAGATCTTAGAAGTGAGCGAATCACGGGTAAGCCAAATTCATAGTCAGGCTTTAACCCGAATCCGAGCTAAGATGGTGGATTGGACCTAAACGTCAAGGTCACAAAGCCCTTGGGGCGAGGGGTAGTACGAAATGGATATAATGACATTAGTCGGCATCTTAGTCGGTATCGGTGCTGTTTTTGGAGGCTATGTAGGCGAAGGCGGTGACCCGATCTGGGTTTTGTTTCATCCGTTCGCTTGGATTATCGTGTTTGGTGGCGCCTTGGGGTGTGGCTTAATTGGCTTGCCGATGGCTCATGGTAAGCATGTGCTTAAGACGACGCCGAAACTGTTTGTACCGCCAAAGCTCGACTCGGAGGGTATGATCGAAAAAATGGTCGATTGGGCGCAGATTGCTCGTCGAGAGGGTTTGCTTGGTTTAGAAGGGGTCTCTGAAACGGAAGATAACCCGTTTGCAAGAAAAGGGTTGCGTATGTTGGTTGATGGTCGCGAGCCGGATGCCATTCGTAAAATCTTAGAGATCGAACTTGAAACCGTAGAAACCTTAGATGTCGCTGCATCGAAATTTTATGGTGAACTTGGCGGTTACGCACCTACCATCGGAATTATCGGGGCTGTTTTAGCCTTGATCGTGGTCATGCAAGACCTAAGCGACCCCAACAAAGTGGGCCAAGGTATTGCAACCGCTTTTTGTGCAACGGTCTATGCGCTGCTCCTAGCGAACCTGATTTTCTTACCCTGGGGTAATAAGCTCAAGATTATTGCTCAGGAAGAGGCGCAATTTAGGTTCATGATTGTCGAAGGTTTGGTACTGATTGCTTCTGGGGAGAATCCCCGAAATCTTGAGGATCAACTCAGAAGTTACGCGACTTAACGCGTACAAGGTCCACCATGGGAAGAAAGAAAAAACCCGAAGAGCATGTCAACCACGAACGTTGGATGGTGTCCTATGCGGATTTCATCACCTTGCTGTTCGCTTTCTTCGTGATGATGTATTCAATCTCGATTGTGAATACTGGCAAATTTAAAGTGCTGTCAGAATCTTTGACGGCAGCATTTACAGATCCCGCTCGGTCATTAGAACCGATCCAAATTGGTGACCCTGTTCGGGCGCCTGCTGAAATGTCAAAAACCATGCCCTCTGAGCCGATTGCTAAACCTCTTCGGCCTACTGAAATGCGTCAAATCGCGAAGCTGGCTGATGTCGACCCTGAGCTTTTGCAGCAAGCCAGTAAACAACTGGACGATATTCAAAAGCGGGTCGAAAACGCCATGGCGGAAATGATTGAGCAGGGTGCAATCACAGTCCAGCGTAGCGAATATTGGATTGAGATTGAGATGAACTCATCGGTGTTGTTCGATAGTGGGTCAGCCATTTTATATCCTCGGGTGGTGCCGATTTTGACCCAGCTAGGACAAGTGATGATGGATTTTCCGAATCACGTGCATGTAGAGGGCTATACCGATACAGTCCCGATTAGCACCGAACTGTTTCCTTCTAATTGGGAGTTATCTGGTAGTCGAGCCGCAACCGTGGTTCGGGTTTTTGAGTTCACTGGGGTGCAGCCAGATAGGCTGGCCGCGATCGGTTATGGTGAGTACTACCCCATTGGTGACAATGGTACCGTCGAGGGAAGAGCGCGTAACCGCCGGGTGGTAGCCGTGGTGCTTGCTGAGATCGGTGAAGAGATTGATGCAACCCTTGAAAAGTTTGAGAAAGCCAAGAACTCAGCCCCTCAACCAGCGGGCTAAAACAACCGCGTTCCAACGCAACGGTCTCTTGGTAAAATAGCCTCTTAACACAATAGCCGTTTACACAAGAGCCGCCTAACACGACGATCTCCCAACAAAGAAAGCGCCCTTGCAATTTAAGCCACGCTAGCGAGGCCTCTAGCGAATCGCCCCAATGGACAGATCCCTTGTCGTTGACTGAGTGCTCGAACAGCCCTGCCTTCAAGGTTGCACCTGAGGGTCGTTGTCAATGGCGATGCGTTGCTGGGGTCAGGGTGTAGCGCATCCTTGTGAAAACCTTATTGCACCAGTTGGCGGACTTAGATAACACTCTGAGGGGACGTGCAGAGGCCAGATGAATCCCGCTGACAATGGGGTAGGCCTGCTGAGGGTCACAACGAGTGCCGGCAAACAGCGAACAGCAAACGGTAAATGGCAAAGAGCAAACAGCAAACAGCAAACAGCGAACAGCAAACAGCGAACAGCAAATGGTAAATGGCAAAGAGCAAACAGCAAATGGCAAATGACAAACAGCAAATGGTAAACAACAGATGCCCGAGCGCTAG
>Ga0181557_1001654_pt1 | contig 24656 bp, 14 predicted proteins | sample 011ome_23_FD_148632 | JGI IMG/M metagenome (GOLD analysis project Ga0181557, IMG submission 148632) | Coastal salt marsh microbial communities from the Groves Creek Marsh, Skidaway Island, Georgia - 011506CT metaG (spades assembly) | ecosystem: Environmental > Aquatic > Marine > Intertidal zone...
GTTCAAGAACATCGGTGAAGTCACCGGCCACCAACGGTAAATTATTTTGGTCGAGGGTCAGGGTGCGCACTTCCGCACGGTCATGACTCATGAAAGAAGCTACCCACTGTACCGAACCATTGTAGTCGAGGTGGAGGACATAGGCATCCTGACTGCCCCGGCTTTGCAATTGATAGTCCCCAAAGTCCGCAGTTTCCTGAATGGATCCTCCGATGTAAACCGAGTTGTTGGAGTCGGAAACCAGGGTGAGGGCATCATCGTCTTCGGGCCCACCCGCACGGAAAGCCCAAAGGGGAGAACCGTTATCGTCGAGGCGGAGGACGAAAATATCGCGCATACCTGCAGAAACGAGTTCAAAATCTCCGAATTGGGCGGTACCCTGAAAAGTACCGCAAGCAAACAGGGAACCATTGTCATCGGCAAAGATGGCATGACCCAGGTCATCCCCGTCGCCTCCAAAGTTTTGGGCCCAGGCAATTTTCCCGCCGGGAAGAAACTTTACAAACATGGCGTCGTTTTGCCCATCGCTTTCGAGGCGTTTCCCTCCAAATTCAGTGTATCCGGTAAAATCACCAGCATAATAGCCATTTCCAGCAGGGTCGGTCACAACCGAGCGGGAAGCATCCTCATCCGGGCCGCCGATGCACATAGCAGTGCGGGTTTCGATAAGGGGTAGGGAATTGCCAAAGTCAAGATCAGAGACGACAGAGCCGGGGTTGAGCTGGACACTGTGGTAATCAGAGCCGGCTTTTCCAATCCGTCCAAGAAAGCGACTGTTGGCTGCATCTCCGGTGAGGGAGAGCTGTCCGATGCTCAGGGTATGCTCCTGGCCGGCATCCCCCTGGTAGGTTCCGGTAACCCAAACATTGTCGTTAGGGTCAACGAGCACTTCGGAAGCGGGGGCAGTGGACCAGAGGCCGGCCACTTCCCCGGTCGGGTCAACCTTAAGAAGGATCCCCGTGGATCCAGAAAGGGAAACAGAGTATTCTCCCAAGCTCAGGGTCTCTCCTGCACTGCCACTCACCGAACCCAATGCCCACACATACTCGTCTGAGCCACGGGCGAGGGACCAAAGAAAAGAGCTTCCTGTCGTGATCGGTAAAGACCAGGCTATCTGCCCATTGGTCTTGAGCTTGGCCAAGGTGGCTTGATTGTCCACTCCACTCATCAAAGTTTCTCCGTTGATGGTAATGAAACCGCTGGGGGTGTTAAGGCATATCAGGACATTCCCGTCTTCTGTGGCGATGAGGTTTTGGCTCCGAAAATTCGAAAGACCAACCGTGGCACCCGAGATCGAAAAAGTTGCCTGAAGCGTACCGTTGGTGTCAACAAATTTCACCACATCTTCGGATCCATTTTGGTCTAGAAACCAGCCGCCGGATGCGCCATCTGTAACACTCAACCCGCCCACCGGATCAATGGCCCAAAGGTTGTCACCTTCGGCATTGTAAAGAGCGAGGTATCCACCCGCATCCCCGGAGAGGTCGAGACTGTTGGATGAGGCCGCGAAATCAGCGGAATCGGAGTCACCCGCAACCCAAGTGTTCCCCTTGGAATCAATCAGTACGGATTCGGCAGTCTCATTGGTGTCGCCACCTAAAGCATGAGCCCACACTACGCTGCCGGTGGAGGCAAGTTTGGCAATAAAGGCATCGGACCCACCCGTGGAACTAAGGGAGTGCTCACCCAGGGATACATCTCCATTAAATGTGCCGGCTAGGGCAAGCCGACCATCGAGATCAGTGGAGAGAGAGGAAATGGAAATTTCGGGGAAGGAATTGAGATAAGTGGCGTTGAAGTCCTGATTGAAGCGTGCCAGGAAAGAGGCGGTTGTATTGTTGGAGTCTAGGCTTACTCCATTAACAGCAAGCAGGCTTCCCTCGTAGGCTCCACTCAGCCAAACACCTCCATCCTGATCGGCTTTTAATAGAAGATTGGAAGCAATTCCGGTGTTGTTACCATCAGGCACACCCAGGGTTTCCACCCGATCCACCTGTCCGGTTGGGGCTATGCGGGCGATGTAAAGAATACCTTCGGTGTTATTGCCATCAAAGAAGGTGCCTCCTATGGTGAAGTTTCCTTCCGGTACGATTCCGGCAGTCCATGCATTTCCAAGGGTATCCAAGGCGAGGATGGAACCGCCATGGTTATCTCCCTCATATACCCAGCCCGTGTTGGTGAAAACTTCTTCGCTGCCAAGGCTTTGGTTTTTGGGAAAGGTTTGGACCCAACCGTAGGGAACTTCTTCGGCCACGGCATACCCGCCGGGGAGCAGACTGGAGAAAGTGTATTGTCCGGATTCATCGGTGGTGGCATTGGGCTCCCCGGGATCGCGCTCACCGTTGTTATTGTAATCGAGGTAAACAGTCCAATCGGAGAGAGTTTCTTCGTTGTCGTCGTGGAGAGTGTTGTGGTTGAGATCAAACCAGAGCTTTCCTTTAAGCTCACCCGGGCCATAGAATGTTCTCTCTGGTGCGGGGGAGGAAAGAGGGTTGCCCGCAAGGTCTGTGGCTAACTCATTGGCAATGAGTCTGTAAGTTGCCGGCTTGATACCTGCTGGGAGTTGAGCATAGGCAGACTGCGTGGCGTCATCATATTGGACCGATTCGAGCTCAACCGCTGACAAGGAGTGATCCTCATTCACTTCGTAGAGACGGACAGAACGGACATGAATGGTCTCAGGGTCCATGCGCTCATTGAAAATTGTGATGACGGTATCGGAAGGGAAGACAGTCTCGCCCTCTCTTGGGATGTAGGTGACCACTTCAGGAGCGATTAAGTCATCACGAATTTCTAGAACATGTTCATCTGAAGAGCCGGGTCCTGGCCAGTAGGCTTCATTACCGCCGGTGTCCCGGGCGACGACCCGTAACCGTAAGGTCGCTTGATCCTTGCGAAGGGGAACTTCCAGGGTGTGGGCAAAAGGATAACCTCCATCTACAAATACTTTTTCCCCGTCCACAAAAAAGTCCACATTTTTAACTTGTACATCATCAAATACAAAAGCCCGAAGAGTAAGAAATTTTGCTTCCTCCACTACGCCATCCATGTCATCCAGGGTGACCTCAAGTTCGGGGCTTTCCCCGTTGATATCATAGGAGCGGTAGTTAACAACCTGAAGGCCGGAACTGCCATCCGCAACATAAGCCAGGCCATTGTAAATTGAAACAGACCTAGAATCTCCACTGGTGGGGAAAGTGGTTTCAAAATTTTCAAGAAAGCCTCCGGTTCGATAAAGCGAACCATCTGAATCTGTGGTGTAGGTGCTAACATCGCCTGCTACTCTGTAGGTAGCAGCTTCAGCGGTGACCGCCATACCTGACCCATTGCTTACGATTTGGCGCCATCCAATAGAATTTGTTTTGATACGGGTGGGTTGTCCAGGTTCATCTGGAATAGAAAGGTCAATATGATTAAATCCCTGTATATCGGCAACATAGGCAAATTGATCACCCACAAATAACTTGCGACCATTTTTGTAAGGTCTGTACCCATAGCACGAAACTTCTTCTCTTGGGAGAAAAGGTCCTTCGTCGTCCCCAAATCTGCCATTTTTAGATGGTAAGGAATGAACTTTACTTCTCCAGCTTCCCCACTGCCGGTAATATGGAGAGTCGGTAAGGGCATAAAGTTGGTTGTTAGCCCAAGCCAAGTCTTCCACACCTTTGGATCCGGATGGCACATCCAGGAGGAGCTCATCGATTTGTTGACCGCTAAAAAGGTCGTAACTTTTAACGGTTCCATTTTCCAGCCCAACAAAGGCAATCTTGCCAGCGGTGGCGATGGCGTTTGCCGGGGATTCCTGGGCTATACTGAGATGAAGAGCGGGGTTTTCCGGGTCGGTAATGTCGAGGACGGTGAGACCCGCACCCGCATCTGCCACGGCTAAATAATCCTGTGTAAGGGCTGCTTTTCGCACGGAGCCTGGGGTGTCAAAGCTGGAAAGTTTGATAGGCCGGTATCCGGAACCAATTTCAAAAATATCCACCCCATGCGGACCATTGCCCAAGATGGCTAAGTCGTTGCCAGTGGTGACGAAATCAGAGAAAGCACTGCTGTTGGTCGGGGGAACAGTGGCAAGGACGCCGGTGAATACCGGGTTTCCACCACTCGGATCGGTGCCATTTAGGATCTCATAGCCGTCCGGTATGCCATCCCCATCGGTATCTTTATTATTTTTATGAGTGCCGACAACGCGTTCGCCGCGGTCGGATAGATAATCATAATCAGAGTCGCCCTGGTCATCAGAGCATAAGGGAATCGGAGGAACAGGGCCATTACCCCCGTTTTGAGGAGAGATGAAAGTGGTACAGCCAATCACTAAAGTCGTGGGCTCAAGCATCCATGCTTCGTACCAACTGTTGGGGCGCACGATGGCATCGTAAGCTCCACCCTGTCCGACCCTAATACGCTGGGCGGCGATGGGTGGAGTGCGGTTTTCTTCCCTTTCGGATCCAATTCTTTTGAGGAATACAAAGGATTCACCCTTGTAGGCATGAAGATTTCCATCGAGGGTGGAGGCAAGGAATGCTTCCCAGGATTCGGCAAACCTTTTGAGGTGCCCATCCAGTCTATTTCGTCCACCAGGAAGTGCGCGGTATGCCAGCAAGGTGGCATCAATTGCGGAAGCCAATTCCTCACGGTCCGTCTGGATGACAGAGTGACCGGAAATTTCGGAAGTGGGTCCGGTGAGGCCATTGAGAGCGATGGAGTATTCTCCCCATTTTTCCAGTTGATCTGATATTGAGAGCTGGGTTTGTTCAAGCTTTTGGAGAAATACTAAGTGAGCCTGGGTAATGGCGCTGTGCTTGGAGGAATCGATGGCGGCACTTATGGCATTATCCCGCATGGTGGTTGCAGTGGTTGCGAAGGCATTCCAAAAGTCATCACTGCTAAGCAGAGAGGAGGCGGTTCTGGCAATTGTGGAATGGATTTTAGCATCTTTATGGGCATGTTCTCTGAAAAGATCCCAACTGGTTCCACTGAGGTTTTTACCATTGGCAAAAGACAAGCCATTTGGCAAAATTTGACCGGCAAAACTGATTTCATCGTCATTTGCCCCGAATATACTTTCTTCGATTCCCTCGGAAAGGCGGCCTAAGGAAGTATATTCGTTTTCGGTAAGATCCATATTTGCATGGCTGACGCCGCATGCCGCCTGCTTGGGTTGGTTCACCGAAGGACCGGTGGTAACTGCCCGGCCAAATATTTGAGCTCCGGGAGCAGAACCATGCCACCCGGGTTGCCGGATACCCACTCCGGGGTCACTCTCAAGGTATTTTCCGTCTTCACTCACAGTCATGGGGCCGGATATTTCCCAGACGCCGGTGTCGTGGTCAAAGCTCCAAAGGGCGGACTTGGCACCAGGTGGTAAATTATCGACGTTGGGAAATCTGGCCGGAACGGGCACATCAAAGTTGGTGGGGCCATCGGTTTGTATGGTAATCACCAAAGGCATGGCGAGGGATTCGGGAAGGGGTTCGGGTAGGCGATCGGGGTCGACAGGGGCGATACCCACACTGCCTCCCGTAGATCCATCATCTGATTGAAGAGACCCGGGCGGAATGGTGATGGAAGTAGCTTCGAGCATGGCAATCTGCTCGGGGCTGGCTTCGTCTAGGTAGCCGGATGCAAACGCAACCTCTGTTTCTTCATTAGGGTTGAGGGTTTGCAGGGCACCTTTTTTAACCAGAGGTAAATAAATATTTCCATCCCTTGGGTCTGAATTGTAGGAACCATCTTCATTGTAAGTCCCATACTTGGTGGCGTTTACTTCTTTTCCAGGAACGGCTTCCCATGCTTTCCCCACAAAGGTGTAATAATCCCGTTCTTTCCAGTTGTTGCTTGCCAAGGTTTCACCGGGTTGGCCAGAAACGAGCCGACCGTCAACGACAACAAAAAAGCGGCCGATAGGTGCGGAAGTGAGCCGGAATTCCCCATTTGCGTCGGTTAAGACAGTCCATTGCTCTTCGTTTCCTACTACTGATACGATTACACCCTCTAGGGCTTTCTCTCCCTCTGAATTGTCCGAATCAAGTACACGGCCCTTGACCACGGTGCTCGGGTCACTTGCTTCCACGGCAAGAGTGGAAAAAGTCCAAACTCCAACACCTCCTTGTTCTCCGTCACCATCTAAGTCGATAGGGCGGTCCATAAAGTCAGTGAGGCTAGACCCATCAAATGTGATGGTGACATTGGAATTGGAAGGCCAGCGGAAACCGTTGAGGAAAAGCGTGGCTTTCATCCGATCTGATGACAATCGGGCGGATGTAACCTGCAGATCTCCGCTGGAGACTGCATAAAACATCTCCGGGGTGATTACTGAACCCTCTTTGAGAGGCATGTTAAAGCGCACCACAAATTCCCTGGTCAGGGCAATGTCGCCCTCGCCATGGTATGGACTTGTGGATAAAACTGAGGTGAGAGGCATTTGCTTCTGAGGCTCTCTTTTGAATACGAACTCAAGGGAGTCTTCCACATCAAAAGAGTTAACCAATCCGTCTCCATTTACATCGGCTTGCCATTTTAAAACTTCCGAATTGGTGATGAATTCTGTTCCTTGGATGTGGTTAACCATTAGAACAGTATCTAATAAGTTTACCACGCCATCTCCATTTAGGTCACCAAGGGTTTTTTCCTGAGCGTGGAGACTTGAGAAAATAGGGCACAGAAAAAGGAGTAAAAAAGGGTTGATTTTCATTTCACTTTTGAATTCTTTTTTTGTCAATTTGTCAAGGTATTGAGTAGATTTAGATACAGGTAAGCCCCGATTTTTTGCCCGGCTAGCAGCCCCTGATCGCAGGAAAACCTGTAGTGAATTCCTCCAAAAAGTCTACTTTCACTAATTTCATCAATGCAGGAGGAGAAGCTATGAAAAGTTCGGAATTGCCCAGGGAATTCATCACTATTTGCTCTAAACTTAAAATTATCGTTTCCAATGGTTTGCCTAAGGATAGCCGCTGCTGCACCCGAATAACAAGAATGTGCTGAAACATATTCGGGGTGAGCCGGAGTCTCAATAAGAGGTTTCCATTCTGAGTTATGGAGCTTTTGGGTGATTTTAAATTCGTGGGCAGAGCGGATTGCATGAATAGGACGCCATAAGTGGTGCCTGTATTTACATTCCCATGCTACAATACCGGCATCAGCCATTGAAATATTCAGGAGTGCAAAGAGTTTGGCCTCTTCCCAAAGTGATAATCCCTGGTGAATGGTGACAAAATTTGCGATTTCATTCCAGTGTCCGGGAGGGGTTTGAGTGTAGCTGAAATCCTTCCAGAAACGAGCAATAAAAGTTTGTTCTTTGGTGCGGATTTGACTGTCTTTGCCACCCAATTCCTTTACTTCGCGCAGCGCATCTCGAAAAACTTCAGAATCTGGTCGTGGGGGAGGAGGCGGGAGAAAACCATCGATTTCAGGTAAACCGAAGAGGCTTACCTTTCGCCAATGTGGTTGCTCTGGAGGTCGGTAAAATTTTGGAGTCCTTCTCCACAAACCCGGACTTGTCCTCGCAATGTAAGAAATGGAAGTGGTGGCCCCATCGTTTTTTCTGTGTTCGATAATTCTTTGAGAAATTTCGGCCCCAAATACAAAGGAGGCTGTAGCTGTTTTGTTAGCATCTGAGGCTCTCGCATCTCTGGAAAGGGTAGCAAACTTTTGTAAACGAGCTGGATGTAGCACTTCGGCTAGCCTCCAACCACATCCGGAGATTGCCGATTTTGTACAAAAATTTAACGGTGGTGAAATATCATACTTCAGGTAGGTTTTATACTTGGGACTCGCTAGGTTAAGAGTGTCATGAACTGAAAGTGAGAAGAGGCTCAGGTTTCGAATCATGAGATTAGGGGAAAGGGATTCTTCTCTGACACATTCAGTGAATGCATTTCTCCATTTGGATAAAAGATCGGATCTCGCATTTGCAATTTTTACTGCAATCAACAGGAGCCATAGGAGAAAATAAGTTCGGGGCGGAGAATGAATCATTTTTTTACCAATATTTGATATTAAGATTAGTTCAATCTAAAGATAAGTTGGAGGAATTACAGAGTGGGTTTGTAAATTCTCAGTTATCAAAAAAATTGACTTGTATCAACCAGGGTAAAGTAGGCTTTGAACACCTCATAATCCTCGAATATCAAGAGACTTTAAAACATTCAGAAGGTATTTATTCTTGAACGAATTTCCTTTTATACTAATCAGAGGATTAGTGGTTGCGGTTAAATATATTCGACAGGCGTTATTCGTTATTTCCCTGAAATTTTTTTGGCCATTTGCTTTTACTCATAGTCATGCCGAATCAATCCGAAGAGAAGTGGTGGTGTATGGTGGAACTTCGGCGGGTGTAACCGCAGCCATACAAGCGAAGAAAATGGGAAAGTCGGTTATTCTGGTATCTCCCGATGTTCACTTGGGAGGGCTTTTAAGTAGTGGGCTTGGGTGGATGGATAGCGGAAAAAAGGAGGCAGTCGGGGGACTGGCACGAGAGTTTTACCATCGAGTGTGGAGGCATTATCAGAGCGTTGATTCCTGGCGATGGCAAAAAAAAGAAGAATTTGGCAATCGTGGTCAGGGTGTGCCGGCCATAGACGGAGAGAAGAGAACGATGTGGGTTTTTGAGCCACAGGTTGCGGAAAATATTTTTGAATCATGGATCCAAGAGTTTGGGCTGGAAGTTGCTCGTAATGAATGGCTTGACCGTGAAAAAGGCGTGTTGGTGAGGAACGGGGCTATCCAATCCATTACCACCCTGTCTGGCAACCAATACGAAGGAAAAATATTTTTAGACTGTACTTATGAGGGCGACTTGATGGCGGCAGCAGGGGTGTCCTATTTTGTTGGCCGGGAGTCCAACGATGTCTACGGAGAAAAGATAAATGGGGTCCAAGCAAAGTTAGCCAAACAACATCAATTTAATCCTAAAATTGACCCCTTTGTCATTGAGGGTAAACCATCAAGCGGTTTACTTGCCAGGATTAGTGATATACCTCCGGGGAAGGATGGAAGCGGGGATGAAAAAATGCAGGCTTATAACTTCAGGCTCTGCCTTACCCAGCATGAGAAAAATAAAGTCCCTTTCTTAAAGCCTGAGAAGTACGACCCCCAAGAGTATGAACTTTTACTCCGCACCTTGATTCAAGGGTCTAGTCATATGTTTGGGAAGTTTGACCCGATTCCAAATGCCAAGACAGACACCAATAGTTTTGGCCCTTTCAGTACCGATAACATCGGCATGAATTATCGATACCCAGAAGCATCTTATGAAGAAAGATCATTGATAATAGAGGAACATAAAACTTATCAAAAAGGTTTTTTCTACTTTTTAGGCAATGATCCTCGGGTGCCGCTTGAAGTTCGTGAGCAAATGACGAAATGGGGGTTGGCGAAAGATGAATTTGGGGACAATGAGCATTGGCCCCATCAAATTTATGTACGGGAAGCACGCCGCATGGTCAGTGAATTTGTGATGACTGAGTTGCATGTGCGCGGAAAGGTTGAAACTCCACAACCGATTGGAATGGGGTCTCATAATCCGGAGTCTTCTCATGTGCAAAGGTATGTTACAACAGACAGGAGTGGAAGGAGCTATGTTGTAAATGAGGGAGGCGTGCAGGTAGATTCCAATGCACCTTATCCAATCTCTTATCAGTGCATTGTCCCCAGGAAAGAAGAATGCGGAAATTTACTTGTTCCTGTTTGTGTATCCTCCTCTCATGTCGCTTATGCTTCCCTGCGTAAGGAGTCAGTCTTAATGATTCTTGCTCAATCAGCGGGTGCGGCTGCCTGTATTGCCATCGATGAAGGCATTAATGTACAGCAAGTTTCATATGAAAAATTAAAGCTGCAACTTTTAGAGGATGGACAGGTTTTAGAGTTACAAGAAAATAATTTGGTTGCGACTGGGCTTGGCATTAATCCAGATGATTTGCAGGGTTTAGTGGTCGATGGCAGGGAGGTAAAATTAAAGGGAGAATGGACCCAAAGTGCATCGCTAAGACCTTTTGTAGGGAATGGGTACTTCCATGATGGAAATGGCGGTAAAGGCATGAAGTCCGCGGAATTCCCTTTTTCTCCATTCAAAGATGGTATTTATGAAGTGCGAATATCCTATATCCCATCAGGCAACCGGGCTGGGGCAGTGAAGTATTCAGTAAGCAGCGAGCAAGGAGTGGAAGAAAGAGTTGTGGATCAGAGAAAAGTCGTGGGTCTTGGTAAAATTTGGCATTCCTTGGGGTCTTTCACATTTAAGGCTGGTAAGTCATACGCTGTTTCTTTGCAAAATGAAGGCACTCAGGGCTATGTGGTGGTGGATGCATTGCAGTTGTTGCGACTGGATTAAAATAACCTGTAACTTTTTGGGATGATGGTCGTTCTGTTTTGTTGTAAATGCAATACACCGCCACAAATGTTTTGTCTTTCCCGGTGAAGGCTGAAGGCCCTAAAAAGGGGAAGCATTTGGTTCTGCTTGAAGAGTCCGAAGAGGCAGAATGGTTGTATGCCCTGGCTAATGGAGAAATTCATACCATGGACTTTCTTGTTGAGAAATGGCAGGGCTCTTTGTATCGCTTTTTTTATCGATCATTGGGTAATCATGCAGATGCCCAGGACCTTACCCAAAAAACTTTTATCCGCACCTTCAAGGCTGCAAGTCGTTACAGGCCAACCGCCAAGTTTTCATCCTGGTTATTCACGATCGCCCGTAATTTATTAATTGATGAAATTAAGAGAAAACAAAAGAGTCAAACCTTAGAGTTTCAAGAGGAAATAAATTGCATGGACCTGGAGAGCTCAGTCGAGCACTCTTCGATTGATGAATGGAAAGAAATTCTACAGCTTGTTCTCAGTGAAATGCCAGAAAGCCAAAGATCAGCTCTTCTTTTGAGGGTGCAAAAAGAATGGAGTTACCTAGAAATTGCCAATCTCATGGGAGTGAGTGAATCCGTAGTCAAAACCTGGATTCACCGTGCTCGTCAGAAATTAAAAACAAAATTAGAAGTGCTTAAAAAGAAGGGAGAAATATGAGAGATTCGTTGGACGAAAAGCTTGATGAGTTTTTGAAGGCTGACGATATTCAGGCCAAAGGCTCTTTGACAGCAAGCGTCTTAAATGAAGCCAGGAAACAATCGAGGGTAAATACCAAAAGTAAATATTACTTATGGCCCACAACTCTGGCCGCTGCCGCCTGCCTTTTGTTTTTACTTTTTAATGAACAACCCATTCAACCGCTTTCGCCATCCGAATCTGTGGTCCTTTCTTCTACCCTTAATCTCGATCATGAGGAAAAGGTATTGCTCGAGGATATTATGTTTTTCAGTCATGACTTTGGGGAGCCTATCTTTCTCCTCGATGATCAAACGTTGGACCTATTCGCTATGCTTCAATCAATACCAGAATAATCTATGCAACCTTTCTTCCTTATCATCCTGCTTTCTTTCTTGGTTAGTCCTTTGCCGGCCAACCAAGCTTCCATGCCAGAACCCCAAAGTGATTCTTCCAATTCGGATTTGAAAGGGTTTAATCAAATGGAAATTGATATATTGCAAAGGCTTTTGAAAGCGAAGCCAGAAAAATTACGGGTCTTGAGAAAAACCATCGAGAGGGTGGAGCTCATGACTGTAGATGAAAGAAAAGCCATGAGTGAACGACTGCATGCCTTCCGGAATTCTACGACTGAAGAGAAAAAAATGCTTATGATGCGGCTTAAAAATCGCTCCAAAGCCTTCAGCCAGCTTTTAAAAAAGTTACCCCCGGAAGAAAGAAGAAAAGAAATGGAATACTTTCGTTCACTCAACGAAACCCAGCGTGGGGACTACCTAATGAAGGCCAAAGCAAAGCAGGCTTTTTCTAAAGAGTAACATTTTTTTACCCGGTAAGTGTAGAAATTGTAAAATTTTGTATTTATCTTGATTTAGTCGAGCTGGAGAGATTGGGTGGAGCTTTTCGTCTATGAAACCTAGCTCTACGAAATCTTTTCGTTATAACCGCCGTTCTTTTTTAGGAGCGGCTTCCACTGTTTTTTCTTTTAATTTTATCCCTTCCCATGTTTTTGGGGCCAATCAAAGGCTGCAGATCGCGGGCATTGGTGTTGGCGGAAAAGGTCGCGGTGATTTTGATGGTCTGGCCAGGCATGGGGAAGTGGTGGCTGCCTGTGATATTGATTCAAGGAGGCTGGAGCTTGCAGTTCGTAAACATCCGCAGGCTGATAAATTTTCAGATTACCGGGAAATGTTGAGCGAATTAGGCAGTAAGATTGATGCCATTACTGTGTGTACCGCCGACCACACTCACGCACCAGCTACGATGATGGCAATGGAGCAGGGCATTCATGTGTATGTTCAAAAACCACTGACACACACCGTGTGGGAAGCTCGGCAGCTGGCAGTCATGGCCCGAAAGAAAAAGATTTGTACCCAAATGGGAAATCAAGGGACAGCTTCTGACGGGATAAGAGAGGGAGCGGAGTACTTGCAGGCAGGAGGTATCGGTTCGGTTCAGGAGATCCATGCCTGGACCAACCGCCCGGTTTGGCCACAGGCACCTCAGGTAACCAAGCGACCTTCTGAAAAAATGGTGCCACCTTCGTATCTTGATTGGAATTCATTTGTCGGGCCTGCTCCCGAGCGTCCTTATCATTCCTGTTACACACCTTTTAAATGGCGGGGGTGGCGTGATTATGGCACGGGAGCCCTTGGGGATATGGCTTGCCATACCACAAACCTGGCTTTCATGGGATGTGGGCTTACGCAACCGACTATGGTGAAGTCTGTAAATACCGGGCCTACCAACGAGGAAACTTTTCCCTCTTGGGCCACGGTGTATATGGATTTCCCCAAGACCGAGAGCCGTGGTTCGATTAAGTTTTGTTGGTACGAGGGGAAAGTTGGTAATAACGGACAGGACAACCAAGGGAAAAAGAATTTGCCTCCGCTTGATTTTTTCTATGGCCAAAAACCTAAAAGTAGTGGTCTTCTTCTTCTCGGTACTGATGGGGTCATGTATTCTCCAAATGATTATGGTGCAGACTGGCTTGTTTATAAAAAAGGGAAGTGGTACACCAAAAATGAAGTTGAAAAGCCAAGGCCATCTCTTCCACGGAATGGTCGAGGAGATGACGGGATGAAGGAGGAACTAGTACAGGCAATCCGCCAAAATAATCCCAAGCTTGCTATGTCTAATTTTGATTATTCGGGTAATATGACTGAAGCCATTTTGCTGGGAAATGTTGCCATGCTTGCCGGAGGTAAGTTTTCATGGGACGCCAAAAAGTTAACCACCAACCGGGCCGAGGCAAATAAGCTTATTTCTAAGGTTTACCGAAAAGGGTGGGAGTTTGCCCCAGCCTAGTCATTCGAAGTTTTTTTCTGCCCTTGAACCAAGAATAAAGATTTAGAAATTATACGCCTGGATTGCTTTGGCATTGTATCTTCTGCTTAAAATTGTAGCTTCTATCAGTTTTTATGAAATTTCCTTATTTCGGTATCAATGCATTCTGTAAAAATTCTTATTCCGGCAATCCGGCAGGGGTATGCATTTTGGAAGAGTGGCTCTCCACTGATGAATTGCAGAAAATGGCTTCGCAGGTTAATATGCCTGAAACGGCTTTTGTTTTTCCTTCTAAGAGTGGCGTATGGTCCATTCGTTGGTTTTCACCTCAGGTTGAAATAGAAATTTGTGGACACGCCACCATGGCGGCGGCTCATGTTCTCTATGAAGAAGGCTTGATGCCCGAGCATTCTTCTATCTCATTTTCAAGTTTAGCTGGGGAACTGCAGGTACAACAAAATGACAACAAAAGCATATCTCTGAGTATGCCAAGTATCCCATTTAGAAAATCATCCATTTCTCCCTTATTGGTCGAAGGTCTCGGTTCTTACCCTGATGAAGTCTACATTGGCACTGATTGCCTCTGTGTTTTTTCGGATGAGGAGACAATCCAGGCATTAACCCCTGACTTTAAGCTATTGGCAGGGCTGAGCTCTTGCCGTGGTATTTGTGTAACCGCAAAAACATCAAGAATTGGGTATCATTTTATCTCCCGTTTCTTTGCACCGGGCATTGGTATTGACGAGGATCATGTTACCGGTTCAGCTCATTGTATGCTGGCACCATATTGGGGGAAAAAGCTTGGAAAGGATCGCCTCGTAGGGTGGCAAGATTCCCCGAGAGGGGGAGAGGTTCGCTGTTTGCTGAAAGATGACCGGGTGATTCTCACCGGACAATCCGAAGTTTTTGTACGAGGGAAGATGTTATTTTAAGATTTTACACCCTTTTTACCACAACCATTCAAAATAAACTTTTGGTCTTTCTGGAAAATCTTTGGGTTTTTACAGGTTTACCGCTTGTAAGTACAACGAGTTGTCGCATGAATGAATGACAATGTCACCTATCGCTGATAATAATATTTTACATCTTGCTTTAGGTCCTCTCATAGGATGAGAAATCAGGCTGCCATAATAAGCTTTTGTTTTACACTCGGACTCCTGATGTTATCACCCCTCGGGTGCTCTCGGAAACTGGATCCTAAAACTGCGGATTTAGAGGTCCAAAAGTTATTGCAGGATGTTCCCGGGTTTAGTTGGGAGCCTCATGAAAATTCCAGACTACGGAAGCTTTCCAAGGATGAATTTCCCATGATTCCTGCAGATGACCCTGATTCACGGAGGGTAACGGAGCGAATACAGCGTTCAGATGCATATAAAGAAGGGAACCGATCCAATCCACTGGAGCCTTCGGAGTGGCGAGCCTTTCTACCCCATAATCAAAAAGGGGAGATTGCCTTGGATTTGGAAAATTCGATGTCCCTTGCAGTCAGGCATTCCAGAGAATTACAGAGCCAAAAGGAAGCACTTTACCTAACTGCTTTGGATGTGACCTATGAGCGGTTCCGCCTTGGCCCGCGTCCATTTGCCGGAATTTCTGGGAAGAGTTCTAAGAAAGGAAAAGAAGAATTTTCGGACTTTCAATCAAGGCTTACTATGGGAGCACAGGGCGTTGCAGGAAGGGGTTCCAATTGGGTGCTTTCATTGGCTAACCGATTGAGTGTCGGATTGAGTGGGGGCGATGTCGAAGTGGGGGGCTCCATGGCCAGTCTAACCCTAACCCAGCCCTTGCTTCGTGGAGCCAGTCGAAGGATTTATTTGGAAAGTTTGACACAGCAGGAAAGGCGATTGCTTTACAACGCTCGTAATCTTGAGCAATTTAGGCAGGGTTTTTATTTAGATGTTGTTCTCGGGGTGAATCCTTCGAGAGGCGTGGGTGCTACATCCTCTATTTCTACGGTCTCACCTCCGACTGTTGGAGTTTCTGGTTTTTTAGGTCTCGTGCTGGATTTGCAGAGGATACGAAACCAGGAGGCCAATGTTGCCAAGCTTCGCGAGAGTTTGGAGCAATTAGAGGCCGCTTTTGAGGCCGGCAGAATTGGGAGCAGGTTGCAGGTCGATCAAGCGAGGCAAGCTTTGTTCAGCGGACAGAGTCGTTTGCTTGCATCCCGTTCTTCTTTTGAAAACCGATTGGATGGGTATAAGCTGTTTTTGGGGCTTCCTGCTGATCTTCCTATGGTGGTTACTGACAATTATGTGGAAAGCTTCAGGCTGAATGATCCCGAATCATCTAAGTTCCAGGACGAACTGAATCAGATACTAAGCAAAGTCCGTGATTTCCAAAAAGCAGATTCTCTGCAAGATCTTAAGAAGCAGGTTGCCCATGCCCTCAAATTTGAACAAAAAGCCCAGAGTATACTTGCCAGCGTAGCCAAAGATATTGCAATCTTTGAAAAAGTAATACCGCTGAGAAAAAAAGGCTTTGACCAATTGAGGGCAAGGCCTGACTTACAGGAATTGGGTATGAGTGTGGATACTTTTAATCATGATGATCTGCCGGTGCTGCTACAGGATTTGAGGATAGCCAAAGAAAAGATAAGCAAAAATCTTCTGGATCTCTTTTCAGAACTCAGGTTGTGGCAAAAAGCGGCCGGACAGAATACCTTAAAACTTAATCGAAGTCAGGTGGTGGCCTTGTTGAGTGATTTGAGTGATTTGTTTCTTGAGCTTTCCCTGACCCGAGCCTCTGCCAGACTTGAATCAATCGTTTTGGATCACATAAAGATTTCACCTGATGAAGCTTATGGAATTGCCTCAAACCATCGCTTGGACTGGAAAAATGCGCGTGCCAAACTGGTGGATAGCTGGAGGGATGTGGATATAGCAAGAGATGATTTGAGGACGGATTTAGATTTAGTACTGTCCGGCGACCTCGGTTCTGACTCCATGGGAGCAGGTCAATTCAGATCGGATGAAAGCCGGGTAAGTGTGGGAATTGAGATAGATACTCCCTTGGCTAAAATAAAGGAAAGAAATAAGTACAAGGCCTCCCTTGTAAGGTATGAACAGACACGCAGAGATTTTCTTGCTTACCAAGATAGTATTCTTCGTAGCTTTCGTGAGCATCAACGTTTGTCCAACCTGTTTCAGCTTAACTTTGAATTGAGCCGGGCAGCGGTGAGAGGGGCAATTGCCCAGGTCGATCTAGCCAGAATGAGGCTGGGTGAACCTCCAAAACCAGGAAGAAACTCGCAGTTTGGGGCCACCACCGCTCGCGACTTAGTAAATGCCCTCAATGATTTATTAGATGCCAGTAATAGATTTGTGGAAGTATGGATTGGGTACGAGGCAATGCGGATGCGACTTGCCTATGATCTTGGAACCATGGAATTAACTGAGAATGGGCTTTGGGCGAAATCTTCACATGTTGATTAGTTCTAAACCAAAGATGGGTAGCTTCCTAAAGTCCTAACTTGCTCGAATTTGGCTATGTTGTAGGGTGGTGGTCATGAATTCAAAGAGTACTCATAAAAAAGCCTTCATTTCATTGAAGGCATTGATGGGTGTGGCCGGTGCCGGTGCTTTATCATTGGCTTGGTGGTTTTACGGAGGGGAAAATATTTCAAGTCAGGCGATTCGACCGCTTTTTGCGGAAGCTGAAATAAGTGATTTTTCTTTGGAAATCATTGAGCCAGGCGAGATTGAAAGTGCTGAAAATATAGAGATTAATTGTGAGGTGAGGAGCCGAAGCTCTGGGGGCGTAAGTATACTTGAAATTGTGCCTGAGGGCACTCTTGTGAAAAAAGGTGATTTTTTGGTTCGTTTGGATGATGCCGCCCTGCAGAAAGATTTACTTCAGCAAAGAATCTCTGTTCATCAATCCAAAGCGGCGTTAGTGAAAGCCACGGCAGATGTAGAGGGGGCAAGGCTGGCTTTAGAGGAATATTTATCTGGATCTTTTCGCGAGAGTGAAGAGCAGCTTGAAAGTGCTGAATTTGTCGCGAAGGAAAATATGAGACGGGCGGAAGAGTACTTAGTTTACAGTCAAAAACTCTCGGCCAAGGGTTATGTTTCCAGCGTGCAGTTAGACGCTGATCAATTTGCGGTGGAAAAAGCGAAGAAAGAACTCGACTTAGCCCAGACCAAGCTTGAGGTTCTCCGGGTCCACACTCGAAAGGCGAAAGTCACTGACCTTAATGCATCCATTAAAACCTCAGAAGCCCGTCTTCAGTCTGCTGAAAATTCTTTCCAGTTAGAAAAAACAAGGGAAAAAGAAATCGAAGAACAGATTAAAAACTGTACCATTTACTCTCCTTCGGATGGTGAGGTGACCTATGCAAATAAAACAAGCGGCGGATCCCAAGATGGGGTTCTTATTGAAGAAGGAAAGCAAGTGAGGGAAAGACAAACCATTATACGCTTACCAGACCCATCTCTTTTGAGGGTAGTGGCCAAAATCAATGAGAATAAAATTGAAAAGGTGCGTCCTGGAATGAAATGCCTCATCAAACTCGATGCGATCCGCGATTTGGAACTGAGTGGGGTCGTCGATTCGATAAGTGAGTACCCCTTGGCTTCGATGAGTCGTTATACCTCTCATATCAAAGAATATGCCACTGAAATTCTTATATCATCCCCTCCGGAAGGGATTCGTACCGGTATGACCGCCCAGGTGACCATTTTGGCAGACCACCGCAAGTCAGTACTTCAAATTCCTATTACCTGTGTCTTTAGGGATGAAGGTACATCCTATTGTTTGATTCGAAAGGGTGAAACTGGCCTTGAGCGAAGAGAAATTAAAATAGGTCCTTTTAATATGACCCATGCCGTAGTCCTCAGCGGAGTAAAAGAGGGGGAAGAAGTCGTGTTGAATCCAGGCTTTTTGAAAGATGATAGTGGTGTCCTGTCTACAGGGGTGACCAATTAGCTTTTTTGGGTCGAGTTAACTTTGACGCCGTGCAGATGTCGAGTATAGCTTTTTCGATTTCAGGCTTGTCCAAGATATACGCAATGGGAGAATCCGAGGTAGTCGCCTTAGACCATATCTCTTTGGTGGTCCCTCAGGGAGATTATGTTGCAATCATGGGGCCATCAGGCTCAGGTAAAAGTACCTTATTAAATATTCTCGGTTGCCTTGACCGTCCAACGGAAGGGGAATATGAAATTAATGGAGAAGAGGTGAGTCATTTTTCCGATGAGAAGCTTTCGGAACTAAGGGGACAAGCGATTGGTTTTGTTTTCCAATCCTATAACCTAATTCCCTATCTCAATGTAGATGAAAATATTTCCCTGCCCACTCATTATAATGGGAAAGAAAAATCAGTTTCTTCCAACCCTGCTCATCTTGCCACCTTAGTTGGCTTGGAAGAGCGTCGGGGGCACCGGCCGCAACAACTTTCGGGCGGGCAACAGCAACGGGTTGGGATCGCTCGTTCACTGGCAAATGACCCGACATTTATTTTAGCGGATGAGCCCACGGGAAATTTAGATACCCAAACAACAAAGGAAATCCTCAACTTGTTGGATAATCTAAATGAAGAAGGGAAAACCATAGTCTTGGTCACTCATGAGGAAGAAGTGGCGAAGCGAGCTCGACGGGTGGTGAGGATGCAAGATGGGTCAGTTGTTGAGGATCAGCGTGTTCGTGATCCTGTGCTTGTGAGCTCTGCTAACCCCAGCAATGTATCGGATCAAAAAAATTTACAGAACCCGGTGCACCCGCTCCAAAATGTATGGAGGGTTTTGGGCAAAGGGGCGTGTCAAAGCATCCTCACTCACCCTCTCCGGTCGATTCTTACCGGACTTGGGGTTTTTATTGGCGTGGTCAGTGTGCTATGGCTTCTGGCCATAGGGGAAGGAATTGCCCAAGAGGCAGAGAGTGAAATTATGCAACTGGGAGCCAATAATATAATTATTGCCAGCAAGCGCCCATCAGAGTCTGAGAGGTCAAGTAAAGGCCAATATTTTTATTCCTATGGTCTTACTCATAATGATTATAAAAAACTTATTCAAAGTGTTCCCCATATTCAGGCATCTTATCTCACCCGGGAATTAGATCGCAGGACAATTTTCACGAAAGATGGGAAGAAGCGAGCGGAACTATTGGGCTGTCTGCCAAATTACCGAAACCTTCATAATCTCGTGGTTACCCGCGGTCGCTTTTTAACTGACGAAGACAATCGGGCCAAGGCCGAGGTGTGCGTTTTGGCCAATAAACTCTCCAGGATACTTTTCCCTTTTGGTGATGCCATCGGCAAAACTATCAATATAGGCGGTAACTTATATCAGGTCGTGGGGGAAGTCGCACCTAGGACCAACCTGAAGGATGATGGCGATTTAGGCTTTAAGGAGATGTTTGGAGACAATGTGTACCTCCCGATCGAAACCATGTGGTCTAAAATTTTCGATTATGCCTTTCGTGGCTACGACGGAAGTCCTTTGCTTTCGAAAATCATTCTTTCCATTGATGACCAGGAAAAACTACTCACAGTTTCCAATATGATTGAAAGCATCCTGGATGGAGACCATGGAATGGAAGACTTTAAGATAACCGTACCTCTTGAACTGATGGAGCAAGCCGAGCGGGCCAGGTTGACTTTTATTTCATTAATGGGACTGGTCGCTGGAATTTCATTATTTGTGGGAGGTGTGGGGATTATGAATATTATGTTGGCCACGGTCACAGAAAGAACTCGGGAGGTGGGAATTCGTCGGGCTCTTGGGGCAAAAAAGAAGGACATAATCTTACAATTTCTTGTCGAAACCGTAACCTTGACCGGATTGGGTGGGGTGACGGGCATAATGGCCGGTTTTCTCTGTCAGCCCGCTTATACGATGATCTTAGGTTTTATGGAGAAATGGACTCCTGTCATTTATGAATCCCTTCCTTTGTCTATGCAAAACATGAGCCCAGTTTTAGTCTTTTGGTCTTTCCCCGTGGTCTTTGTCGTGGCGGTTTTAACCGGGGTTCTTTTTGGCCTGTATCCCGCAAAGAAAGCATCTGAGATGAACCCTGTCGATGCCCTGCGGCATGTGGCTTGAGTAAAGATTAGTTTTGCCTTATTAAGGGGCGTAGAAATCTTTGATATCCTTGTTTGCCAATGGATGTAAAGCGCGAGTCCGTGGTCCCAGGCCAGGGACCCCCATGGTGAGTGGCAATCCCTGGGACTACGCCGGGGGGGAATCCATTGTAGAGCAATCGACCGGTTTTTGATTCAAGGATGGGGAAGATTCTTTCGGCAAGCCGGTGGTCTTTTCTGGTTCCATGAAGGGAGGCGGTCAGGCTACCGTCTAAAGATTCAGCAATCTCCAGGAATTGGTTTTCATCTTTTACGGAGACAAGCATGGAGCAGGGCCCAAATGCCTCAGCTCGAAGGCTTTTATTTTGAAGGAATGTGTTGCCCTCCATTTTGAAAATTTTAATTCTCCCTTTTTCCTTCTTGGTCTCCTTACTTGATGAGCAAAATAATTCAATTTGTTTCTCCAGTCGCAAGCACGATGCTTCATAGGTACCATGGATTTCAGCATTTAACATCCGCAGGGTAGCTTGACCTTGAATTGCCTCATGCAATGCCTTCAGGAAATCTTCAGTTATCGAAGATTGTAGAATAAACAGAGCTCCGGGCTTGGTACACATTTGTCCGGCAAAAAGATTGACTGCCTGAACATAATCTTTGGCCAGTTCCCTTCCACCCGACTCTACGGCGTGGGGCAGTGCAAATACTGGGTTTAAGCTTCCCATCTCTGCATAGAAGGGGACGGGCTCTTTCCTCTCCTGATTGATTGCGTGAAGAGCCGAGCCACCTGTGAGAGACCCAGTAAAAGCGATTGCAGAGATCCCGGAGTGCCTGACTAGGTGTTGGGTCACTTCCTTTTTTTGCCCATGGAGGAGTTGAAAGCAGTGGGGAGGCATATCGGAATGTGCAATGGCTCGGTACACCGCATCCGCAAGCACTTGGCAGGTTTGTGGATGTCCAGGGTGAGATTTTACAATCACTGGACACCCTGCTACAAAAGCACTTATGGTATCCGTTCCGACCACTGAGATAGCCAGGGGGAAGTTGCAGGCCCCAATCACTGCAACCGGACCAAGGGGAATCATCTGAATATGTTCTTTTCCTCTGCTGTCGGTTGGATCTAAATTTGCCTGGAAGAGATCGTGCTCCTTAAAAAGTTTGGAGAAGTTTTCAATTTCTCCAAGTGTTCGTTCAAATTCCATGGATAATCGCTTTTTACCCAGGGCGGTCTCATGATCTGCAATGCCTAGGATTGTCTCTTTTTCTCCCTTGAGCTCTTCCTTGATTTGTCGGAGAAAGTTTGCCCGGTGGTCACCGGACGACTTCCGAAAGTGCTGAAAACAGGCATCAGCACATGCTACAGCCTGGTCAACTTCCTCAATCGTTGCATCAGATAGGGACATGACGACTGAGTCGTCTACTTACAGATACATGCTGTCATAGATGTCAGCAATTTTTCTAATGGCGAGGGCATAGGCCGCAGTACGGCGATCCTGAATTTGGTTATTCATATCCTCCTGTTCCTTGATTTCACTATATGCCTCCCGCATTGTATCCTCAAGGCCTGAGCGAACTAAATTAATTTCATTGGGACCTTCGAGAAGTTTGTCCTTGGCACTGCTGTCAATCGGTTTCCCGATCGCTCCTTCAATTAATTCAATCACTCGTTCATTTTGAGCTTCAGCGAATCTTCGATCCATTCTCCCAAATCGCACATGCGATAAATTTTTAAGCCATTCAAAGTATGAGACTGTTACGCCGCCAGCATTTAAGTAAGTATCAGGAATGATGAATATTCCTTTTTCCTGAATGATTTGATCCGCTTCAAACGTGAGGGGGCCGTTGGCAGCTTCCGCAAGAACTTTACAGGAGATGCGCGGGGCATTTTTCTCGTGGATGACACCCTCCATGGCCGCGGGAATCAATACATCACATGGGTGTTCAAGAAGAGTTTCGCCTGTGCTCGAAAAAATTGCATTTGGAAAACCTTCCACCTTACCGTGTTCTTGCTTGTATTGGTATACAGACTCCACATCCAACCCGTCTTTGCAAAGTAAGGAACCATCTCTTTCAATGATTCCAATGATTTTGGCTCCATCTTCTTCATGCAGAAATTTTGCAGCATGGTAGCCGACATTACCCAATCCTTGGATGATAAAAGTTTTCCCTTCAATACCCATACCTAAACCTGCTTTTTTTACATCGTCCGGGGTGCCGAAGAATTCTTTCAGGCCAAACTGTACACCCCGGCCTGTGGCTTCCACTCTTCCTTCAACGCCTCCAAAATGGACTGGTTTCCCGGTGACGCAACCTTGGGCGTTAATGTCGGAGGGGTGAAGCTTTTGGTATTCATCCGCAATCCATGACATGGTGCGCTGTCCTGTGCCCATATCGGGGGCAGGAACATTAAGCCCGGGGCCCAAAAAACCGCGCTTATCCAATTCCTGAGCAAATCGTCTGGTGATATGTTCGAGTTCTTCGAGGGAATATTTCTTGGGATCGATCTTGAGCGCTCCTTTAGATCCAGCATAGGGAACATTTACAATGGAACATTTATAGGTCATGAGTGCTGCCAGGGCTTCGACCTCTTGCTGGTCAGCAAAAGGCGCGTATCGGATTCCCCCTTTAGCGGGAAGGATATGTTCGCTGTGGGTCGCCCTCCACCCTGTAAAAATTTCATACCCTCCTCTTAGTTCCACCCCGAATTTCATTTCACAGATGGCGTTGCAGGTACGAATCTGACGAGCCAGTCCCTTGGGCAGTTCCAAGGCCTTGGATGCCCGGTTGAAGTATAAGTCTACGCTTTTAAGAAAAGATATTGGACCTTGGCTATTCATTCAACTTACAACGATTGTTGCCCCATGATAGTGAGGGCAAGTTTTGTCAAGTTGTTTGCCTCCCCAATCATTTTAGCTGAACTTTGAGCCAATAAATTTGATCTGGCTAACCGGGTAGATTCCAATGCGTAATCCGCATCCACAATCCGAGATTCCGCGAGTTCAATATTTTCATAACTCGTGTAAAGGTCATGGGTTTCATTCAAAATTCTGTTTTGAGATGCTCCATTTTGAGCAATGGCATCCGACATAACATCGATAAATCCATTGAATTCTGAGAAAGTGAAATCATTTAATGAGTAAATGGTACCATCGGTCAATGATGCTTCATAAGTATTGTAATTAATTGTAATTGTACTTCCGTAAACAGTGTTTGCGTTGATTTGCGATGGATCATCAGGATCAAGTTGATTACCTTTATTTACGATAAACTTTAGGTTTGCAGATGGGTTACTTGCATTGATTGCAAAATCCAGTTCAACAGGACTGTCCGGATCAATTCCACCTGCTGGGTTCATTGTTGTTCCATCCCCAAAAGTTCTATCCTCATTAGCGTTACCGTAAATTTCATCAAATAAAACCTCATTTCCCTGCATGATAGTGAATCGATCTGGTGCACCAAAGCTATCTAGTTTCCATTCGATAGTACCAGATTTACCACTTGCGACAAAGTTTGTTGTACTTTCCGACCCATCTCCGAATACAAAGGGATTCTCGTCACTTGATCTAGCGGGTGACCTTTCAAAAAACAAAGAATCGAAAATGCCGGTTCGGTGTAATTCTATTACTTGGTCATTAGCTGGATTCTTAACGGTGAGTATGCTTTCATGATCAGCAGCAGAAGCAAGAGAACCGATGTTTCCACCAGCAAAAAGACTAACACCATTAAATTTTTGACCCTGCATCTCTCTTAACTGGAGTTGAATTTCCCGAAATTCATTATCGTAATGCTGCTTATCACCTTCATTTGTGGTTACTGCGTGAAAACGATGTTTTAGTGTACTAGCCCTTGAAATTAGATTTGATGCTTGTGAAATATAGCTTTGTTGGACCTGAAGGAAAGATAAGGAGTTTTGAAGGTTTTGAGCAACATTCTGTTTTTTTGAAACCTCACTCGCCAACTTAGCAGAAATAGCAATTCCAGCTGCATCGTCTTTGCTTGAGTTAATCTGTCGACCAGTGCTGATCCTTTCTAAGCTTGTGGAAGAGTTAGATAGAGCGAGATTTGCATTATTGGATGCAATAGTTGCTGAAAGGTTGGTGTTTATTTGAAAAGACATCCTTCCATTATCGGTAGGATATCTCATAACTTTAACATTTACGCTTTCAAATATCGCAGTACTCTCAGTCGAGACTGCATAAAAAAGGCCCGCAATGCGGGCCTTTTAATTGTTTAAACTGTAACTAAGAATTTACCAGTTCGATTGACGAGGTGGACGTTCCTCGCGGGGGCGAGCTTCGTTCACTTTCAATGCACGGCCGCCAAG
>Ga0181557_1001684_pt1 | contig 24379 bp, 22 predicted proteins | sample 011ome_23_FD_148632 | JGI IMG/M metagenome (GOLD analysis project Ga0181557, IMG submission 148632) | Coastal salt marsh microbial communities from the Groves Creek Marsh, Skidaway Island, Georgia - 011506CT metaG (spades assembly) | ecosystem: Environmental > Aquatic > Marine > Intertidal zone...
GGGAATCAATCATGAGTTATTTAGGAATACCACCATTTGGTCAAACAGTTAGAACTATAACTGAAATTCTAGCTGATTCTGCGCAATCATCTTTTCTTATCAGTGGTGGTTATATTACTGGGTATGTAGACGTTTATCTTAATGGCGTTGCATTGTCTTCTTCTGACTTTACGGCAAACGATAATATAAATGTAGTTCTTAGTGTACCAGCAATAACCGGTGATGAATTTAAATCTATAGCATATTTCCCTGTATCATTAGTTGATACATATAGAACAAGTGAAGTAGATACTTTAATAAGAAATAACGCGGCGTCGTATACAATAGCTTTAGGAGGCTAACTTAATGAGCAAGAAATTAATCCATAAATACACGTTTGACGCGTCTGCTCAGACCGTTACGCTTGATGGTATTTATGGTCAAGATCGTCTTTTGATGATCACAAATATCACCGATAATATTATCATTTACTTGTTCAATAGCCCCGAATTAGGTCTTACCAACTATTCAATTGATACAGTAGCAGAAACAACGACATTGAGTTTGGTGTATGATACATCATTGATGTCTGATTCGGATACGTTACAAATTTATACAGAAACTGATAGTCAATCATTTAGACCTGATAAATCATATACAGATCCTGTTTCAAAGTTCCGTGTCAGTACACCAGAGAACTTGATTGATACTGACTTTGAATATGGTTTACAAAGTACCAAGTGGGAAACTCTCGAGCTTACGAAGAATATTCCTACTTTCTATGCTCGTAATGGTGACCAAGAAATTACATTAACTGATGTTACTACATTTGCTGATAGTAGTACTATTACCGTTACAACATCTGCGGCTCATGGACTACAGCGTGGCTCACCAGTTATTATAGTTGGTACATCAACATCAACTGCAGATGGTGGTTTCCTAGTACAGAGTGTGCCTGATACAACAACATTTACATATCAAGCTAAAGCATCTCAATCTACTGCAACATCTATTCTAGAGACATATACACAACTATTTCCAGGATCAATTTATTCTGGTACTGAGTTTAAACTAGCAAACGTTGGTGGTATTACAACTGATGGTGGTACACCAAGTGTACTTACAGTAAATACTCAATATCCAACTAATTTTACTGCTGGTACAAGTATGGCATTGGCAAATACTTTTGCACAATCAACCATTCCATTTCTCACAAATAATATTGAACCTGATAACTATATTGCAATTGATCAATCATATACAAGTGCTACAGCAACGGGAGAGAATTCCGGTTTTGCACTTGGTGGTGTCAATTGGATTAATATTATTCCACAAAATACACTTGGTCGCAATACCATATATTTTGAGGAAGGTTCTCTTGATGTAAATACCACCGACAATACAATTCGATTTGACACACCTCACGGATTTTCTAGTTTAGATTCCATTATCTATATGTGTGATGCGGGAACCAATACACCGATTGGTGGTATTACCGTCATGCGGGGCTATTACATTACCGTTGTTGATACATATACCATTCAGCTTCGTCTGACGCGTAGTGTTACAGGCACAATTGTAAGCCTAACATCAAATGGTGTAAGTGGTGGTATTACCAAATCATGTTTTGTAATTGGTATTGGTCAAGGTGTCACATCACATACCGCTTCAACTGATAGAGCTACTTATTATGCTGCTCACGGCTTTAGCACGACAACAGCAAATAATAGATATTTTGCAATTCGGGATAATGATAATGTAGGAATTCCCAACTTAACTGATACAACTAGTATTGCTCTTACTAATAATTCTAGTTATGATTATTGGGCTGCGCGTACCGCATCTACTTCACATACTGCTAGATCCACTTCAAGTGCTGGTATTACTGCACTAAGTGATACAACAACTGATTATCATGTAATGCATGTTTCAAACTCTAGGCCTAGTGGCTCAAGTAGTTTGTATTTGCCATCACATGGTTTGAGTACTGATGATATTGTAAATTTAACGGCGACTGCTGGTACACTACCCCTAGCTCTTACATCAGGTAATTATTATCGAGTTGTAAAAGTTTCTGATGATAGAATCTCGTTTAAAGATATTGCTGGAGCTGATATTCTATTTTCTGATGGTGGATCCACAGATCTTCAGTATCGTATTACTGCCATTCTTCCCATTAGTACTAGTGATACCATTACTATTGCTAATAATCAGCTTAATGACGGCGATGCAATTATTTATTCTGAAACTGGTGGAACTACAATTGGTGGTTTAACTGATGGCGTGACATACTATGTGGCGCGTAAGTCTGGTGATACGTTCAGCTTATCAACCACACCAAATGTAATTAATTCAACCCTTACTTTGGCCAATCAAACAGCGACTTATGTTGATACAACAAATAGTTATATTATAGGTCAGACACATGGTTTCACTACAGGCCAGGCAGTTGAATATATTGCAGCAACACCAATACCTGGATTAAGATCAGGTGAAGTTTATTTTGCTCGAAGTGTAACATCGGATTCATTTAGTCTTCACCCAACCGCAGCTGAAGCATCTGCCAATACTAATAAGACAATATTATATGCAGTCAGCACAGGTACTTCATTATTCAATGGATTGAATCTTGTTGATATCACAAGTACCCCTTCTGGTGAGACACAAAACTTTATTGCAAACTTTGTAGGCGCTGCTGATGGAATTTATGAAGTAGTCTCAACTGCAGCTGATCAATTATCATTTACACTTTCATCAGGTAATACGGTAACACCAAGAAATATTACTGGCACTTGTCAAGAATTATTTGCTCCAACGGTTGATGGATTTTTCTATGAAGATCACGGTCTACTATCAGGCACCCCAGTTTTATATACAGAAACTGGTACGGTTAATATAACAGGTCTTACAGATAGTACGACTTATTATATTATTAAAGCTAGTAAAGATATTTTTAAACTAGCAACAACTCAAGCAAATGCACTTGATGGCATTGCAATATCATTGACCGATTCTGCTGTAAGCGCAGACCAAGATGGTACACTAACTTTTACAGGAACATCAATTGTTGGTTCATTTGTTGCTAGTGGTACAATTACATATGCTGCAAGTGCTACAACAATTTACGGCCAAGATACTGCATTTACCTCATATTTTAATGCTGGGGATACATTCTCTATTAACATCCCGCCAGAATCTGTCACCACGGCATTAAGCTCTGCTAGTGATACAAGTGATTATTTTGAGACCGCCACCAACCATGGGTTAACCGATGGTATGATGATTCGCTTTACGGGCACAACACCATTGACTGATGTTGACTTTGATAAAAACTATTTTGTCAACTGTTCTGTTACGGGTGCTGCAACTACTAGATTTGCTGTTTATTATTCTGAAACTGATGCATCGGCCGATAGTAATAAAATTGATATTACTAGTACTACCATTACCGGTGCTAGTGTGATAAGTGTGCCTGATAGTGGTTCGGTTATTCAAAGAACAATTGATTTTGTTAATAGTGATACACAATTAACGGTCACTGAAGCATTACCCGCGCAGGCACAATCAAGTATTAGTTATTTCCTTAATACCGGTTTACTCTTACGTTCTGATGGTTTTGCTTTACATCGCCCATATGATGGTGGTGTTGAGTTAATTCCTTCAAGCAATCCAGATAGCACGATGATTAGACAGACACGGAAATATTTCCGTTATCAATCAGGTAAAGGTATCCAGGTTAGTTTTGCCGTTAACTTTAGTCCAACAAGTGGTGTTGATACATTTACCAGATCTGGTTCAACAGGAACAATTACAACAAGATTTCCCCATCGTCTGACTGTTGGATTGAATATCACAACATCCGGTGCTACAAATGCCGAAGCAAGTATTTGGAATGGTTCACATACAGTTACTGCAATTGTTGATGATTATACATTTGAAGTGGGTTTATCTAGTACGCCTTCTGATGCTTTTGCTCAAGGAATTATTGAATATTATATTAATCGTTGGATTAATAGTTCACTTCGTTGTGGATTATTTGATGACCAAAACGGTATTTACTTTGAATATGATGGTGATGAAATTTATGTTTGTCGTAAATCATCTACTCTCCAATTGGGTGGATATGCGACAGTGGAATTTAGAAGTGGTATTGTTACTGGTAGTAATACAAGGTGGAGTTCACAACTTTCCGTAAATGATATGATTGTTATTAAAGGACAATCATATCAAATTACAAGAATTGATAGTGACACTAGAATGTATATTAGTCCTAGTTATAGAGGTGCAAGTTCAGATAAGGTTATTCTTACAAAAACCATTGTTTCTAAAATTGCTAGACCTGATTGGAATGATGATGTCTGTGATGGCACTGGCCCTTCAGGTTATGTATTAGACATCCATAAAATTCAAATGGTCTATATTGATTATTCATGGTATGGTGCGGGTAAAGTAAGATTTGGATTTAAAGATCAATATGGTGATGTTATGTATGTACATGATATGATCCATAACAATAAGTTAACAGAAGCATATATGCGTTCTGGTAACCTACCTGCTCGTTATGAAATTCAGAATTATGGGGCACCATCTTATGTTCCAGCACTACCACACTGGGGTACTTCTGTTATTATGGACGGTAGATTTGATCCGGATAAAGCATACACATTTAATGCAAGTTCCAATAACATTACTGTAACTGGCGCTGCATCAATTACGGCATCAGCCAAAATTGACTATCTTAACACATATACACAACGAGTGGGTAGAAATAACTTATCCATAGGTTATGGTTTATTGTTGGATGCGGCTGATGCAAATCTTGCCGCCATTACAGATGGTGTTACCGTTAGTGGTGCTGGATTGGCAGCAGCAACACGTGCACGTAATCCAATCAGTACAAGTGTAACACCATATCAGCCGTATTTGCCTTCAGTATTGTCGAGAGAAGGTACTGATTTTGCTACACAAGAAGTACGTAACTTAATTGTTCTAGATAAACAACCAACTGCTACTGCTGGTACTTCAAGTACATATACTTTTGCTGTAAGTGGTGGTACTACCACAGATTTAACTGTAGCAATTCCTCTCATCAGTATTCGACTTTCACCAAGTGTTGATACAGGCACACCTGGCTTCTTGGGTGAACGTGAAATTATTAACCGTATGCAGTTGATTTTGCAACAGGTTGGTGTTTTGACTACTCACGCAATTGAAGTTAGATTGGTACTTAACGGTCAGGTAAGTAGTGATGCTTGGCAACGTGTTACAAATCCAAGCTTGAGTCAATTGATCATTCATTCATCAAATGATAGTATCACAGGTGGTGCGAGTGTATTTAAATTCCGTGCTGCTGGTGGTACCGGAACAACAGACCGTAGTCAGAATTTGACAATTCAAGAATTGGGTGAAGTTGCAACACTTGGTAACTCTATTCTTGGTGGTGATGGTACATTTCCTGATGGTCCAGATGTATTGACAGTGGTTGCAGTTCTTACGGAAGATCCATCTACCGTTTCAGATACAAATCCATATATTGTATCAGGTCGTATTAGTTGGTCCGAAAGTCAAGCGTAAGATAAAGAATATAAATAGAACTATACAAATAGGATTTCATATGATTTCGGAAAATTTAAAAACAGTTCTTGCTACAACCTTTGTCTTTTATCTAAAAGCCCATAAGTTTCATTGGAATGTTATGGGCAATGACTTTGCCCAATATCACGAATTTTTTGGTGAGTTATATGAAGAAACTTATACTGCGGTAGATCCTATTGCAGAATTCATTCGGACACAGGGTGTATTTTCACCAGGTTCATTAACTGAATTTGCTGAGATGTCCAACATTAAAGATAGTGTTGATGATCTGAGTGATGGTATGGCAATGGTTCAAACATTGGCTACAGATAATCAATTAATACTTAATATATTAAATCAAGCATATGATGTGTCTGAAGCAGAGCGCACATTTGATGTCAGTGATATGTTGGCAGGAAGAATTGCTGCACATAAGAAACACGGTTGGATGTTAAATGCATTCTTAAATAGACAACAGGGATAAATCAGATGGCGTCTCCTAATAGTAGAGCTACATTAATTGACTATTGTAAGCGCAAGCTTGGTGAACCAGTAATTGAGGTTAACGTTGACGAAGATCAAGTTGATGATCGAATTGATGAAGCCCTAGATTATTATAGGGAATACCATTCTGATGCCACGGTCAGGACTTACCTAAAACATCTTGTGACTGCTACAGATGTAGCAAATCAATATATTACTCTGTCGACGGATATTATTTACGTCACAAAGTTGTTTCCAATTACATCAACATTTGCCAATAGTCGCAATTTCTTTGATATTAAATATCAAATTATGTTGAATGATATGCATAACCTTGCCGGTTTTGTTGGCGATTTGGCTTATTACGAACAGATGCAACAGTACTTATCTCTTCTCGAGACCAAGTTAAATGGTGTACCACAGGTTCAGTTCTCGCGTAGACAAAATAGACTCTATATCTTTGGTGACTTTGCTGATGAAGATATTAAAGAAGGTGATTATATTGTTGCCGAAGTCTATGAGACAATTAATCCAGAGACACATACCGCGATCTATAACGATAAGTGGTTAAAAGCATATTCAACTGCATTGATTAAACAACAGTGGGGTCAGAACCTTATTAAGTTTGATGGTATGCAACTACCTGGTGGTGTTACACTAAATGGCCGACAAATGTATGATGATGCTACTGGTGAGTTAGAGAAATTAAAAGAAGACATTCGACTTGAGAATGAAATGCCACCAGACTTCTTTGTGGGATAATAATGCGTAATCTATACTTTTCAGACCAGGTAAGATCAGAGCAAAATCTTTATGAAAATATTATCATTGAGTCGCTTAAGATCTACGGTCAAGACGTTTATTATCTACCACGCACACTGGTAAATGAAAATAGAATCTTTGGTGATGATGTTCCGTCACAGTTCAATTCATCTTATAAGATTGAGATGTATATTGAAAACATTGAAGGCTTTGATGGCGAAGGTGACCTATTCAGTCGCTTTGGTGTAGAGATTAGAGATGAAGCAACATTTGTTGTAGCACGGAAACGTTGGGCAACAACTGTTGGTAAGTATCAGAATGAAATAACTAATGATAGACCAAATGAAGGTGATTTAATTTACCTACCATTGACAAAGAAATTATTTCAGATTAATCATGTTGAGCATGAGCAACCATTTTACCAATTGGGTAACTTGCCGCTCTATAAGATGCGTTGTCAACTCTTTGAGTACAATGATGAGAATCTTAATACCGGTGTTGATAATATTGATGCAATTGAACAAGCCAATGCATATGAATATATACTGAATCTAAATACTACGAGTGTTGCCAATAGAATTGGTGATACTGCAACACAGATTTTGGATTCTGCCTCTGGCCTGCAAATGGTTGGTGAAGTATCACGTTGGTCAGATTCAGATCGTAACTTACATCTCATTCATATTGGTGCCAATGATGGTAAATATCATGAGTTTGTGACATCAAGACCAATTAGAATAACAGGGGATTATAGAGCAGATTCTGATTTTACTATTCTATCAATTAGTGAAAATAATCAAATTTCCAATAATGAACAGAATGATGACTTCAGTACATTATCGGATGATTTCTTAGACTTTACAGAAGCTAATCCTTTTGGTGATCCGGAGAATAATTAATGTTTGGAACGTATTTTTATCATGAAAAGGTTAGAAAAGCAGTAGCCATTTTTGGTCGTCTGTTTAATAATATATACGTCCTTCGGAAGAACTCTTCTGGTAGCGTCATTAGCCAAGTGAAGGCACCATTGTCGTATGCGCCAAAGTCCAAATATTTGGAACGTATTAGAGAAAATCCAAGTCTTACCGATAATAGTCAAGTCGCCATTAAGTTGCCACGGATGTCTTTTGAAATTACATCCTTTGCATATGATACATCACGTCAGTTGGCAAAGACTAGTACATTTAATACACTAGGTTCGGTATCGACTACAAGACAATCATTTTTTGCACCAGTACCCTATACACTTACATTTCAATTAAATGTATATGCAAAATCTCATGATGATGCATTACAGATTGTTGAGCAAATTTTACCGTATTTTAATCCTCAGTATACGTTATCTGTTAAACCATTTCCTACGGTATATCCAGAGTTTAAAGAAGATGTACCTATTGCAATGCAATCGTTATCATTTACTGATGATTATGATGGTGCATTAGAGCAAAGAAGAACTATAATATATACTTTGGATTTTGAGATGAAAATCAATTTCCACGGACCTGTTGCTCAATCCAGTGTTATTAAAACTGCTATTACAGACCTACATCAAATTGGGGTTGGTTTGGCAGATTCTGATGTTAAATTGGAAACACTAACCACCACACCGGATCCATTAGGTTCATTTGGTTCTGCTGATAGTGATTTTGGATTTGATACAATAATTGATTTGGCTTTTGCCGATAGTGCTTAAACATTATGAATGATTCTGATAATATTAAAACTGATTATGAATATTCACGTGACACATATTATGATCTGATTAATAAAGGTAAACAATCACTGGATTTAATGATTGAAGTTGCTCGTGAATCAGAGCATCCTAGAGCATTTGAAGTCTTGGCTACGATGATTAAAAACGTCAGTGATGTTAATGATAGATTAATGGATCTAAATAAAAAGAATAAAGACATTAATCAAAAAGAGCCAAGTAATAAACCACAAGCACAAATAGAGAACCAACAGAATAATATATTTCTTGGTTCTACTGCTGAATTACAAAAACTATTACAACAAACTAACGCGATAGATGTAACACCAAAAACTTAGGAGGTTCTTATGGTAGAAGTTCAGTCTGTTTTAAACAGAGTAATGCAACTGAAAGAATTCTTTGTCGAATTTGAATTATCCGAAGATTTTTGTTTTCATGGTAGGTTACCATTTAGTCTAATTATTAATGAACAAGGGTTTTCTGTAGCCAAAGTACTTGCACTTTCACAAGACGAAGCAGATTATAAGGTATTGAATTATTTTATGCAATCTGGTGAGTACTGGCTCGCCGAAGAGGATGATGAAGATGATGAAGATGAGGATGAATGATAGTTAATGAATCTTATCTCGGTAACCCTAATGTTAAACGAGATGGAATAAATCAGCAATGGACTACTGAGTTAATCCAAGAGTATGCCAAGTGCATGCACGACCCAGAGTACTTTACTGAAAAATATATTAAAGTTATTTCACTTGATAAAGGTCTAGTACCCTTTAATCTATATCAGTATCAACGTAATATGTTTGCAGAGTTTAATGCAAACAGATTTAATATTGTTTTGGCATGTCGGCAAAGTGGTAAATCCATATCTGCTTGTGCATATTTACTTTGGTATGCTTTATTTCATTCAGAGAAAACAATTGTAATTCTTGCCAACAAGGGTGATACGGCACGTGAAATGTTGAGTCGTATTACATTGATGTTGGAAAACATTCCATTCTTTTTACAACCTGGCACAAAAGCACTGAATAAAGGTTCAATTGAGTTTTCAAATCACTCACGGATCTTGGCACGTGCAACCTCAGGTTCCTCTGTCCGAGGCTTATCAGTTAACTTATTGTATTTGGACGAGTTTGCCTTCGTTGAACGTGCCACAGAATTCTATACTTCAACATACCCTGTAATTGCTGCTGGTACTGAGACCAAAGTTATTATTACATCCACAGCAAATGGTATTGGTAATACATTCCAAAAGATCTGGGAAGGCGCCATTCAAGGTGTAAGTGAATTTAAACCATTCCGTGTTGATTGGTGGGATGTTCCAGGCCGAGATGAAGCATGGAAGAAGCAGACAATTGCCAACACAAGTCAATTGCAATTTGACCAAGAATTTGGAAATACTTTCTTTGGTACTGGTGATACACTAATTAATGCAGAGACATTAATGGAGTTTAGATCTGCCGAACCTATCCGAAGATTGGAAAATAATTGTCTCAACGTATATAAAGAGACCGTAAAAGGCCATGAGTATATCATGACCGTGGATGTAAGTAAGGGAAGAGGCCAGGACTATTCTACGTTTAACGTGATCGATATTACTGTGAGTCCGTTTGAACAGGTTGCCGTATATCGCAATAATGTTATGTCTCCCATTCTCTTCCCTAATATTATCTATAAGTATGCGAAAATCTACAATGAAGCATATGTTGTAATTGAAGCTAATGATCAAGGTGGTGTCGTCTGTAATGGACTTTACCATGACTTGGAGTATGAAAATATGCACGTAGAGTCTGCAGTCAAGGCAAATGCACTTGGTGTGGAAATGACTCGTAAAGTAAAACGTCTGGGTTGTTCTGCAATTAAAGATGTATTAGAAAATAATAAACTTAAAATTGTAGATGAAAATACAATTCTAGAAATTTCAACATTCGAAGCTCGTGGTCAGTCTTATGAAGCCAGTAATGGTAACCATGATGACCTGATGATGAACTTAGTTATGTTTGGATATTTTATCTCTACTCAATACTTTAATGATATGACAAATATTGATCTTAAGACAATGTTGTTTGAGCAAAAGATGAGAGAGATTGATGATGATATAGTTCCTTTTGGTTTTATTGATGATGGTAGTGATCACATTGCACAAATAGAAACACATCCTGGTTCTGCTTGGGCTATTGAATACGACCCAAATTTTTAAAATTATAAATAATAGGTATTGAGAAAACAACCGTATTATGAGATCATATCATTAACCTAAAAGGAAAAAAAGATGGCACTTTCAGCACCTACCGAATCTCCTGCGGTTGTAGTTAGAGAAATTGACTTAACAGGCGGCGTACCGAATGTTCAGTCTACTACAGGCGCAATTGTGGGACAATATCGTTGGGGTCCAATTGGACAAAGACAATTGATAGCAAATGAATCAGAACTAGTAGCTACATTTGCAGCACCAACGACAGATAATAATGGCGCATTTTTATCAACCACTCAATTTTTAAAATATTCAAGCACTCTTCAAGTTGTTCGTGAAACACGTGACGGCGTAGATAGTGGTGATACCAATGCAATTGCATTCTCTGCTGGTACTCCAAGCACTGCTTTTAAACATCAAATCGGTAATGATGAAGTGTTTAGAAATGTACAAGATACACTAGCAGCATACGATAGTGATGGATACGGCAATGCTGGTAATATCCAATTTATTGCTAGATATGCTGGCGCATTGGGTAACAGTCTACAGGTTTCTATTTTACCTGCCGACACAACCGATAGCAACTTTGATGCATGGACTTATTCAGGTAGTTTTAATTCTAGACCTGGCACGTCCGTATTTGCTCAAGGCAAAGGTTCAACTGGTGACGAAGTTCACATTGCTGTGATTGACCAAGATGGTGCATTTACTGGCACTAGAGGTACTGTTCTTGAAACATTCCCCAACTTGTCAATTCTAAGAGATGCAAAGAACTCTGAAGGTACTAGTGTTTATGCTAAAGAAGTAATTAATTCTAGATCTGAGTATGTTAGATTCTTAAACTTTACATCAGCTTTGGATTCTGCTGGTGCTGGTGATTTAACATCTTTAAGCACATCTTACTACGCTGATTCTGCTGATAGAGTAGCATCAACAATTTCAATGGTTAATGGTAATGATACTGCTCTTATTGGTGTTGATGACACATTAAGAGGTTACGGTTTATTTGCAGATAAAGATCAAGTTGAAGTTGATTTTATTATTGCACCCAGTGCTACCACACAAGTACTACAAACTACAGTAGTGAATGCTTTGGTTGCTATTGCTGAAGGTCGTAAAGATTGTATTGTTGTTGCATCTCCTGATAGAGCAGCAGTACTAAATACTTCTAATGATGCAACGAGAGTTACGAATACTCTTACAACGGTTGGTACATTTACAAAATCATCATACCTGGTTGTTGATAATAACTTCCTAAAAGTATATGATAAGTACAATGATGTATATCAATTTATCCCTGCATCATCTACCTGTGCTGGTATCATGGCGGCAACGGACTTTAACCGTGCTCCTTGGTTCTCTCCTGCTGGTTCAAGACGTGGTCAGTTGTTAGGTGTTACTGCTTTGGCATATAGCCCAACAAAAGGTCAACGCGATTCATTGTATAAGGCTGGTGTTAACCCCATTGCCAATATCCCTGGCCAAGGTGTATTGCTCTTTGGTGATAAAACATTCCTAGGCCGTGTTTCTGCCTTTGATAGAATTAACGTAAGACGTTTGTTCTTGGTATTGGAAAGAGCAATTGGTAAGGCAGCAGAACAAGTATTGTTTGAATTTAACGATGAGTTCACCCGTGCAGAATTTGTTAATATTGTTGAACCAGTGCTTCGTGAAGTACAAGGCAGACGTGGTATTACCGACTTCCGTGTTGTTTGTGACGAAACGAATAATACTTCAGCAATTGTTGACAGAAATGAATTCATTGCAAGTATCTTTATCAAACCTGCTCGTTCAATCAACTTCGTCACATTGAACTTTGTGGCCGTTAGAACTGGTGTCGACTTTGATGAAGTCGTCGGTACAGTTTAATAATAGAGTCATAGGAGAAACAAAATGGCAATTTTAGGCGTAGATGATTTTAAATCAAAACTTAGAGGTGGTGGTGCTCGGCCCAACCTCTTTAAGGCTACTATTAATTTCCCAGGTTATGCAAATGGTGATGCTGAACTGACTTCATTCTTATGTGAAGCGGCTCAGTTACCTGGCTCTACCTTCGGTATTATTAATGTACCTTTCCGTGGTCGTATCTTAAAGATGGCTGGTGACCGTACATTCCCTGAGTGGACAGTAACCATTATCAACGATACGGACTTTAGTATTAGGAATTCATTTGAACGTTGGATGAACGGCATTAATTCTCATTCTGCAAATACGGGCCTTGCTGCTCCTATTGCTTATGAGGCAGATTTGTTTGTTGACCAATTGGATCGTAATGGTGAATCCGTCAAACGCTATAACTTCCGTGGTTCATTCCCTACGGATTTATCAGCTATTGATTTAAGTTATGCAACGACTGATGAAATCGAAAGATTCCAGGTCACGTTTGCATATCAGTACTTTGAGTCTGATACTACAACTTAAATATATAAGAGGTGGGGTGGATTATTCCACCCCTAATCTCAAGGATTAAATTAAATGGCAGACGAAAAAAGTATTAAATTATTTGGTTTTGAAATAAAAAGGGCAAAGACAGAGAACCCTGATAAGACGCCGTCCATTGTTCCTGCCAGAGATGATGATGGTGCCGGTTATGTAACCGCAGGCAACATGTATTATGGGCAATATTTAAATATCGATGGTGACGAGACCAAGGATAACCATCAATTAATTATGCAGTACCGTGGTGTTGCTTATCAACCTGAAGTTGATATGGCAATTGAAGACATTACAGGTGAAGCAATTTCTACATCAGAACTCAAACAAAACGTTGATATCAATATGGATAACGTTGATGGAGTATCTGAATCTATTAAGAAGCAGATCAAAGAGGAATTTGATACTGTTTATAATATGCTCGACTTTGGTGAGTATGGGCATGATATTTTCCGTCGTTGGTATGTTGACGGCAGATTGTACCACCATCTAGTGGTAAATGAATCTAATTTAAAAGCAGGCATTCAGGAAATTAGACCTATTGATGCTTCAAAGATTCGTAAAGTAAAACAAATTAAGAAGAAAAAAGATCCTGCAACTGGTGTTGATCTCATTGAAAATGTTGATGAGTATTACATCTACCAAGAGAAACCAGGCGCAAGAACCGGTGGTGTTAAGCTTACGGATGATTCTGTGAGTTATATTACCTCAGGTCTTTTGTCTGAAGACCGTAAAAAGATTGTTTCTTACCTACACAAGGCATTGAAACCAATCAATCAATTGCGAATGATGGAAGACTCTCTTGTCATCTATCGTTTGGCTCGTGCACCAGAACGCCGTATTTTCTATATTGATGTTGGTAACTTACCAAAAGGTAAAGCCGAAGAATATATGAAAAATATTATGTCACGGTATCGAAATAAGTTAGTGTATGATGCACAGACTGGTGAGATCCGTGATGACCGTAAGCATATGTCAATGCTTGAAGATTTTTGGTTGCCTCGCCGTGAAGGTGGTCGAGGTACAGAGATCACAACACTACCTGGTGGTGATAACCTAGGTCAAATTGATGATATTATTTACTTCCAAAAGAAACTATATCGTTCGTTGAATGTTCCTATAAGTAGACTAGAGCAAGAGAATAATTTTAGTCTTGGTAGATCAACAGAAATTAGTCGGGATGAATTAAAGTTCCAAAAGTTTATTGATAAACTACGCCGTAGATTTAGTCATTTATTCTTGGGTATTCTCAAGAAACAACTCATTCTTAAAGGTATTATTACTGAAGAAGATTGGAATGAGTGGAAACAAGATATTATTGTCGACTTTGTACGTGATAATCATTTCACTGAGTTACGTGATGCAGAAATGTTACGTGAAAAGATTACAATGCTTGATCAAATGCAAAATTACGTTGGCGAATTTTTCTCTAAGGAATTTATCTATAAGAAAGTCTTGATGATGACTGACGAAGAGGTAGATGATATTAAGAAACAAATCGACGACGAAAAGAAATCAGGTGATATTGCACCAGATGATGAAACGAGTGATGGTGGTAACACCCCAGCTCAATAATATAAGCTTTAGGAGAATAGAATGAGTGAAGAGATTAAAGATCTAATTAGACATGCTTTGGACCAAGATTACAATAAAGCTAGTAATGTATTTGGTGAAATTATGTCTATCAAAATGAGTGATTTGTTAAATCAAGAAGAGATTAAAGTTGCCAATCAAATCTATAACGGTGTCGAGGATACCGAAGAAGAGGAAGATGGCGACGTTGTGATTGACGATGCTGATTTGGATGACATTGAAGCAATCGAAGATAATGAAGTAGAAGAAGATGAAGAACCCATCAGTGATGATGAGGATGAAGAAGAAAATTAATTGTTGAAAAACACTTTTATATAAATAATTATGAAAAAGTTTAATGACGTTCGCATTAAAAAAGAAAAACCTGTTTTTTCAAAACGGGTTGATGGATTTAGTGTTGAAGTTCGGAAAAACTCTGGCCGATTCGAAGCTTATGTAGACAATGATCTACTTGATAGTTTTAAAAGCCAGAATGATGCAGTGAAAGCGGCATCAGAGTTTATAAAACAATATAGGGATTAAGATGAAACTAATTGCGGAATTTCACGACCAAGATCTAAATGTTCTTACTGAAGCCAAAAAGGACGGTAGTAAGAAGTATTATATCGAAGGTGTATTTGCTCAGGCAGATCAAAAGAATCGCAATGGTAGAGTCTATCCAAAACAAATTATGGAATCTGCTGTCGGTAAATATGTTACTGAGCAGGTTTCAAAAGGTCGGTCTGTTGGTGAGTTAAATCACCCTGAGGGTCCAACAGTCAACCTTGATAAAGTTTCGCACCTCATTACCAGCCTCACGTGGGAAAGTAATGATATTGTCGGAAAGGCCGCAATTTTGGATACACCAATGGGTAAGATCGTACAAGGTCTGCTTGAGGGTGGCGTTCAACTTGGGGTTTCAACTCGTGGTATGGGAAGTTTAGAGCGTGGTAATGGCGTAATGGTTGTAAAACCAGACTTTACTCTTAATGCAATTGATATTGTACAAGATCCATCTGCACCTGGAGCATTCGTTAATGGAATAATGGAAGGTGTTGAATGGGTTTGGAATAATGGTATTATCGAAGCTAAAACTATTGAGAAGATGGAGACTGAAATTAAGAAAGCATCGAGAACTGATCTCTATGAGACACAGGTTCGTGAGTTCAAAAATTTCCTCTCGTTACTCAAATCTAAAAAATAGGAGTCATTATGACTAAAGACCAGGAAATGGATCAAGTCGAACTCTACGATGCTGAGAACGAAATCGTGGAAGGCGCTCATGATCCTAAAAATGCACCGGCGCAAGCTGTTGCATCTGTAGATAAAGCTAGTGATGCTTCACCAAGCGCTAAAAAGCGTAAGGGTGACAACACTAAGCAAGACCCTATGCCTAAAACAAAGGCAGGCATGATTAATGCCGCTTATACCAAGATGAATGGTATGAAGAAGGAAGATCTTGCAATGTTGATGTCAAAGTTGATGGCAGAAGATACTGATGCTGAATCACAAGAAACCGTTGCTGAAAATGCAGGTTTCGAGTATGAAGCAGATTTTGAATCTGACCTTAAGGCTTTGGTTGAATCAGAAGCTACTCTATCAGAAGAATTTAAAGTTAAAGCTGAAGTTATCTTCGAAGCTGCGATTAAATCTAAGCTCTCTGAAGAGATTGACCGTCTTGAAGCTCGGTACGAAGAAGAATTGTCCGAGGAAATCAATTCAACGAAAGAAGAATTGGTCGAGAAGGTTGACAGCTACCTTAACTACGTAGTTGAAAAATGGATGGAAGACAACCGTGTCGCTATCCAATCAGGCCTCCGCGCTGAAATCGCTGAAAAGTTCATGGGTGGATTGAAAGATCTATTCGTTGAATCTTACATCGAAATTCCAGAAAGCAAGGTTGACTTGGTTGATGAACTCGCCGAAACAGTTGAAGAACTTGAGTCTAGACTCAATGAAACAACCGGTGCTGCCATTGCCATGTCCGAAGAACTCGAATTGTATAAGCGTGATGCAATCATCCGTGAATCTGCTCGTGGTCTTGCTGAAACCCAAGTTGAAAAACTCAAGTCTTTGGTTGAAGATGTTGATTTTGAAGATGCTGATACTTTTGCTAAGAAAGTTCAAACCATCAAAGAATCATATTTCACCAAAAAAGTTACTGAAACAACCCAAGAAATCTCTGAAGATACCGATGGTGATAATGCCGTTGTAGCTTCTGGCTCTATGGCTCAGTACTTGTCCGCAATCAGAAAATCTGCAAAATAAGGGAGTAAATCCAAATGCAACAATCTTACGATAAATTAGTAGAAAAGTGGTCACCAGTTCTTAATGAAGAATCTGCTGGCTCTATTAAAGACTCACACCGTCGTGCCGTTACGGCTCAAATCTTGGAAAACCAAGAACGTGCTTTCTCTGAGCAACGCGCTCAAAGTGGTATGTTGATGGAAACCCCAACTAACGGTACTGCTGCTGTAACTGGTGGCGCTGCTGGTAACTGGGATCCCGTCTTGATCGCCTTGGTCCGTCGTGCAATGCCTAACTTGATGGCTTATGACATCGCTGGTGTTCAACCTATGACTGGTCCTACCGGTTTGATCTTCGCAATGAAGTCACGCTACAAAACCACCAAAGCTGGTGTGTCTAATGGCGATGAGGCATTGTTTAACGAAGCTGCTGTTGGTTACTCTGGTGACTCTGCTACTACCGCTAACGGTGGTACTTCAGGTCTCGAGAGTGTTACCGATACCGATGCTGATAGCTCTATTGTTGACTCTGGCGCATCTTATGTTCCAGCAATCGGCGATGCTTACACAACGGCTGAAGCTGAAAACCTCGGCGCTGCTGGTGAGGCATTTGCTGAAATGGGTTTCACAATCGAAAAGGCTACCGTTACTGCTAAGTCACGTGCTTTGAAGGCTGAATACAGCTTGGAATTGGCTCAAGACTTGAAGGCAATTCATGGCTTGGATGCTGAAACCGAATTGGCTAACATCCTCTCTACTGAGATCTTGGCTGAAATCAACCGTGAAGTTATCCGTACCATGAACTCACAAGCTAAGATTGGCGCACGCCAAGATGGTTTGCAAGTTAAGGGTATTTTCAACTTGTCTACCGATGCCGATGGCCGTTGGTCTGTTGAGAAGTTCAAGGGTTTGATTCTCCAAATCGAACGTGAAGCTAACACCATTGCAAAAGAAACCCGTCGCGGTAAAGGCAACTTCATTGTTTGCTCTTCTGACGTCGCTTCTGCCTTGGCAGCATCAGGTATGTTGGACTACGCTCCTGCTATGTCTACCAACTTGCAAGTTGATGACACCGGTAACACCTTCGCTGGTGTGTTGAACGGTCGCACAAAGGTCTATATCGATCCTTATGCTTCTGCTGACTATGTTACCGTTGGTTACAAGGGTACTAACCCCTACGACGCTGGCTTGTTCTACTGCCCATACGTTCCATTGACTATGGTCCGTGCTGTTGGTGAGGACACCTTCCAACCCAAGATTGGCTTCAAGACTCGCTACGGTATGGCTTCAAACCCATTCGTTGGCGCTACTGCTGCCTCTGGTTTGGCTACTGTTCGTACCAACCAATACTACAGAATCTTCCGCGTTGATAACATCCTCGCTTAATTCTTGGTATAATAAGAGCCCAGTCCACTGGGCCTTTAAAGGGATCTTCGGATCCCTTTTTTTATATGCTATAAAGTATAAATAGATTATATGGCACTTACTACTAATATTAATTACCTACAACCTACTTCGTTTAAGATTAGTCTTGATCGAAAGAATTATCCGAATCTGGAATTCTTTTGTCAAAGCATTACCCATCCAGGTATGATATTAAACTCAGTCGAAGTACCTTTTAGGAAGATTGCTGGCATTCCATTTGCTGGTGATAAATTGACGTTCAATGAACTAACGGCAAATATTATCCTTGATGAGGATATGACTTCTTATGCAGAAATGTATAATTGGATCCGTAGATTATTGGATACAAATCCAGTGTCACCTCTCAATAGAGCAAGTGATACCGCACCAACATATGCAGATATAACATTACATATGTTATCAAGTGCAAATAATGTTACAAAGCAAATTCGTTATTTGGATTGTGTACCTACTTCATTGGGTGATATTCAATTGGTAACAACTGCTGCGGGCAATGAATTTGTTACCTTTGCTGCTTCTTTCCGATTCACTTACTTTGAATTATTGAATATAAATAAAACGACAGGTGCAATTACTGAGTCATTCACAGTATCAACTACATTATAATTGAAATGGAACTATATCATGTTAGATCTACAAGAGATTCTTTCTCAGTGGGCAGACGACTGCCAAATTAATGATATGCGTTTAGATGAGGCTTCGAGAGAGTCTCCTAAACTACACGCAAAATATCTCACACTCTCCTCTAACTATAAGTTAATGCTTAAGCGTTCAGAGTTTAAGCAAAAAGAACTACTGAAAGACAAGTGGTTATACTATAATGGCAAGCTATCGCCAGAGGAAATTAAAGAAAAGGACTGGGCATTGGATCCATTTAATGGCTTAAAAGTCTTGAAAGGTGAGATGGATTATTATTATGATTCAGATCCAGATATCCAGAAATCAGAAGAAAAAATCCAGTACTATAAGACCGTTATAGATACTTTACATGAGATCATAGAAAATATTAAGTGGCGACACCAAACAGTGAAGAACATTATTGAATGGAAAAAATTTCAATCTGGAAGTTAAATCATGCTACCATGGTCCTACAATGTGACCCTGGTATTGCCGCTGAATTAAATGAGTATTTCTCATTCTTTGTGCCGGGGTATAAGTTTATGCCAGCATTTAAGAATAGAGTATGGGATGGTAAAATCCGTCTATATAATGCGCGCACTGGTACACTACCAGGTGGGTTGTTTTATCATTTACTCAAATTTTGTGAGCAACGAGAGTATGAATTAGACCAACACGATAGTGATTATGGGCCACCAGAATCGGCAAATAAAGTACTGCCTTTGGATATAATGGATTTTGTCCAAAGTATTAATCTGCCATTTCCAATTAGAGATTATCAGTTTGATGCTGTATGCAATGCAATCCATAAAAAGAAAGGCATATTGGTATCACCCACTGGCTCGGGTAAATCATTAATTATCTACACATTGCTTCGTTGGTTTCTTGCCAACTCTGATAAAAGAGTCCTGGTCATTGTACCTACGACCTCATTGGTTGAGCAGATGTATGGTGATTTTAATGACTATGCAACTAATGATTCATTTGATGCTAAGAATGAAGTACATAGAATCTACTCTGGCCGAGATAAGAATGCCGAAGCAAGGGTATATGTGTCAACATGGCAATCAATCTATAAGTTTCCATTAGATTGGTTCTCACAATTTGGCGCTGTGTTTGGTGACGAATGCCATGGGTTTAAATCCAAATCACTTACTACGATTATGGAAAAGTGTACCGAAGCAGAATACCGATTTGGCACCACAGGTACATTGGATGGTTCACTCACACATGAATTAGTCCTACAAGGTTTGTTTGGCCGTGTATTTAAGGTAACCACAACACGTGCGTTGCAAGATAATGATACACTTGCTAAATTGGCAATCACCAGACTTGTTTTAAACTATAGTAAGACAAGTAGAGAAGCATGCAATGGGTTAACATACCAAGATGAAATTGATTTTGTCGTTACCAATGAGAAAAGAAATACACTCATTAGAAACCTAGCAGTAGATCAAACAGGTAACACATTGGTGCTATTCCAGTATGTAGAGAAACATGGTAAGGTTCTTTATGATATAATAAGAGCCAAGGCACATGAAGATAGGAAAGTATTTTTTGTCTCAGGTCAGACAGAGACTGCCGATAGAGAAGCAATTCGTAAAATCACAGAGAAACAAACAGATGCAATTATTGTCGCATCCATGGGTACATTTTCTACTGGTATAAATATTAGGAACCTACATAATATTATATTTGCATCTCCATCCAAATCACAGATTAGAGTTCTTCAAAGTATTGGACGTGGACTAAGAAAATCTGATGATGGTAGAGTTACAAAACTATTTGATATAACGGATGATTTATCCATTAGGTCTCGAAAGAATTTCTGTTTGTTACACTCAGCTGAAAGGTTGAAAATGTATCAGAATGAAAATTTTGATTATAAAACATACGAGATAAATATTGATGATGGAAGTTAAACAACTTAAACTTACTAACAATGATGAAATCATCTGTGAGGTAGTCACCTGGGCAGAAGATGGTGATCTTATTGTTGTTAATGCATTTAAAATTCTAAATGTAGAAGATCAACAACGTGGTTTAAAATATTATTATTTTAGACCTTTCATGGTCTTTCAAGAAGATAATGAACAGAGAATTAATTCTTCACACATTATTGCAGAAGCATATCCATCAGATGAAATGATAGAACATTATGCCGGTGCGGTAAAAGATGCTTTGGATGTAGCTGAGAATAGAGTTACGGTAACCGAAGATCAGTTGGAAGCATTGGATAGTGAAACCATTGATCCAGAAATAAAGAAACACTTCCATTAGAAGGGTATACCACTGCCTCCGTACCATTGTATTAGGATTATATCATACTTTCGGAGTGCTGTAAATCAATGAATGCTTTCTTAAATTAAGAAAATGCACATATACTTTTGTAATGATACGTGTTATAATAGACACAATGAAAGGAGTGAACTATGTCCAAAAAGGAAAATGTTCATTATGTAAATAATGCTCAATTCTCACAATCCGTGGTTGATTATGTGACCTTGGTAAGAGAAGCAGAGAAAGATAATAATCCAATTCCGATAGTACCTAACTATATTGCAGAATGTTTCCTGCGTATTTCTGAGGGTCTGTCACACAAATCAAACTTTATTCGTTACACATACCGTGAGGAAATGGTAATGGATGGAGTTGAAAACTGCCTCAAAGCTATTCTGAATTATAATTTGGAAACCGCAACGCGTACTGGCAGACCTAATGCATTTGCCTACTTCACACAGATTGTATGGTATGCATTTCTTCGCAGGATTGCCAAAGAGAAAAAACAACAGGACATTAAAATGTCTTACCTGTCCAAGGTTAATGTTGAAGATCTTATGGGTGCGGGTGAAGAAGACTTTGTCCAAACAGAACACATTGTTGAAGCTATCCGTCAGCGTATTGGTCGTATTAGGGAAACCGATAACCAAATTAAAATATACGCTAAAGAAGAGAAAAAGAAACGTAAGAATAAAAACCAAGATTCTGATTTGAGTGACTTTTTAGAATGAAAATTGCCTTTCTGAATGATACACACTGCGGTATCCGTAATTCGTCCGATGTTTTTTTACAGAACCATGAAGATTTTTATGGTAAAGTTTTCTTTCCATATCTTTTAGAAAATAATATCACCCAGATTATCCATTTGGGTGATTACTACGACCATCGTAAGTTTATTAACTTTAAAGCGATGCATCATAATCGTAGACATTTTCTTGAGCCTCTGCGTAAACATGGTATTAAAATGGATATTATTCCAGGTAACCATGATACGTACTATAAGAATACAAACAATCTTAACTCATTGAAGGAACTCTTTGGCCACTTTATGAATGAGATTCATATTGTTATGGAACCAAAAGTTATGGAATATGATAAACTAAAGATTGGTTTGATGCCTTGGATCTGTGCAGATAACTATGAAAAGTCTATGGAGTTTATCCGTAGTTGTGATGCTGATATTCTTGGTGCTCACTTAGAACTCAATGGTTTTGATTTGATGCGTGGGGTCAAGGCAACGGATGGTATGGATCCATCGCTATTTAAACGCTTTGAGATGGTTCTATCAGGTCACTACCATACCAAGTCACAGAAAGATAATATTCATTACTTTGGTTCACAGATGGAATATTTCTGGTCCGATGCTGGTGATCCAAAATATTTCCATATTCTTGATACGGATACACGAGAACTTACTGCTGTAAACAATCCATACACTTTATTTGAAAAAGTTGTTTACGATGACAGCAAAATGGATTATAATACATATGACGTGTCAAAATTTGACAACAAGTTTGTTAAGATCATTGTTGTCAATAAATCGGATGCATTTATCTTTGACAGGTTTGTAGATAGAATTCAGGGACGCGAGATCCATGAGCTAAAGATTGCCGAAACTTTTAATGAGTTTGTAGGCGAAAACGTTGATGATGAGAATATCTCTTTTGAGGATACAGGTGAGTTGCTAAACACATACGTTGATGCAGTTGATACGGAACTGGATAAGAGCCGTATTAAGATGCAGATGAGTGAACTTATGGTTGAAGCACAAACATTAGAAATTGCATGATTAGATTTACTAAAGTAAAATGGAAAAATTTTCTTTCAACCGGAAATTCTTTCACAGAGATTGATTTAACTCGAAATAAATCCACACTGGTTGTTGGACAAAATGGCGCTGGTAAATCAACAATGTTGGATGCTATCTCCTTTGGTCTCTTTGGTAAACCACATCGGAACATTAATAAACCACAACTGGTTAACTCAGTGAATGGTAAGAATTGTGTCGTCGAGGTTGAGTTTACCCTAGGCAATAATAATTTTAAAATCGTTAGGGGTATCTCTCCTGGTGTGTTTGAGATTTGGAAAAATGAGCAGATGCTTAACCAATCCTCACACTCTAAAGAATATCAGAAGATCCTAGAACAAAACATCCTCAAACTGAACCATAAGTCGTTCCATCAAGTTGTGGTTCTAGGGTCTTCTTCCTTTATTCCTTTTATGCAATTACAGTCAGGACACAGACGTGAAGTGATTGAGGATTTGCTTGATATTAATATCTTCTCTAAGATGAATACGTTACTGCGTGAACAGACTAATACATTAAAGGAGAGCATTCGTCAAGTATCATATGAGGTTGATATCTCTAAAACTCGTATTGAATCGCACGAGAAATATATTAAAGATGTCCAAGTGTTGACTGAGGCTAATATTGAAGCAAAGAAGAAGAAGATTAGTGCAAGTCAAGATGCAATTAATGCTTTAATGGAAACCAATACAACCATTACTGCTGATATTGAAAAAGAGCAAGAGCCTATTGAACGAGAAATCTCTAAACTCACTACAAAGCAACAAACAATTATCCAGTATCAGGCACAGTTTAAGCAACGGATGTCAACTGTAGCCAAGGATGCAAAGTTCTATGAAGAACATGATACCTGCCCAACTTGTTCACAGGATATTACAGAAGAACTAAGAACAGTAAAACTTAATTCGGCAAAATCCACAGCAAAAGAACTTAAGGTTGCAATGGATAAAGCCAATGATGAAAGTACTTTACTTGAATCTTCTCTTACCACAGCCAATGAAACACTTACTAAGGTTCGTGAATGGCAAAGAGACCTATTGTCCAACACAAAAGAGATTACAAGACTGCAGGGTGAGATTAGAGAACTTGAATCTGAAATTGCCGGTACTGCCGTTGAGGATTTGCAGAATGCTAGAGATGAACTAAAACAACACATTGAGCAGAAACAAGCTTTGATGGAACGTAAGCTTGATTTAAATGACCAACTAGCCTATAATGGTGTTATCAGTGAAATGCTGAAGGACACTGGTATTAAGACTAAGATCATTAAGCAGTATTTACCAGCAATCAATAAG
>Ga0181557_1001688_pt1 | contig 24362 bp, 16 predicted proteins | sample 011ome_23_FD_148632 | JGI IMG/M metagenome (GOLD analysis project Ga0181557, IMG submission 148632) | Coastal salt marsh microbial communities from the Groves Creek Marsh, Skidaway Island, Georgia - 011506CT metaG (spades assembly) | ecosystem: Environmental > Aquatic > Marine > Intertidal zone...
TCGCTCGAGGGAGAGAGAGAGAGAGAGAGAGAGAGAGACTCTATAAATAGCGTTCTTCGCGTTGACAGCAGAGACAGAGAGAGAGAGAGAGAGCGTGTATTGTGATGTGTTCCCAAATTTTTCCCTTCGTCAGAGCGAAAACACAGGCAGGTCTGTCTCATCAACAAAAAACACACAGACAGACGAGAAAAAAAAATTCAAAAACACAAAAAGCAGAATTTTTTTGAAATTTTTCATGAAATGAGCAAAACGTGCAACTCACAGTCGTTAGTACAAAAAGAGCATTCTCTCTCTCTCTCTCTCTCTCTCTCTCTCTTTGCATCATCATCGCGAGAGAAGACGAAGAAAGAGTTTTACAACACAGATTTTTGATGACGACGAGTGGTGGTAGTCGTGTTATTGCGAGAGGACGACTTTGAAGAAGACGGCGAAGGTGCTTTTTTACGCGAGAGAGGCGAGAGGTAAAGCGGAAGAAGGAGGAAAAGAAAATGCAAAATCATTTGAGTCACACTTTTAGGGGAAACGACGAACGGTCTCCTGATGATGCGTGTACGAAAGCGAGGGAGGTGTTTACCACCGCGGCGACGAATGAGGAGGACCCATCGTCGTCGTCGACGTTTTATCGCGACGAAGGGGCGTCCTCCTCTCGAATTAAATCTCTGGAAGCGATTTTACGCGCGTTGGGAGATCGAAACGCGCGCTTATCGGAGACAAATGCAGAGTTGAAAGAGGAATCAGGAAAGTATAAGCTGGACGCGGATCGGATCGCGGAACGATTCGCGATGGTTTCGGAGAGATTAACGGTTGCAGAGAGAGAAAGGGGAGATATTTTGGAACGCGCGAGCGCGTTGTCGGAAGCGTACGACGCGCAAACGTCCGAGTGTAAACGGATGGAGAGAGAAAACGAAGGTTTGCGACGCGACGAGGAAAGAGATAAAAAACGCGCGCGCGAGTTAGAAGGAGAGAAGAGAGAGTTGGAACAAGAGTTAAACGCGAGTAAATTGGATTTAGAGACGCTCAGGGAGAAGTACGCGAACGCGCGAGCGGATTTAACGGTCGTACACGCGGAATTAGACGCGTACAAATGGAAAATGGAAGCCGCGAACGCTAAAATAGAAACGTTGGTTCGCCGGCGCGACGCGTTCAACGGATTGGACGAGGATTACCGCGACGACGACGACGACGACGAAAGAAAACAACAACAACAACAACAACAACAACAACCGTTAATTCCAATCTCCCCGGCGCTCGTCAAAGGCACGCAAACGAAGAAATCGTCCTCTCGTCAGAAGACCGCTACTTCCACGAATACCGAAGTCGTCGACGACCAATCCTTCGTCCTCCAACACAACAACGCAAAACTTCTCCACGAAAACGCGCAGTTGAAACGAGCGCTCGTAAACGAAGAGAAGATGAAACTCAAAGCGTTGCAGTTGGCGAACGAAGCGAGACTCGCTGCCGCGGACGCGGAGAAAAGAAGCGCGCGACTCGAAGAGGAACTCCAGATGTACTTGTAACCCTAAACCCTAGACCTGATGTCTTTCACATGTCTCACAAAACGAAACGCCATAAAACAACGCGCACACATCATGTCCTCCTCCGCGCAACCTTTAGCGCGCCGACAGAGCCAGCGACTGTTGCTCTCGTCGGAGAAGAAGGCAAAGACAAAGAAGTACGACGCGAACACGACGAATGGCCGAAAACAAACACCTTCAAAACCAAAACGAGAGAAGTTGGATTTGACCGGCGACAGGTTAAACATCTGTTTACTCTTACTCCTGTACACCTTACAAGGCGTCCCGATGGGCTTATCCTCGACCGTGGCGTTTTCCTTGACGGAGAAAGGCGCCAGTTTTGGCGACCAAGGCGTGTTTTCCTTGGCGTCGTGGCCGTTTTCGTTGAAGATTTTGTGGGCGCCGATGATCGACGCGTTATACGTGAAACGAATCGGCCAAAGGAGAACGTGGTTGATTCCGTTGCAGCTCCTCGTCGGCGGAGCGTTGTTCGTGTTGAGCGGGAATTTGGAAGGAATGATAGAGAATGGCGCGAAATTCGGGGACGCGAAACCGTTGGCGATGACGTTTTTTAGCATTTACTTTTTACTCGCGTCGCAGGACGTCGCCGTCGACGGGTGGGCGATAACGATGTTGAAGAGGGAAAACGTCGGTTTAGCGAGCACGTGCAACGCGGTGGGCCAGACGTTTGGTTTTTTTGCGAGCTTTACCGGGTTTTTAGTGTTGAATGCTCGAGGGTATTGCGAGTTGAAAGGGTTCGTGATGTTCTGGTCGGCGATGTTCTTCCTGAGTTCGCTGGCGGTGTTTTTGAAGCGGGAAGATATGGGAAGGATGGAGGAAATCGTCGGAGTGAAGGAGACGTACAGGCAAGGAATAAAAGTGATGTCGCTACGAAACGTGCAATCGTTGGCGTTGATTTTGTTGACGAGACACGTGGCATTCTCCCCGGCGGAGAGTTTAACGCAATTGAAATTGTTAGAAAAGGGCGTGCCGAAGACGTTTTTGGCGAGCATGAACGCGGTGATTGCGCCGTTGAACATAATGATGCCGATGATATCAGCGAAATGGACGGCTGGAGCGAAACCGTTGCGAGTTGTGTTAAATACGTTCGTGTACAGAGGAATCGCGTGTGCGTTTGCGAGCGTGGTGGTTGTCGCGTGGACTAAAGTTCTAGCGAGCGACGGCGCGCAAGGGACCGCCCCCGTGAATTACGAAAAAGCGTCCTCGAACGTGTTCTTTTCCGGGTTGGTTTTAGCGTGGATGTGCGTCTCGAGCGCGTTATCGACGGTGCAGTTTGTTGGAGTCATGTCCTTCTTTTCCAAAGTTTCCGACGAGAGCATCGGTGGAACGTACATGACGCTTTTGAACACGTTATCTAACCTTGGATCGAAAATCGCAGAGACGTTTGTATTGTTTTTCGTCGATTTCGTTTCGGAGAAACGATGTGTCGGCGCGTCGTCGTCGTCGTCGTCGATCACCGCGTGTTCCACGAAACAAGAAAGAGATATGTGCGTGTCAGCGGGTGGGAAATGCCACTTGGACGACGGACATTACCACACGTTTGTCTTGTTATCTCCGGCGGTTGCGTTAGCGTGGGTGGTGTGGCAAAGGAAAAGAGTGCAAAGACTTTCCGCCTCGCCTTTGGAGGAGTGGCGCTTATCCACCTCGAGTAGGAAAGATTACTAGTTTTTAGTGTAGAGTTGGTACACAGTAGTTTTTTATTCATGTATAAATAAAATTACAACGCTTTGCCTTTGATCGGTTTTACGACGGCTTCGACGTAGATGTCGGTATCGCCAGCCGAGCAGTAGTAACTGTACTCCAATCTAGACTTGTTTTCTTTCTCCTCCTCGAATAACTTTGCCAAGCGTCTCTCCTCGAACTGCCTGCGTTTCTTCGCGCTTTTCGGCGGCGAAAACTTTTTCTTGTTGTTGTTACCCGCGCCACTATTATTCCCGCTCGCGTTGTTCCTGTTGTTGTTCTTTTTCAATTTTCCGGGCGGCGAAGGGGTGCCTTTCATCATCGAACCGCCGAACATATCCGTCATTTTTCTATTGCTTTGTTGTTTCATTGGTTGTCGGATTTTCCGACTCTTCACGTCGCTTTTACTGGCTAATATGACCGCCGCGTTCGTTCCGTCGCCAAAGTCCACGTCTTTCTTCCAACCTGGCGCAAAGTTCAGCGGTGTACTATTATTGCTACTTTGACTATTCAACACCGCGTTTCGTTTGGCTTTTTCTTCTTCCTCTCGCAACCTTTGCTTCGCTTTCGTAATCGCCGCGAGCTCTTTTTGAGGTGGCAATTGAATAATACTACCCTCTTCTTCCTTTTGAGGCGGCGTGGCCGGCGGCTCGATGTCCGCGTCGCCCGCCAAAACCGGTGTCGAAGAAGAAGCCGAAGAAGACGCTTCCTCCTCCTCCATCGAACTTCCTCTCAACCAACTCCTCTTATTCCGCACCTTCTTCCTACTCGTCACCACCACCATCGGCGCTTCCAAAATACTCTCTTCTTCAACTTCTTCCGTTACCTTCATCCTTTCCTCCTCTCCTTCTTCTTCCCTATCCGTGTCGCTTTTCCCGCTCTGTAACATCAAACTCTCCTCGAACGCGCGTCTCGCGTCTGGATTCAAAATCGCCATTTCCTCTTCCTCCATCGCTCTCCGCATCAACACGTTCTCCATCACGTACGTCTCGATCGGTGGAAACTGCCTCGCGAGTTCTCGACCAATCGAAGAGAGAATTCGTTTCCCGCTCGCGAGTATCATCGGGCGCACGCGAGCGGTTTTCACGTCGATTTTTGCCATCGTCCACACGAATCTTCGTTTCAGCGCGCTTAAAAACGACGACCCTCTCAAACTCCTCTCCGAATAATACGAATCCGAAACTCTCTCGCACTCGTCGTCGTCGTCGTTCTCGGTCGAAGCGCTTTTCTCGCACGCCATATCCAGCGCGACGGAGACGTAATCGTTCGTCAATTTAGGCACTTTGCACGCGTCGTCCTCCACGTCCGGGGACACGACGAGTGACAGTTCTATCACTTCATCATTCGATGACGACGACGACGAGAGCATCAAAGAGGAGGAGGACTTCTTCTCGTACTCCGGCGCCGAGGGAACGATGAGTTCTCGCACGCGTGCCAACATGATGTGTGGAGTTGTCTTCTTACCTTCTTCTTACGCGCGTGTGCGTGACCTCTGCGCGCACACGGAGTGAGACAAACGCGCAAATTCTTTCCCCCTTTTGCCCCTTTGCAGTGAGAATTTAATTGGCTGCTTTGTTTAAACCCTAAACGTTTTTTTTGTGTGCTTTCCTCAAACTCAAGGGAAAGAATTTTTTTCCTCAAAATTCAGTCTGAAAAGGAAGAGGAATACCACGCGACTACACGAGCGCTTTTCTCTTGAGCCGTACAAATATTGAACGCGGAGAAAGAGTGAGAGAGGACTGAGAATGTTATTCTACTCGTTCTTTAAAACGTTGGTGGGAAAACAAATCACGGTGGAGTTAAAAAACGACCTCGAAATCCGAGGGACGTTAGTCTCCGTCGATCAGTACTTGAACATTAAATTGGAATCCGTTTCGGTTTTAGACGAGGAGAAATATCCACACATGAAATCAGTGCGAGATTGCTTCGTCCGAGGAAGCGTGGTGAGGTACGTGCAACCACCGGAGGAAAGCGTGGACGTGGATATTTTACACGACGCGACGAGGAGGGAAGCAAGGTCGGCGGTGTAAAGTTTAAGAGAGAGAGAGAGATGAATGTTGAGTAGCAAGTGGTATATTATTGTTTAGAGAGCGCGTAACGCAAATATAAATTCGTCGTAGTATTCTATACACGCAGCACTAAAAATAGGATCATCACATTTACTATCGATGATGATTGTTCTTCTTAACTATTTAAGAAGCAGCTAAATACGGGAACGCGCAGGCTATTTTGATAATCTTATTCACGTCGCACGCGGGATAGTTTTGTAACGTGCGCATGGCGACGGCAAAGTCGCAATTCTCGTCCAACAACTCCTTTTGTACGTTACATACCATGGCGGAACACAAACGCAAGAGAGCGTCGCGTTTACCTCTAGGCCAGGCGACGAGAAAGTCGAACGTTCTTAAAACAGACGGGAAGTCAAACTCGCCGGCGAACATCAACACGCACCATCGAAACGCGTAAAATTGAGGTTTCACGTTCAACTCGTCGATCATTTTCGTGGCGACTGCTGGGCATCGATTCCTTAACAAATTGTCGTGCTCGGAAAGTAAATGATTGATTCCTTGGTCCGTTTTGTCGAGCTCTTTACAATACGCGTCTCTCAACTCTGAAATCAACTCGACGAACATCCAAAACGAATCCGATTTGGCGTCTTTCGCGACGCCGTTTTTATCCGGGTGGTTAAAGCAGACAAAATACAACGGAGCGAGCAATTCGTGCATGCCTTGGACGTAACGTAAACCCGGATTCAATTTCGCAAATACAAACAAAGCTTCCGTCATATCTTTTCGTTTCGGAGCAGCCTCGATTTCGTCGTTGAAAAAATGCAACGACGGATGCAATCGTTCCACGTCTCTCTCGATTTGCTCCAATATGTCCTTATCCTCCTCGTTTACTTGCTTCACTTTCAACTCTACCGCCACTCTCGTCGCTCTCGACTTTGTCGGCGACTTTATGTCCTCGTATTTATACGTCATTTCCACGCTCACGTCCGGCGTTCGCACGCAACTCGCCAATTCCTCCGCGAACGCCTCGTACGTCTCCCGCTTCTTCCTTCTCTCCTCTTCTCGTTCTCGACGCGCCTCGGGTACAACTCGAAGCAAATACGACCACACGTCGTACCTCACCGAGGAAGGTTGGTCCGGTACGAATCCATCCGCGACGATTTCTCTCAACTTCTCTCGCTTGACACACTCTCCTTGTAAGCAGTTTTCCAAGTTTTGCCTCCTCGCTCGCCATATTTCCGGGAGAGAAGAAGAGGAAGCGTTGGAAGTGGAGGAGGCACCAGCGTTGCTCTCGACTCGAATCACGTTCGGCAGAGGACACAAACGCTCCTCCTTCTTCTCCGTCCATCCTCTTCTCTGTTTCCTTTTCCTCTCCGCTTTTTCTTTCACCAGTTCCAGTTTTTCCCGGAGTGACGAAAGTTTCAGGAACCGCTCGAAGAAGTTGTTATTATTGGTGCTGCCGTTGGCGCGATCTCTCGACGACGCTTCTTTTTCTTCGCTTCTCGGAGGAGGAAAACGCCGCCGCGCTTCGTTCTCCATCGATGCTTTTGATTCGCAAATTCAAAGCGAGATGAAATGTGACAGTTGTGAGGAACGGAAAGAGATACGAAATGTATTCATATCTTCATTATATTACTTTAGTACGAGAATAACACACGATAACACGTAATAATGCGCGCGGTTGCCACGACGACGAGTGCTGCGTCGTGCCGCGTCTGCGCGAAAGCGTCGACGGCGAGGAAGAGCAAAAGCGAGAATACTCACGGGAGGAAGAAGAATGAATCATCGGCGATGAAACAGACGAGAAGGGAGGCTTTGACGTTGATTTTGCTCTCTACTTCTTCTGCTTCTGCGCCTGTTTTTGCGGCGCAGGAGTTGGAGGAGACGGTCTCGGAAGTCGCGGAGACGATCGTGGTGACGCCGCCTTCTTCTTCTTTGTCGTCGTCGTCTCAATCGTCGTCGGAACCGTTCGGGAACAAAACCTTCATGGAAGGCATCAAAGACAAAGACTACGGGAAGTCGGAAGTTTTATACTCAGATTTTACGCGAACCCAGTCTGGTTTACAGTATAAAGACGTCAGACCAGGTTCGAAAGAAGGGAAAGAGTACACAGATGAGTCGAAAATAGCCGTGGTTGATTGGGACGGGTACACGTTGGGGTATTACGGGAGACCGTTTGAAGCGAGAAACGGCCCGAAAGGCGGCGCGTTCAACGAGGATAAAGATTTTTTCCGATTTCGAGCGGACGATTTGGACGTGTTGCCGGCGTTTCGAGAGGCGATCGTTGGAATGAAAGTCGGAGGGATACGAAGGATTATCGTGCCGCCGAATTCCGGTTTGGCGTATCCGGAGAATAAGAATTGGAAGAAGATGAAACCGAAACCGAATAATTTTTCGGGAGAAAGAGCGCTCGGCTTCGTCCTGGAAAATCAAGGGATGATCGATAAGACATTGTTGTTTGACATAGAGTTGATGGACGTGAGATAAATCATCTCTAAATCTCGCGTGTAAAGGAGATTTGTATGATGATAATGATGCTGTTGTTAATAGATTTGTACTGTTTTTAAAATAATATTGATTTGATGTTACACAATTCTCTACTTTGCGTTGACTTTTACTTGACTGCTTTTCTCTTTTGACTTGAAACAATTGTATGTTTGATAATAATAATAATGATAGTGATATTCTTCTTCTTTTTCTTCTTCTTCTTCTTCTTCTCCTTTTTTAATCGCATCTCTTTTCTTAATAATGCGGATGGCTTTCTGCGCCCAAGGCGAGCGCTTCGAGAGCGTCTTTTGCATTTTCAACCGCGTCTTCTGTTTTACCGAGCATGCAAATCGTCGCTTCTTCGGCGTTTGGATTCGGATCAACCGCGACGGAAATGTAGCAATCGGACATTCTCGCGACAACTCTCGTATTCGCAGAACCTTCGCCCAAGACGATGCCAAGAGATGTCTTTGGGATGGAAATTTTCGCCATCTCGGTGAACTCGTCCTGTTCGTCGTTGACGACTGGAACCGCTTGCGCATAATTGACGTTCCCGTTTGCATCTTCATCGAACGCGTATAAATCGTCCCCGGGGAGAAAATTGATGATATTCAGAGGGTCTGGGTTTGGCGCCGCGACATCGCCGTTGTCAGACCAGACGTTCAGTTTATTGTTAGTTGATGTGAAAAACTGCGCGTACCGGTTCGTCGTATCCTCCTTGTCTTCTTTGCTGTGCGCGAGCATTTGCGTTGGAATGACTGGCATAGTCGCCCCCGCCGGAGTGGTCGTTTGGACGATATCCGGTACCTCCAATCCATGTGAAAGGTTGACGACGGGAAATCCGCCGCCAGAAAACATGGACGCCATAGCTGGATTTATCGCGCCGGAAACTGGAACGCCGGAAACTGGAACCTCGCCCGACAGGGTAGCCGCTGCGACTGGTACGAGCGGCACTCCAGCCGGACCAATGGCCACTGGATTGTATCTCATCGCTCGCGCTTGACCGAACGCCGCGACTGGCGCGTTTGCGTTTGTCGCCATTTCGTGCGCCGTAGGCGCAAAGGCGCCACCGAAGCCACTGCCTCCTCCCGTACTCTCGATGTTGGTCGACGGCATGCCAAAGCCGCCGAGAAAATCAGGCGCAAAGCTGAGCGCGTTCATTTGGTGCTGCATTTGCTGTTGATGCTGATGCATTTGTTGTTGCTGCTGATGATGAAGGTGCTGTTGCTGTTGCATCATCTGTGCGGCGGCGACTTGTTGCGCCTGCGCGGCGGCGGCAACTGGATCTTGAAACGCGCCATTCCCGATTGATCCAGTCGACGCCGCCGCCGCCGCGGCAGCGTGGTTGACCATCACGGGATTATACGGCGGTGAAACGATCGTTGTCGGTACCAACATGGGAGAGGGAACAACCATAGACATGAGCTGCGACTGTCCTGGGAACTGTTGATGCGGGAAACTGACATTCACGGCGGCTGCCATGTTCGGCGGCGTGTGTACTCTATTCGCGCCTCCCACATTCCTCCCGTACTGATCCACGACCGCGGATATTTGTTGCTGCGATCTATTGCATACCGCCAAAGACACAAAGTACGGTAAAACCGACTTGTCGAAATGGAAATACGATAAAGTCTCGAACAACTCCGCGGCGACAATCTCAATATCCTCTCTCGCTCCAATCATCTCCAACACTCTATCTTCCGCGGTCGCGCACGGCGGAATCTGCCCGACGTCGTGTATTTTCACCTCGCACCTCGGCGCCTTTTCTCTCAACCGCTTAATGTTCGCCCCGCCTTTCCCGATGCACTGTCCGCACTGCCCAGTTGGTAACAACATCCTCATTACAAAGTGTCTCGCCGGCGGCGGTTGACCGTTATTCGCTTGCAGTTGATTGTGTTGCGCGTGACTCTCCTCGTCCATATCCAAACATTTCTTGACGATTTCCACCCCGACTTTCGCCGTTTTACTCCTAATCTTAAACCTGTCGTCGATGACTTCGTTGACTTTATTGCTATTCAAAACCTCCGTCGTCGTCTGAATCGTCGCTCCTCCTCCTCCTCCCGCTCCAACGTGAATCGTCTCTGCGTCCCCCATCTCTTCCTCCTCTCTCCCGTCGACGCCTTCCAACTTCGCCTCTCGCGCGCCGCAGTGCACCAAACACGTCCGCATCGCGCACTCTCTCGGCGCGTCGAGTAAATCGACTTTAATCCCTCGGTATCGCGATTCCAGTCTTCGAATCGAGTCTTCTTTCTTCTCGTCCTTGTTCGTCTTCTTTTTCAATTTCTTCGCGTCGTCGTCGTCTGAATCGCCCTCGCTGCCGCTGATGCCGCTCGTCGTCGTTCTCTTTCCTTCGTCTTCATCGTTAAAGCCTTCTTTGTCGTCTTCATCCTCCTCTTCCTCGGGGAACAATTTCGCCACCCATCTCGTTTCCAACAAAAGTCTCAGCGCGGTGTGCGCGTTTTCCGGCGGCCATCTCCTCACTCCTTGTTGCGCTGGCTGTTGTTGATGAACTCCTCCTCCTTTCATCAACATCCCCGAAGTCGTCGTCGTCGTCGTCGCGGTGTTCGAGGACGTCGACGACCGACCCGGCGACGTGTTTTCGGAAGAAGAAGACGAATCAGAGGAAGCATTGGAAGGTTTTTTAACAACCGATGATGATGATGCATTATTCACATCGTCGTCCTCTTCTCTTCCTCCTCCTCCGCCTCCGCCTCCTCCTCGGGGAGAGGGAAAGAATTGATATCTCATATGATATATACAGAAACAGCGCGGTACAAAAGAGAGAGAGAGAAAGCGTCCCTTCTCTGTTTTTATGTACACTCTCTGTTCTTAATAACGTGTGCGTATAAATATAGGGAGAAGAAGTAAGTCTCTTCTTGCTTTCGTTTTGCTGACTCTCCTCGAGAGAGGAGATTTTTTGGTCTTTTTTCGATCCTCTTTTTTTCTCTGTTTTTTCTCTCTTTTGGTCTCTGGTTTTTTCGCATCTGTTCTCTCACAAAACACAACAACACAGAGACAACGAAAGAAATGTGAAAAAAAACAAAAAATTCATCAGAACAAAATCATCTCATCCTCTCGTTCCTTATTGCGCGCGAAGTTTAGAAGAGAAGAAGAAATGACTACGTTTCTCTTGCGCTCTGCTTTGAACAACGCTGTGAGTAGTGGTGCTCCGACGATTTCTTCTTCTTCTTCTTCTTTTTCGTCGTCTTCGTCAAAAAAGCAGTCTTTGTCAAAGTTGGGGAGAAAGAGCAGAAGGAAGATTTTTGTATCTAAAAATGACGATGCGAACGTGAACGACGACGACGAGGAGGAGATTTTATCGGAAACGACGAAACGCATCGCGGAGCAAATAGCCTCGCGGAGGACGACGGGAAACGAAAAAGCGTTCGGTGCGGGCGGGCAAACGACCGTGGACAGTTTGAAAAGAGTCGATGGTATTTGGAAGCGGATAAAGAGCAGCGAAGGAAAAACGAGGAGTGTGAGAGAGTTTGTGAAAACGATTCGGACGACGGTTGAAGAAGTAGAAGAAGGAAAAAAATTTGACGTCGTCGTATGCGGCGGCACGCTCGGGATTCTTCTCGCCGCGACGTTGCAACAGAAAGAAAACAATTTGAAAGTTGGCGTCATCGAGCGCGGGAAACTGCAAGGTCGCGAGCAAGAGTGGAACGTGACGAGGAAAGAACTGTCCGTGTTGTGCGCGTTGAACGTGTTGACGGAGGAGGATTTGGACGAGGTGATATGCGGGGAGTTTAATCCGATTAAGTGCGGGTTTTACGATAGCACTGGAAAGAGGAGACAAGAAGAGAACGAAATCGTGACAGAGAACGTGTTGAATTGCGGGGTATCGCCGACGAGGTTGATCGAAAAGTGTCGCGAAAATTTCGAATTGAACGGAGGGGTTGTGTTTGAAGAGACTTCTTTGAACGGCGTGACGATTAACGAAGAAGAGAAGCACGAGTGCGCGCGGTTAGATATTGGTTCGGAAACGATAGAAGCAAGATTAGTCGTAGACGCCATGGGGTTTGGATCACCAATTACGTTACAGGCGAGAAATGGAGAGAAACCGGACGGCGTGTGCGTGGTTGTCGGGACGTGCGCGGAAGGTTTCGACGAGGCGAAGAACGTCTCGGCAGATTTGATTTATACGTGTACTGATATTTCCGAGGAAAGACAATATTTTTGGGAAGCGTTTCCAGCCGAGTTAGATAAGAAGAAGAAGAAGAACAGTCATAAAAACAACACGTCAAACGTTCGAACGACGTACATGTTTTCCTACTTGGACGCGAAGCCAGAGCGACCGTCCATCGCTCGTATTTTAGACGACTATTGGAACTTAATGCCCAAGTACCAAAACTTGAATTCGCTGGATGATGTCGAGTTCAAGCGCATATTGTTTGGATATTTCCCGACGTATAGGAATTCACCGTTGAAAGCACAGTTCGACCGCGTGTTACAAATCGGCGACGCTTCGGGAATGCAATCTCCGCTCAGCTTTGGCGGCTTGGCGTGCATGTTGCGCCACTTACCGCGCATATCGCTCGCGTTGACGGAAGCGTTGGAAGCTGATATCGTCGATAAGAAGGCACTGGGTACAATCAACGCGTATCAACCCGCCTTATCGGCGGCGTGGTTATTTCAAAGGTGCATGTCCGTTCAAGTCGGGAGCAGTTCGTCTCCTTTTTCGTCCTCGAAAACCTTCATCAACGATTTGATGCGCATCAATTTCGGCGTCATGCAAAATCTCGGCGACGATGTTTTGAAACCGTTTTTGCAAGACGTCATTCGCTTCAAGCCGTTGTCGAGAACGTTGTTATCCATGACGAAGAACAACATCGCGTTCGTTCCGTCTATTTTACTCCAAGCCGGCGTCGAACCTATCGCGGATTGGTTTCGACACTTTGTCGCTTTAGGCGTGTACGACTTCCTCGAACCCGTCGTCGAGCCCGGCATGACGTGGGCGAAGAATACAAACGCGCTTTCCCCGCGCTCGAAGTTTTTTTTGCGCAGGTACTTGGAAGCCATCGAATACGGCGCGGGAAATGATTCCGTCGATAAGGAAATTCAAAGAAGAAGTCGCTCGTCTTAGAGACAAAATAGAATAAAGAGAGAGAAAGAATTAAAAATTTGTAACAACACCGTTTGAAGAAAAAGCAGCTTTGAAAATTTCAACCTTTTTTTTCGCGAACCTTTTCTCTTTGGGAAGAAGGAATTCAATTCCAATTTCGTCACCACAAATCCCTTTCTCTCTGTCTCTTTCGCGGGTTGGCGAGAAACGCAGACAAAAGAGGACGACGACAAAATGTCCGACGAAGGGATGGTGACGATGGACGAGGACGAGGAGATCGGTCAGGTACGTTTTGTCGAGTATATACGTGTTCTCTGTTTTTCTCTCCCTTTTGATCGCAGAGATGGCGGAGAGATGATGATCATCACATCACGTCGTCTTCCTTCGTCGTCGTCATCGCTGGTGGTTTCTACCGCGCGTTGTTGTTGTGTGAATTGCCAAATCACTCGAAACTCTTCTTTTGACCGTGTGTGCGAGAAGAGAGAGAGAGAGTGAGACGTCTTCTCTCGCTCTCTCAAAGTCGAAAGAGAGGACGACGATCAATCCTACGAGCGAAGACGGCTCTCTCTCTCTGAATGTGTCTCTCTGCTTTTCTTTTTTGTTCTTCCTCTCTCTCTCTCTCTCTCTCTCTCTGGAGAGCGTGTTACGCGTTGGATCGCAACTTAACTGACCTCTTTCTTTCTCTCTTTCTTTCTTTCTTGCGTTCGTTATCATCAAAACAGGAGGACGCCTGGACGGTCATCTCGGCTTTTTTCGAGGAGAAAGGTTTAGTTCGACAGCAATTGGATTCGTTCAACGAATTCATTCAACACACGATGCAGGAAATCGTGGACGAGATGTCTACTTTTGAGTTAAGTCCGGAACATCAACACGTTCCCGGGGAAGAGATGGATGAAAGCGAGAAGAAGACGGTGTCGGTGTCGTTTGGGCAGATTTACTTATCGAAACCGATGGTGACGGAAGCGGACGGGATGACGTCGACGTTGTTTCCGAAAGAGGCGAGGTTGCGAAACTTGACGTATTCGGCGCCGTTGTACGTGGATATGCGGAAGAAAATCACCACCGTGACTCAAAATAGCGAAGAAGAAGGTGGAGGAGAGAAAATTAACGAAGAAATTGAAGACATTAATAAAGTGTTCATCGGAAAAGTGCCGATTATGTTGCGCTCGGAGTATTGCTCTTTACACGACCACACGGATAAGGAGTTGACCGAGTTAGGGGAGTGTCCGTACGATGAAGGTGGATATTTCATCATCAACGGTTCTGAGAAAGTATTAATCGCGCAAGAACGCATGGCAGCGAACTCTGTGTACGTGTTTATGAAGCGTCAACCAAGCAAGGTGTTGTATGTCTCGGAGTGTCGCTCGCAGCCGGAATCCGGTATTCGAGGCGCGTCGGCGTGTGTGGTGAAACAATTACACGGACAAGGGAAGAACTCTCCGGGTCCGTTACACGTGACGTTGCCGTATATTCGCTCGGATATCCCGATCTTTATCGCCTTCAGAGCGTTAGGCTTTGTGGCGGATAAGGATATTTTAGAGCACATCGTGTACGACTTTGGCGACAATGAAATGATGGATTTGTTGCGACCTTCGATCGAGGAGGCGCAAGTGATTCAGTCGCAAGCAGTCGCGTTGGATTACATTGGTAAAAGAGGCTCCGCGGTTGGTGTGGCCAGAGATAAGAGAATTAAGTACGCGCGTGAAATTCTTCAAAAAGAGTTGTTGCCGCACGTCGGCGTCGGGGAAGATTGCGAAACGAAGAAAGCGTATTATATGGGATACATGATTCACCGTTTGTTGCTCGTTTCTCTTGGACGACGAAAGGAGGACGACAGAGATCACTACGGAAATAAACGTTTGGATTTAGGTGGTCCACTTCTCGCGCAACTCTTCCGTTCGCTCTTCCGAAAAGTCACCAAAGACGTTCGTCTGTATTGCCAACGGTGCATCGATTCAGGCAAAGAAATCTCGCTCACGCTCGCGGTAAAAGCAAAAACAATCACGCACGGTTTGAAATATTCTTTGGCGACTGGGAACTGGGGCGCGCAAGGCGCCGCCGACGTCAGAGCGGGCGTGTCTCAGGTTTTGAACAGACTCAGTTTCTCGTCGACGTTATCGCACTTGAGACGTATCAACTCGCCAATCGGTCGTGAAGGTAAACTCGCCAAGCCGCGTCAGTTACACAACTCGTTATGGGGTATGATTTGCCCCGCTGAAACGCCAGAAGGCCAAGCCGTCGGTCTCGTGAAGAACCTTTCGTTGATGGCTTTGGTATCGGTAGGCTCTCCATCCGCGCCGATCCTGGAGTTTCTCGAGGAGTGGACCATGGAAAACCTTGAAGAAATCTCACCCTCTGTAATTCCGCACGCTACGAAAATCTTCGTTAACGGTGTTTGGGTTGGTGTTCATCGAGATCCAGGAGACCTCGTGCGCACGTTGCGTGAATTGAGACGAAAAGTCGACATCACTACGGAGTGCGGCATCGTCCACGACATTCGCTTGCGCGAGTTACGACTTTGGACGGATTATGGGAGATGTACTCGACCGTTGTTCATTGTTGAGGATCAGAAGTTGGTCATGAAACGTTCGAACGTAGAGCTCTTGCAAGAAAAAGACGAAACCGGGTACACTTGGAACGATTTGGTCACCTCGGGATTCATAGAATACGTCGATACGGAGGAGGAAGAGACGACGATGATTTCCATGACCATCGAAGATTTACTCGCGGCGCAAACCGCCGAAGCTGCCGGACGGGGTTTGAACATTAAATACACGCACTGTGAAATCCATCCGTCGATGATTTTAGGTATTTGCGCGTCGATTATTCCGTTTCCCGATCACAACCAGTCGCCAAGAAACACGTACCAATCGGCGATGGGTAAGCAAGCGATGGGGATGTACGTCACCAATTACCAAACGAGAATGGATACGCTAGGGTACGTTTTATTTTACCCGCAAAAGCCATTAGTTACAACCAGAGCTATGGAATACGTGCACTTTCGAGAATTGCCGGCGGGTTGTAACGCCGTCGTTGCCATTATGTGCTACACAGGTTACAACCAAGAAGATTCCGTGTTGATGAACCAATCGTCCATCGATCGCGGGTTGTTCCGTTCCATTTATTATCGATCGTTCAAAGACGAGGAGAAAAAAATGGGATCGTTGGCGAAGGAAGAGTTGGAGAGACCCGATCGCGATTCGTGTCTAGGCATGCGTCACGGCACGTACGACAAACTCGACGAAGACGGTTTGATATGCCCCGGGACTCGCGTTTCGGGAGAAGACATCATCATTGGTAAAACGACGCCGTTGCCGGAAGACGACCCGATGCTTCAATCGAAAAGATTTACGAAGAGAGATTGTTCCACGGGCATGAAATCGTCCGAAACTGGTATCATCGATCAAGTGTTGTTAACTACGAACGACCAAGGTTTGCGATTCGTGAAGATTCGTGTTCGATCGGTGCGTACGCCGCAAGTCGGCGATAAGTTTTCCTCTCGTCACGGTCAAAAAGGTACCGTCGGTATGACGTACACGCAAGAGGACATGCCTTTCACCGCGCAAGGCATCACTCCAGATATCATCGTAAATCCGCACGCCATCCCGTCTCGAATGACCATCGGTCAGCTCGTCGAGTGCGTCATGGGCAAAGTCGCGTGCATGATGGGCAAAGAAGGCGACGCAACACCGTTTGCCCCCGTCACGGTGGAAGATATTTCGGACATGTTGCACCAGTGCGGCTACCAAAAGCGTGGTAACGAAGTCTTATACAACGGACACACTGGGAGAAAACTCGACGCGCAAATCTTTATCGGCCCGACGTATTATCAGCGTTTGAAGCACATGGTGGACGATAAAATTCACTCGCGCGGCCGAGGTCCCGTCCAAATTTTGACTCGTCAACCCATGGAAGGTCGTTCGCGAGATGGTGGTTTACGTTTCGGGGAAATGGAGCGCGATTGCATCATCAGTCATGGCTCTGCTGCATTCTTAAAAGAACGTTTGATGGATCAATCCGACGCCTACCGCGTTCATGTCTGTCAGAAGTGCGGCTTGATTGCCGTCGCCAACTTGAAAAATCAAACGTTCGAGTGTTGCAAAAATCCAAACGAAAGAACTGGCATCGTTCAGATTATGTTGCCGTACGCGTGTAAGTTGATGTTCCAAGAGTTGATGTCCATGGGTATCGCTCCGCGTCTCTTGACTTAGAAAAGACGATAAACTACATATGAATGAAGAAAACAAAACAAAGAAAAAAAGAAGAAAGACTTAGCACATCAAATAAAATGACCCAACTTGTAGTAGAGAATATAAAAGTATTCAATTTAGATCATCGTTATCGTAAACATTATGCGTCATTTTTGCAGCTTTTTCATACGCGCGTCGAACGACCGTTTGAGGAGACACTGATCTTTCATGCGTACCGCAACGATCGTCGTCCTCGTTTTCATCCCGAGAGTCCTCCGTGCGCATCAACTTCATCGCCTCTAAATTCAACGCGCACACACCTCGCATGAAGGCTTGTCTCATCGTCTGTTCCATCTGATTCGACCTCGCGTCTGTCTCTGCGAGCTTTTTGTTCGCAATTTCCAACTGCCTTCTCAACGCTTTCGCGTCTCGATCGATTTCATTGTTCGGCGTTGACCCCCCACCTAAGCCGCCGCCGCCTAGCATCGAAGCGGCTTGCGCAAACGCGTACGATGACTCGCTCGATCTTCTCTCTTTTAACGCTCTCGCAATCTTCGCGTTCTTTCTGAACGTGCAAAATGCTTTGCGTAAAACCATACTTTCGCGAATTCTCCTTCCTGGCTCGTTCGCTTCTTTCGTCTTCTCCCTCCACACTCTCAACGTCCGCGCGGCGAATCGAGCGTTTCTCTTGAACTCACCTAATTTCCTCACCTTTTCCACCACGTTTGATTCAATCTCCACTTTCCGTTGCAACGCTTTCTCCAACTTTTGAATAGTTCCTTTCATCCGTTTCACTTCTCGATCGTGTTTTTGGTGCGTCCGGTGAAACCTCTCCGTCGCTTGTCGATGTAACTGCTCGATTTTCTGCACCACGCCGTCTCTCGCTCGCGCGAAATCGAACGAAATTCTATTCGCTTCGCTGTGTACGTCCACTTTCCACGGGTTTGGAGGTTTATTTGCATTCATGGTCGTCGTCGTCGTCGTCGCGTTGGTGTTGTTCGAACACGACGAAAACTCGCTCGCGTTATCTTCCTCGAAGAAAACATCTTCCTCCTCTTTCGTGGCGTCGTCGTCCTCCCTGATGATCTCAACCGGTACCCGCCTCGGCGGCGCCATATTCACGGGATCTTTCACGCGGCGGACGGTTTTTGTTGTCGCTGCTGCTGTTGTTGTTGTCGCGCGGGGCTTCTGGTTCGTTGCATGTCGCATGTGATTCGTGAAATGGGGAGACCCCGGAGGAGAAGCGGAGAAAGAGTTGCGACGAGAAGCAGCAGCAGCGCTCGAACTGACGAGCAACGATGATTGCGAAGAGGAGGAGGACTTGAGATGATGATGCGAAAAGCGGGAGTCCTCGTCTGAATCGTCGTCGAGTAACAGCAGCGGAATAGTCGTCGTCGTTGACATTTTTTATTATGCGTGTAGTCTTTTGTGGATTTTTGACTTTTCTTTCTGTCTTCCGAAAAAGAAAGCGTTGACCATCAATCGTTATTAGAGACATGCTACTGTACGAGCTACATTTTTTCTCAAGTACTATCATCCATTCGCTTCCATTTCGAAAGCCATGCCACCTTCGCTTTCACTGTTCGCGTTTTTATACGCGTTCGACTTATGTTTTGGCGTAAATTTCCATCCTTCCGGGGCTTTTCCTAATAATTTCTCGCACAAATCACACCAGACGGAGGCGTCGTCGCTGGCTAACATCGTCTCCATGTCGTCCCGACCGACGAATTTCGGAGGTCGTTGGGTCATGGAGACGTTGGGGAGTTGACCGTTGATGGTTTCTAATATACCAACTGGTGTGTAACGGTACGTGAAACTCATCCACTCGAGAAGAAATCGACGAGTTTGTTCCACGCCGCGTTCGTCCGATCCCCAATGTTCTAAACCGAATCTGGCGAAATCTTTCAAAATTTCGAACCGCTCGTGACTGCTAATGTCCCAGTTGCGTTGTTCTTTGATTTCGGTAAATATCCACGGTTTCACTAAGGCACCTCGAGCAATCATACACGTGGCTATAGAATCTTGATTCTTCACTACGTTTTCTACGTAATCGTGGTACGTATAAATATCGCCGTTACCGATGATTGGCACCGAAGACGCGTCGGCGACTTTTCTGATGTACTCCCAATCGGCTTCACGCGAGTATCTTTGCGCTCGCGTTCGACCGTGTAACGTTAACGCAGATGCCCCCCACTCTTTGATTCTTGGTACAAACGTGTGCGCAACCCTCGACGTGTCTTTATACCCCATTCTCGTTTTAAACGTCAACGGCACGGAGCAAATCAAATTCGAGCTTCGAACGAGTTCTTCCATGCGCTTTGGTTTCTCGAGCAACATCGACCCCGCGCCTTTGTTACATATTAAATCAATAGGGCATCCCATGTTAATGTCAATGAAATCGCACTCGATGGTGTCGTCTAACGCTTGGACGCATCTCCCCAAAGAATCGGAATGGCCACCGCAAATTTGGACGCCGAATATGTCCTCAGATTTATGTCGGCGCACCAACGCCCACTCTCTGGCGTCGCCTTTGAGTAAGCTCGTGGCTAAAGCCATCTCGCCGCACGTGATGTCCGCACCAAGCGTTTTACACAATCGCCGAAACGGTAAATTGCCGACCGTCGTTAACGGTGCCAGGTATAACTTGTTCTTGAAATCAATCGTCTTCTTCTCTTTCGGCTTGAGCAGTTGATCGACGGATGCCGTTTTCTTTTCGTCTTCTTTATCAAAAGCTGGTTCAGAAGTAACGTTGTTGTTGTTGTTGTTGCCGTCGTCGTCGTCGTCGGAATACTCGTCCGCGTTTTCAGCTATGACTCTCTTCTCGTTCTCGCTTGTTTTCATTCTCTTGTATTTTTGTTGCTGTTGATTTTTGCCGTCGTTGTTCTTCCGATTATTAGTATTGTTATCTCCTCCACCCCTCACCTCATCACTCGTCCGTAACCCCATAGCCTTCAAAATACCATCCGCGCGGCTAAAATCAAACGTCCTCCTCGCCAGTGCATATTTCACGTCGTTCGTCACGTCGTTCGTATCGTCCCTCGGATTCGCCACCGGCGCCTCGAACAACGCAATCGCCTCGTCCTCCTCGTCCGGCGCGAAACCGTCCTCGTGTGAACCAGAAAACCGACACGCGAGGCCAAACGGACACTTCTCGCTCCCAAACGGGCACCATCCCGGTAAGTCTTTCTTCTTCATCTTCAGTCTGTAATAGTCCGCGTCGTGCGAAAATCGACACGTCTCCCCTTTTGCGCAAGAGGCGTTCTTCAGGAATTGGAAACACATCTGCACCTCTTCGTCGTCCTCTCCGCCTATGTTTCTTCTCGTTCCTTTCTTCATCGTCATCGCTTTTTTCATCTTTTTCGTGCGCTTTTGGAACCCGCCGGACGTTTTTCCTCCTGCTCTTTCTTCTTCGTCTTCGGGAGTCGTCCCAACTGTTTCCGTCGTTTCCGTCGAACGTTTCGCGCGCTCGCGGATGAACTTTTCCTGCACGGGAACTTCGCCTCGTCTCACGCGCGCTTCCAACGCGAGTGGTGGTTTCCAAGCATCGACGACGTCGTTTTTGTCGAGAGTATTTTGGTCGCTTTTTGATGGCGGAGTCATCTCTCGTCGCGCGGTATATGTCGTTCGTTCGTTTCCCTTTCCGTGCGCTGTTTTTGGGGAAATGCATCACAAGAAGCGCTTAACTAAGAGGGGAAGAAATGGCGCCGAATGCACGAAGAAGCGAGAGGAGGAGGAGAACAAAACGAGAAAACGATGGTTACGCTCCCCTCATTCAATCGTGTTCTTTGTTTTTCTTCTTTTCTCGCGCGGTATTCTTCGTCTTCTTCTTCGAAAAGAATCCATCCGCGAGGATGATGATGATGATTGGAAAGGTGGACGCGTACTCCTCCGGCGCGGGAAGTTGCGACTTTGACGGCGTTTTACACGGCCTTCCATCGACGAAACCGTCCGATTTGAATCACGACTTCACATTTACGCTCGGTTCACCGGGGATTAACGTCCCAGGCGCGGCCGTGTACGCGCAAATATCTGGAAAACGGAACTATAAAGGGTTCATGATATACGCGGTCGATGAAAAGACGAACAAACCTGTTGGAAAATGGCTGCAGAAAGACATGCCGAATCGGGCGCAGATCCACCCGATGTGCGGGCCAACGCACGCGACGCACGATATTTCACACTCGAAAGATGGAGGGCAAAAGCGAGACGTGTTACCTTGGGTGGTACCGGTGGATGTTCCCGAGCGCGTGACGTTTAAAGTGACCGTGGTGGAGGAGTACGAGACGTGGTACGCGTTTGAGATGAAGTACGAGAGAGGGAGCGCGAGAGCGGGAGGGGTGGACGGGCTGAAGCTGATTGAGGAAGATGTGCGAGAGATGGATAGAAATGGGAATAAAGCGCCGAGTTTAGGAGCGGCGATGCGTGGTGGGTACGCGCCAACGGTAACGGACGATGCGAGCGGGAGTAGCGACGGCGAAGAACGAGAAGAGGAGAGTCGCGAGGCGTTCTTAGCGGCGAAAGATCCAGAAGGAACGCAATATAAAGCCAAACACGGACAGAAGAAGGAGTTCCACAAAACGTTTCACAGCAAATTGGCAAAAGGAGGCGACAACAAAGACGTATACATAGTCGACCCGAAACTGAGAGCGAAGAAAGCCTCGGATCGAGTTTCGGAAGAGACGAAATCGTTGCAACGAAGAACCTTCGGCAGAGTCGCGCACGGCGCGTGCATGTTTATTTTATGGGTCGTGTTTGCACCCGTTTCGGCATCTATCGCTCGCTACGGTAAAGGTAATGCCACCGGTTGGTTCACCGTGCACAAATCTTTGAGCGCCGTCATTCTTTACGGCACTCTGTTTGGTATCTTTGGCATCCTCTTCCTCCGAGGTTTCTCCACGCCGTGGGGGCCTCACGGTACCTTCGGCTTGAAAACCTTAGGTCTGTGCGTCGTCCAAATGACGCTAGGAAACATCCGCAACTGGATTCCGCGTCCAATCTTTCGTTTCATCCACCGCTGGCTCGGCGTCGCCGCGTTACTTTTAAGTTGGTACACCTGCCGTTTAGGCGCTCGATTGCTGAGCAACATCGAGCGCATGCCGAAAGTGCCGACTCTGACGCACGCAGGCATGTTCGTGGTTTTGGTATTCGTCTGGCTCATGCAACGTAATCACACCAAGTCGAAGATTGATATTAAAACCAAGTTTAGCGTTTGAAAGTTGTACTACTACTAGGACTACTACTACTACTACTATAGAGAGTTTGTTTATGAATTTTACCTAACGGGGAAACGCCACAAAGCTGCCTCTTTGGCTTGTAGTCTCCAATCTAAAGAGCCGAGCTAAACATGTCATCTCCTCAAAACAACGAAAACGATCATCCTCCTCCGAACGAGGAGGAGTACGAGGAGGATATTTTCAGAGCCATCGACGCCAACGACCTCGCGCTCGTCCAAAGAATCATCTCCGAACAAGGCACAGACTGCGTCTTGAAGAGAATCTCCAACTCCAAAACCACTCTCATGCGCGCGTGCGAAACGCACGGGAACGAATCTATCGTTGAAGTATTACTCTCATCTGGGGCACCATGGAACGCAGTGGACGACGATGGGCACTGCGCGGGAGAATACGCGGCGGAGAAGTATCCTCACCTCGCGTCTCAGTTGATGGATTATGGCGTGGAGGTTGAATTGCTATTAGGGGATGAAATCAGGACGAGTGGAGCGTACGAAACGGACACGTCGTATCTTTCGGAAAAGTTGAAGTACGACGCAAACGATCGATTGCTAGACGCGCAAGGCGATGCGGTGATGATGAAATGGGAAACACCTCTGATGAAATTGCACGCGGAGAAGATTTGCGATGTGGAGCATGGGAAGGAATCAGAAGCCGTCGTGTTGAACGTCGGGTTCGGGCTTGGTATAATCGACGGCTTCATTCAAGATTTGAAGCCGAAGACGCACGTGATAATCGAAGCGCATCCGGATGTGTACGCGCACATGAAAAGGAAAGGCTGGGATGAGAAAGAAAATGTCGTCGTAGTGTTTGGACGGTGGCAAGATGTCATCGAGGACTTGGCGAAAGAATACTCGTTCACGGGGGCGTTTTTCGATACCTACGGCGAGACGTATAACGAAATCAGAGAGTTTCACGTACATTTACCGAAGTTGTTTCAAAAGAGTAAAAAGGAAGGAAAACGGTGCACGTACTCGTATTTCAACGGTTTTTGTCCAGATAACATCTTCTTTCACATGGTGTACAACAGACTCATAGCGAAAGAATTGAAGGACTTGAGCGGGATGTCGACGACTTTTGAATCGGTTAAAGTAGACAAGATTGATTGGGAAGGTGTTACTGGACACGGAAAGTACTGGGAGATGGAAACGTATTTCCTACCAACGAGTACGTATTGTTAAGTCAGCACAGAGATGTAGATGTAGATGTAGATGTAGATGTAGATGTAGATGTAGATGTATAGCTTTGTAAAAGATAGCATTAAAGTAGGAGTCACATTTTCTACCCTCCTCCGTTTTCTTCTACATCTTGCGCCGCTATGCTCGTCGTCGCAATCGACAAAGACCGCGTCACCCTCTTCGTTCTCTTTCTACTTTGTTTCTCCACATCTGCTCCTTCTTTCTTTTTCTTACCGCGCATAATCCTAGGTTCTCCTACATCCCTCCTCGTCTTTTCCACGTCCGCGCTTCTCGCGAGCGCGTCCTGCGGTACGCCCAGATCTCGCACCTCGTCGACGTCGTCGGTCTTCTCCTTCTTCCGTTTCTTTTTCTCTAAAATACCACTCTCACCGCCCCCAACGACTACGGGTTCATCGAAGCTATATTTCACGTACTTTTCCGGGAACCTTTCGTGATCTGGAATCACGCGTCGCTTCCGCTTTTTCCTCACCACCATAAAGTCTTCTTCCGTCGCTCCAACTGCCATCATATCGTCTCCGTCGAACTCGTTCTCTCGATCGAGTCGATCGCATTTCCCGATCGATTTCCGCGTTTCTTTCTTCGTGCCGAATAAGCAATCGTCGTAGTTTCTCTCTTCTTTGTTGTCTTCTTCTCGTTCTTTGTCTTCCTCTTCTTCGTCTTCCGCGTTGTGTTTCCCCCCCGGGAGACGAATCGCCGACACCGCGCTCGTTCTCCAAAACGCCTTCGACTTTGAAGACGACACATCGGATGGATTCATGGAATGAAACGCGCGGTCGACGCGGTCGTGGAATACATCGAACGACTTTACCACCACGTCAGTCCTGTCGTTTTCGCTCGTTAAAGAGGCAGTGAAGGGGGACATTCTTCTCTCCGAGAACGCGTTCGTCGTTGTGGGGAAATGTCGTCAGTTCGTTGAAGGAAAAACGCTTCATTACGTCGCGCGTCAAAAATGTCCAACCAGTGGCA
>Ga0181557_1001697_pt1 | contig 24272 bp, 17 predicted proteins | sample 011ome_23_FD_148632 | JGI IMG/M metagenome (GOLD analysis project Ga0181557, IMG submission 148632) | Coastal salt marsh microbial communities from the Groves Creek Marsh, Skidaway Island, Georgia - 011506CT metaG (spades assembly) | ecosystem: Environmental > Aquatic > Marine > Intertidal zone...
AGTTCCGTTCGACCGTCTTCGTACGCTCCGCACACAATGTCAATGCATTTCGCATCATTCACGCGCGTAAAGCCGTACAAACGTACTTGTGTCAACGATGCGTGGTGGTCCTTTGCGCGTCGTTTTATATATAGCGTACCGTATTGCATTCTCCCTCCCTCGTCGTCGAGTCGGTCGGACAGATGTTTCGTCTGCGTATCTCAGCGAGTTTCGCTGCATTTTACGCGGAGTCGATTTCTTCGCAAAACTATCAATCGATGCTCTACGTTCGCTGTCTTCGAGCGCGATGCAATGCAAACCGTTCTACTTTCGTTCTTCACAGGTCGGCGTGTTGTTTCGTTTCGCCCTCATCTTTCAATTCTCTAAAGTCACCTCCAAGTTCTTCCTCGAGTTCGCAAAGTTTGTCGTACATGTCTTTGTCTCTTGTTTCCGGACCCATGCAACTCGGCTCAACGTCCACCAATGAATGATCGCCTGATTGAAGCAAGCGTTGTTTGTAAATGCGCTTGACTTCATCTGGGATGAGTTCTGAATAGTCGCCGAGTAGCTCTTCATTTAATCTAAACAGTGCATCCCACATCGACAATCCTTTCATGTCTTCAGCGCGGATGCGTTCTTCGGCTGTTTTATCAGACGTATCCGCCTCAAGGCGCTTCGCGTGCACTTGGCGTAGTTGTAACGGAAAATCACGAAGTAGTTGCGGATTGGCATCGAAGATTTTGTACCAGAGTTCGTGTCCTGGGATATCTTCAACATTTACGCCATTTAATGACCGATCGCCGATGCCTTCGAGATGTTCAGCGAACAGCCGTTTACACTCAAACGGAAGGTCGAAAAGCAATTCGTGATTTAGACGCCACAGTTTCTCGTAAAGTTCATGTCCTGAGATTGCGCTTATGTCTACTTTATCAAGAGAATGGTCACCGCAACGTGCGAGACGTTGTAGATATGCGCGTTTGAGCTCTCTCGGAAAGTCGCGCAGGAGCGCGTGGTCGTAATTAAAAATCTGCTTCCAAAGCTCCAAGCCGCTGATGTTTTCCAAGGCGATATCATCGAGAGCGTGGAATCCCGCTTGAGAAAGACGTTCTTTATAAAGCTTTTTCAACTCGTTTGGGAAGTCCGTGATCCAGATTGTTGACCACTCATAGCAAGTTTTGACAAACGAATGGCTGGCGCATACGGCTGGCGTCAGTGTTGCATTGGGTACGTCCAATCTCGCGATGCGTAAGAACTCTTCTGTTAGAAGCATGCGGCCATACTTTTCTTGCGCGCTCTGCGCATCGGCGCTTTTACCAACATCCAGGGTGCCAAACGCAGAGAAATCGTCAACATCCAAACCAAATTTCCGCTCTTTTGCGTGCGCCCAGAAGGATACATCGTTGTAACACAGAGATTTCAGCGTCTTGCAAGTACAAGACGCGCGAGCGACGTCTTTCGGATCCAAGAGCATGAAAATGTTATGCCAGATATCTGGTAAATCCGGCAGTGGGAAGGAAGAACAATTCATCGTTCTCGAGGCGTACAATGAGGTTGGCGCGTGAGCGCTCCATCGTTTACAGCTCCATCGTTTACAGCGCACGCAATACGGATCATAGGTAATACTGAACCTATTCAGTACGTACTAAACATTGCAATATTGTGCATTCTACTTTGCTTCTACGTTCCTATTGCTACGCTATTCTTTTTCCTTATCTTGACTGTGGTGCGCCGAAATGACAAAGGGTGCAAGAGACGAAACGAAAATGACACCCCCGCCGATTACAGCATTTGTAGACATCGTTTCGTTGAGGAGCGCTACCGATAGCACGGCGTTGAACGCAGGCGTACTCGCATATATGATTTGCGCTTCCGCGGCTGGAACTCCAGCTTGCCCTTTAATTTGGAGATAGTTTGCCAACGCTCCCGGTACGAGCGATGAGAACACGACTGCGGCGAAGACCACTGGTGACGTCAAGAATGTAAAATCGGCCACGTCGATACCCCCCGACATGAGCGCAGTAGAGATGTACCAAAACATCATGACGCACAACATCACGAAGGATTTGACGCCAATCAAACTCACAGAATTAAATTTTCGTGCGTACGTCGACGCGCGTAATGTGAAAAGCGCGTAGCACATCGCCGCCAAAAACGTTGCTACGTCGCCTTGAAGCGCGTCGGGCGGTACGTTGCTGACGACATCGCTCGCGATATCCACAGAGTCCGCACCAATTAGTAAGACGCCTAAAAATGTCATCGCGCAAGCGGCCCATGTTACGTCGTCTACGACGTCGCCTTGAATCACAGCCATCGCCGGCACAATCACTGACAAAGCTCCCATAATAAAACCGCTATGCGCAGAGGACGTATGATCAAGGCCCCACGCTTGCAAAGCGGTTCCGCCTGAATTGTAAATGCCGAGCTCTAAGGCTGCCCGAGCTGTTGCCAACGCATCCGCTTGTTCATCGTCATCAGACGCTAGCGTTTGACGAAAGGTGTTTTGTACCGACGCCATGAACGGAAGCGTCGCTATGAAAATGCGCACCATTGAAAGCGCAGCTGGTCCGGGTGGATTGTCGGAAACGAATACATAACGCAACGCTGGGGCGTACGTCGCCCATAGCAGCGGCACACATAGGAGAATCAATCGCGAGGTGGCAGAGGAAAATGCCTGCTCGCTTTTATCCACGACCGCCACCGTCTCTTCAACCTCTAAACGCGATTCGCTCGCCCGTCGCACTAAACTGTCCAAGGTGGTAGGCTCATCAACGGCATTTAAACGCGTCGATATTCCATTGTCGCTTCTGTTTGTATTCTGTGCTGCGCACGTGAGCGCGCGCACGCGCATCCGTGAACCTGAAGGTGCTCCTAAACGTCGTCGCCCATTCGAGAAAGCGCGCGGCGCACATGCACGTCTATCGTGTCGCGCGATGGACTTTGACGTTGACGTCATGGTTGTCGACACCACGGTCGACACTGCCGTCGACGCCGTTGCCGACGCCATGGCGTCAACACGACGACAAAAAGTGAGGTGTCACACCGCGACGCAGCGAACGCCGTGCATGAGCACAAGGCGGTCGACGAGCCACCGGCGAGCGTCATCTAGACCTGTAGACCCGCGTTCTGACGACTGTGCGAGCACAACTGCTACGGTTGCGCGGGTTTTTCTTCCGTACGAGCATTTAAAACGACGCGCAAAGGACCACCACGCATCGTTGACACAAGTACGTTTGTACGGCTTTACGCGCGTGAATGATGCGAAATGCATTGACATTGTGTGCGGAGCGTACGAAGACGGTCGAACGGAACTCATAGGGCGCTTGTGTTGTGGTGGAGTCGGCGATAGCGATGATGAGAACGCACGTAAGAAGCACAAAGTGTGGTTGGTTGTTGACGTCGGCGACTCGTCACGCGAGGACGTCCCTCCAAAGGTGCTGCACGTCTACGTGTCTTCTGCGCGCATCGAGCTCGTTCAGGTAATCATATGTCCAATGCCAGAACCGCCATTGAGCGTTTTCGCGTTATCCAACTGCGACAGCTCTGGAGATTTATCACAGGCGCTTGCTAAACTGAACAGCGTTGGCGCAGCCAAGTTTTTCGACGCCGCTCGCAAAAACAACGCGTCTTCGCGGTCGCGAGGCGGGCTTCGTGCGACCTTGGCAAGATTTATTGTACCATGTGTGGATGCCATACTCGCTGTCATCAATTACCAATTTATGCACAGCCTCGGATCTGAGCCGCGCTGGGGTGGAGGATTCACGCGGAGAAGTTTGTGTGAAATTTTTGCCAGCGCGTGCGTACTACGTCAGAGACTCTGCTTCATTCGAGGCGTATTATTAGAGCCATTAAATTGGCATAATCTTGATCTGTTGCAGCGACGCCGCGCTTTAGCTCGAGCGTTTCAAATTACGTTTGATTTGCTTCTCGGCGTGTGCATCACGTACTGCATGTTGAGTCGTATCGATGTTCAAGACGCGCTCAAGCGACGGTTAATTCTTGGAGGAACTTCGAGACGGTATTCGTCGGGATCGTATTTGATTGGAACTGATACCATTGAAAAGAACGCAGATTGGATTTCACGCGGCGACCCACTAGGTTTCAAGCTGCATGTGCCTTTGGCAAAGCGTCTAGGCGCGCTCGCGGTCACGTTTGTTCATTCTGTAGCGATGACTGCTCGTCATCCCCAGGTGACTCATTTTATGATGAACTGGTTTCGTCTATCGATACTTTCCGCGGGCGTGTTTGGCGCATCTATGGTTTTTGCGTTGCTTGCGGACATTACGACGACAGTCACCATGCACATTGCCGCGTTGCATGTTTATTCGTCTTTATTCATCACGGCGCAACTGCGTCTGATACGATTTTTATATCGTCGATACATCAACCCGAAGAAAAGTGCCACAAGTTTCAAACTCGCGGATGAAGTTCGCGCGCGCACCGTTGAGGAAGTCATCATTGGGACATTGTCACTTCCGCCGCTACTACTGCTGTTTCCGACTGTTTTCTTTTACTATTGTTCGTATCTCAGCATTCACGCGGCGACGGTCGCCGCGCGGCTTGTCATGGTGCTCTTAGCATCAACGCTGTTGAATTTTCCGACTGATATCGTGTTGGTACGACTTTGGACACCTCATGCATTTCCTTCGAGCATGCGATTGGAGAAGACGGAGATTCACGGCGTGCGGTACGTAGCTCTCCGACCGATTGCAAAATCAATGCGAGAAATGCTCGCGCCGTTCACTGAGGCGTGCTCTAGCTGGCTGTATAGCGTGCTACGCGCGGTGCTGCGCGCTATAGCGACGTGCGGGAGATTTCCCATAACGTTAGTTCCTTTCACCTTGGATGCATACTAGCAATTTGTGTATTCTAAAATCGTTTGGCTATTTAGCTACAGCTGTTCGTCGTCTAAGAGCTCATCTAACCAGTCATCGGCGTCGACGACGTCCTTCTTCCTAGGAGGCACAGCCTCTGTCGTAGGCGTCATATTCAAGTCGCCATCTATATCTACCTTTTTCGATGCAGGTGCCACGCTCGCGACGGGCACTGAGGGCGTCAGTGCGACACCCGGACGTCCATCAATACCACATTCGACTTCGTATTCGTTCGGCAAACCGAGAAGCTGCGCCAAACTTGCCGCCTCTAAATGCCTCGATAACATGTCGCAATCGATTGCGAGCGCGCCAGCGACGTCGCCACCATTCGAATCAACGCCCAGATCACGCTCGATATTCCTCAACGCATCAATTGTCCAGTTCACGTCGAAATATGTCGAGTCTCTGTTTTGCCGAGGCAAGCACGCGAGCGAAGCGTCGCGCAATAACAACTCGAGATCAGCCCCGCGAGTCATCGCGCGCTCGTACCCGTCATCGTCGCTCACACCAGAACTAGAAACGTCTTCATCACCGGTCGCGCCGTTCGCCCCATGCCGCGCTCTGGTCGTGGACGTGTCGCGCGACGAACGATGTGTGCTGTCAAACAGTTGGGACGTCGTCGTCGCGTTCTCACCGTCGTCGTCACTGCCGTCTCGGTCGTCGACGCCGACGCCAACGCGCGCACCGCGTCCACGTCCACGTCCGCGGTGTCGCCTCGACGCCGCGCGATGGCTTTCAAACCGCCGCCGGGCATCAGCCTTGTAATCCATCGTCGGCAGCGGCGGAGTGACGCGCGACACAGCGCGACGCTCTCGTTCGAGTGCGATATGAGTACGCCGTCCTTTCGCTCAGCCGCGGCGTTGGCGCCCGAAAAGGGCGTGTTCCCACTCGATCATTTCGCCGAGTGCAAGCCTCTGGCCGCGGCGTACGTGGAATGTTTACGCGAAAACGCCAACGACGCCAAGGCGTGCCAAGGTCTGTCCAAGTCGTATTTGGAGTGCCGCATGAAACGGGACTTGATGGCGACGCAGCCACTCCAAGAGCTCGGGTTTCGCGATGACGACGACGACGACGATGAGCGTAAACGTAAGAGCAGTAGCAGTAGCTCTCGTGGTGGCGACAAGACATCGACGGCTGACGCCAAGGAGGATGAGCCGCACATCGCGGGCTTACGCGCGGCTCGACGCAAGTAGGACAAGGAGAAGAAGGACGACGACGACGACGACGACGACGACGACGCGGTAGGAAAGTAGTTGATAAACACATAGAATTATAGTTAAATGATAGTATTAGCGTAATCAAGCGTACGTGTCGAATAGAAGCGCCTACACGTGTGCGCTATCGACGCCTCTCGAGGCCAAACATGCAAGAGCACCAAGTTGAAACAAACACGCACACACACACACAGTGTACTCACACACCGACTCGCGGTAGACGTGCGAGGTGACCGCGACGCCACGAACGCGAAGCGCGCACGACAGTAGTGCACTGCAGTCGTCAAAATCTCAAGAGCCCGCGCGCGCGTAGAGAACGACAACCCGCCGCCGATCGTGGTCATCGGTCCTTGGGTGTTGACGCGGTCGACATGGCGTCCTTGCTTGCAGCACTTAAGGCGAACGCGACGCCGTCATCGTATGGTGCAGCCATTGACGACGATGACGATGACGATGCTGTGATTGAGTCCGCGGTCGAGGATGAATCGCCGTCGCTCACGCCGTCATCGACGTATGTCGAGAACGCAAAATACTTGTTAATCGTGTGCGTCGTCTGGGTGCACGCGTTGGAAGACTTTTTATCTCGCGCAGTCATCGTCGATGCCGAATCGTGGAGCGTTCGTAAGACTAAAATTGAGGTTTTGAATCCTATGCTACCGTACTTTCGTGCATGGTATTTGACTTTGGGGTTGTTTGTGATGCCTTTGTTCACGATTATTGCCGGATATCAAAGCAAGAGTTGGTTGGAAATAGCACGAGTGCACGACACCAAGGCGCACATCATGCTCAAGAAAGTACGGCATTCGTCAACGAGTTTACTCGGTGGTTGGGTCGTCTGGCAGGCGCTGTACGTATTAGTCGACTACCCCACGGTGCGGCCATTGCAGTGGTGGAGCCCAGTCGGCGTCACCTGGTTTTTACTCGCCTTGTACATATGGCGATCTAGCGTGTTATTGTTTGGTGGAATGAAGGATGGCTTCATCTATACGTTTGTCATCGCCGTCGCGGTGTTGGCTGGGTTCACGGACACGCCAGTGACGGCGAATGGGTTGAGATTTTTAGACTGGCAACGTACGTGCACTTTTGGGCTCTATTTTTACGTCGGCCTCGTCGCGGTGAAACGCAAGCATGTTGATGCGACGCTAGATAAATTTACAAACATGTCGGTGTGGTTGCGCGTGACTGTTGGATGGGCCGCCGTCGGCGTCATTTTCGGCGCGTTCAGATTAGCCGAGTACTTGGGAGTGCCCTTTGATGAAGTGGAGGAATGGGTGTTTGTCGCGGCGCCGTATGGATTTTCGTCGTGGTACGATCCTATCCGAGAAGCGGCGCTGCGTGTGGTGTTGTACGTGTGCGTAAGTTTTGCATCGATGGCGTTCATGCTCACCGTGCCCATGGAAAAGTATTGGTTCACATCTTATGGATCACGCACAATCGTCGCCTACCTGTTGCACCGTGTTTTATTGAATGCATACAACGAACTGTGTACATCGTTCTGGGATGACGACGACATCTCGGTGGCGTTTCAAATAACCATGAGTGTGTTCGTGCTTCCACTCGTTGTATCGCAAGTGTCTTTAGCTCCACCGGTGTTGAAACTGTTGAGTCCGCTCATCGATCCAGTGTCGCACGTGACGCAGAAGATGCCTTGGCTCTTCAACGCGGCTGACGACGCGCGCGCCTCGGGCATGACGCACGATGACGCCGCCGACGTGCATGTCCGCTCGTGAATTCGCCTTGTAATGTATAACACCAAACTCGTTCATAGTCATCGTAATATCAATGACGTGCGTGTGTGCATGTTTCGTTAACACGTGTCCGCATCCACAGCCCCTCTGTGTCAGTCTGTATTTTTAGCTCCAACACCGGTTTGGCCAACCCACGCGAGTGGTCTCAAGACCGCATAACGCCCCACGCGCGGTTCACCATGGGCGTGGGTGCGCCGCACACCAGTGCGTCATCGATGCATAATACGCATGATGACGTCGTTGTCGTGCACGATACACCCGACACCGGCGCCCCACCGTCGTCGTCCACGGTGTCGTCGTCGTCCACGGCGTCTCGTCAGCACCATGCGCCTCCAGGTTTGTCTGGACGAGACGACGGAGACTTGGACGCCGCGTACGAATCATACGTGCTTTCACGAGGAGGCACGAGAACGATACGAAAGATTCTCATCGCTAATAACGGATGTACGTCATACACGCGACGCGCGCGACGCGCACGAGTCCAGAGCGCGGATGTTGTTGTGGATATCCTCGAGACTCGGGCGTAACGCCTCTCAGAGCTCTCTGGACTCGCACTCGCACTCTAGCGATGCACGACGCATCGATACATCGCTCTCGATGAGCCATGAATGCGAATCGTGTTTTGTTTTATTGATATATCTCGCGGTGACGACAACTCTCACGACTGACGCGGTTGCTTGTCGCACGTACACAGTGGGCGCTGTGAAGGCGATTCGTTCAATGAGACTGTGGGCTCACGAGACGTTCAAGTCCAGAGAAATTTTACATCTCGTGTGCATGGCGACGCCCGAAGATTTAACCGCGAATGCAGAGTACGTGACGTAGCCGACTGCACACGCGAAGTAGATGGCGTTTGTGATTGTGCGCAAAGGATGGAAGTGTGCGAGACGCGCCGACGGGAGACGACGAGACGCGAAGAGACTGACGAATACGGCGCAATTTCATGTACAGGTATATTCGTCTCGCCGATGAATTCATTACAGTTGAAGGTGGAAGTAACAGAAACAACTATGCAAATGTCGATCTCATCGTTAAGGTGGCGCGGAGGTGCGGTGCGGATGCGGTTTGGCCGGGTTGGGGACACGCGAGCGAGAATCCGCAGTTGCCGAGTCAGTTGGAGTATCACGGTATCGCATTCCTTGGTCCACCTGCGAGCGCGATGGATGCCGTAGGGGACAAGATTTGTGCAAACTTACTCGCGCAGTCGTGCGACGTAGATGTCATTCCTTGGTCTGGAACAGGATTGACAGTTCCTGGAATATCCATTCCGGAGGAAGTGTTAATGCAAGCGACGTTGGCGACTGTTGACCAAGCCGAAGCGAGCGCGGCAAAGATTGGGTTCCCTGTCATGATCAAAGCTTCTGAGGGCGGCGGTGGCAAGGGTATTCGCAAGGTGAACAACATGACAGAACTTCGAATTGGATTTGATCAAGTCAAGGCTGAAGTACCCGGGTCTCCGATTTTCATCCAAAAGTTGAGCATCGATTCGAGACACTTGGAAGTACAAATGGTAGCAGATGCGCACGGTCAAGCGGTGGCACTGTATGGACGCGATTGCTCGGTTCAACGTCGCCATCAGAAAATCATCGAAGAAGGTCCTATTACCGTCGCTCCTCGTGAGTTGTGCGAAGAGCTGGAGCGAGGCGCGGTCCGCTTGGCCAAAAAGGTTGGTTATTGCGGCGTCGGTACGGTGGAGTACTTGTACAACATTAAAACTGGCGAGTACTCGTTCCTCGAAGTAAATCCGCGTTTGCAAGTAGAACATCCAGTGACGGAGCAAATCACAGGAGTCAATTTGCCAGCGGTGCAATTGCAATTGGCTATGGGCATTCCTTTGAACAAGATTCCCGATATTCGTCGCTTCTTCAAGCAAGATGATGTTCTCGGTGTTTCTGCAATCGATTTCGATAATTCTACGCCGATTGAACCTCTTGGTCACTGTGTTGCTGGACGCATTACCGCTGAAGATCCCGATAGTGGTTTCAAGCCCACGTCGGGTGCTATTCATGAGCTACACTTCCGCTCGTTGCCTGGCGTCAATGGCTCGTTCTCCATTGGTACTTCGGGTGGGGTGCATCAATTCGCAGATTCACAGTTTGGGCACATCTTTGCACTCAAACCCAACCGAGGCCAGGCAATTACGCTTCTTTCGCACGCACTGAGTGAGTTGAGCGTACGCGGGGAAATTCATTGCAACAAGACATACTTGATGAAACTTTTGGAAAAGCCTCGATTTGTCGCAGACGAGCACGACACCGCATGGTTGGATGGACTTATTGCTCAGAGTGATCGCTCCGAAGCATTGGCTGAGCATATCATCGTCGCGTGTGGTGCAGTGCTTCGCTCGTCAGCGAGACATCAAATGCTCGAAGCTGAAGTTGTGGCGTACTTAACGCGTGGCGTCCCTCCGGAAACGTGGATGACAAATTTAAGCGAACACACGTTTGAGCTCATCTACAATGACATCAAGTACTCCTTGCGTGTAACCATGGGTAGCGAGACGTTGTTCTATTTGCACATCAATGGTGCTCTCATCGAAGCTGAGGTTTTAGTCTTGTTTGACGGTGGATTGAAGGTGTTGTTAGACGGGCGGGCATACCTCGTGCATTCTGAAGACACGAAAGTCGGGATGCGGATTCATATAAATGGCGTGCCGTGCTTTTTCCCAGATGATTTCGATGCCACAAAACTAGTCGCGCAAGGTCCGGGTAAACTGCTCAAGTTTCTAGTCGCTGACGGCGAACGCGTGGAGCAAAATCAGCCCTACTGTGAAATTGAAGTCATGAAGACCGTGATGCCGTTGATTGCCACGAGCACTGGATTCATCCGACACGTCGCGCAAATTGGAGCTATTCTCGAAGCTGGTGATGTTCTGTGCGACGTGACTGTCGAAGACGCTGCAGGTGTGCGTCAGTCTGAACCGTTCACAGGTCAATTTCCAAAGATGCATTCTCGATCGCTAACTGGTATGCTCCCAGATGACTCTCCGCTTGTGCGCTTCGCGCGCATGAGCACGGGTGTTTTGCAAATATTAGCGGGGTACGATTTCAATAGTGATCCCACAGAAGTGTTGTTCGATGTTCTCGGCACACTTCCTCTTGTAGTGGATGACTTTATGGAGTCTAGAGAAGCGGTGATTTCCCGAGCGCGACCAAAAGCTAGGCGCGAGTTGAGAGAGATTGCTGAGACCATGTCGGCGTCGATTGTAGGAGACACTGTTGAAGATAGCACGACGGACGCGGTGTCGTCTGCCGTAAACAGAGTGCGCGCGTTGATTGCCGAATACGGTGTCGATTTCGCTCCGCTTGCGGCGTTTTGCGAACGTCACGAAGGTGGATTGTCGCAAAGTCGTGCACGGGTGCTTACGCGATACTTGGAATCATTCTTGGATATTGAAGAGCCGTTTTCAAACTACGCGTCGACTGAGGATGCGATTATGTTTTTGCGCGACCGTTACCGCAACGACGTGACCGTCGTCGCCAAGTACGCGCATGCGAACGCCAAATTGAAGCGTCGATCAGAGCTCGTGCTCAAAATTCTCGAACAAATATCGCTTTATGATATGATTGACATTCCGTCGTGTCACGGAGTGGTGGTTCGTTGCATGAATTTGTCTGGGCGTGATTACGAGGCTGTTTCACAAAAGGCGCGTGAAATCATCGTGCGGAAGCAAGAAATTACGCGTAAAACGAGGCGTGAACGCATGGCTGTTGCTTCTAGAGCATCGCGCATGAGTCGCGATGAGTCTTTCTCTGCATTCTCTCAGCTGGGTCTCGATGACTCGGGTAAGATGTCGCAGAATTTCAAGCGCTCGGCATCTCGGTCGAAAAACACAAGCGTCGGGAGCGAATCTGAAATCTCGAGTGCGTTGAGTGAGGATATGGAAGAGGATCGCAATTCGCCCTTCAAGCGCCATGTTGGCAATATTTTCTTGGATCGTCACAATTCTATCGCGCGTTATCAGTCGTACAGCAATATATGCGAAGCTGAAGACGAACTCTTGGATTCGCACACGTGGGAGAGCTTGTTTGACGGCGCGTCAGAAACATCAAAAGCGACGGCGATTGAAACGTTGTTTGGTGCCGCCGGCGTAAACTTATATCTTCTTCGAGATGCTCAACCCGAACCGTGCGCGTGCGAGCCAGAAGTAGTCAGAGTCTGGCTTAATGATACCATTCACCTGTTTGCGCCTTCGCTCGGGCACGCCGTCGCCGCCCTTCCAGATGCGACGGCAAACAACCCCAAAAAGTTGCACTTTGTGATTTCTTACCATCGTTTGGTGGGAAGAAATGATGGTGATATACGTGCCGCCGCAGAGGCTTTTGTCACTGGGCAATACCTCGCTGGTGCTTTGAAGTGCGGAAGTCTTGAGCGCGTCATCGTCACCTTGCTCGCGCTCGATGCCAAGCCCCATCATTACGCGTTCAAGCGCACCGAAGAAGAGTCTTCAAGTGAAGGCTTTTTGGAAATGCCTAGCGCACGCGGCTTCTGGCCACACGTCGCAGATCAAATGGAAGTCGAGCGTCTCGCGCCTTTCCGCGTAGAATGCGTCGGTGTGCTCAATTCGCGTACGCATCACAGGCATACAAACTTTGTGACGCCATCAGAGTACACAATTGGCGTCTTCCTCGCCGAAGAACCAAACGTGAAACCAGGACACAAGCAACCTCAGCGTGATCGTCGCGTGTTTTTACGCGCTGCAGTGTACAACAAAGAGCTGTTATTTGAAACTAGATCTCCAGGCGATGGCACGCCACGTCGAAGCGCATCCGGAAGCGTGACGTTGGACTTGGCGAGACAACGCGCGGAAGAATCCATCGGCTCGGGTGGTGGCTCGGGTGTCCATGACGATAGCGTGTTCGCCGACGTCTTGGGTTCGCTCGAACTCGCAGTTGGTCGTCATCGCACAGCCTGGAATCACGTATTCATCAACCTCGTCGGTGCGGATGCGAATGATGACTTGCCCATTGTTGAAGCGGCCATTGCATCTTTCATACACGCCGCGTTTGACGACTTGCGTCGTCTCAAGGTGGCATGCGTTGAAGTTCGCGTCGGCACAGGCGCTGTCGTCGCACTCAACACCAGCGGGTTGAAGTTTAAAATTACGAAAACGCTCGATTGTGGTGAGAGTTCAGAAGTGCACCCGTTGCTGAACAAGATCCAACGCAAACGCATGGCGTGCCAAAACTTATCTTCGACGTATGTGTACGACATTCCAGAAGTCTTCTCGAATGTGCTCGCAGACACGAACCCCGGCATTGGTGACATTTTGGACTTGTGTGAGTTGGTTATTGAATCCAACTCAACAACACTTGTTCCCACAAATCGCCAGCCTGGATCGAATGACGTCGGAATGGTGTGCTGGCGTATGACGTTTGCCACAAAGGAGTACCCCGCAGGACGTGAAATCATTCTCGTTTCGAATGACATCACGCACATGTCTGGTTCGTTATCGCCACCTGAAGACGTCGTTTACCGAGCGGCGTTCGACCTGGCCGTTGCCGAAGGATTGCCATGCGTGTACATTAGCTCCAACAGTGGTGCGAGAATCGGCCTCGATGAAGCGGTCAAGGCGGCGTTCCGCGTCCGATGGGTGGACGACGCCGACGTCAGCAAGGGCTTCAAGTACATCTATCTCTCCGAAGACGATTACGAGATTTTATCAGCTAAAGGCCGCGTTAAAGCGAATCGTGTCGTGCACAATGATGAAATCCAATACGCCCTCACGGATGTGTGCGGTGGGCAAAGCGTAGAGTGTTTGCAAGGCTCGGGCGAAATCGCGGCGGCAACGAGCCGAGCGTACAAGCACACCGTCACGATGGCGTACGTCACTGGGCGCAGCGTTGGTATCGGCGCATATTGCTCTCGTTTATGTCATCGTGTCATTCAACACGTCGACGCCCCGCTGATTTTGACTGGTGCTAGTGCGTTGAATAAAGTACTCGGCCGCGAAGTGTACACGAGCAACGCTCAAATCGGTGGTCCGAAAGTCATGGGCGCGAACGGCGTGTCCCAAGTGCTCGTTCCCGATGATGTCTTTGGTGTGCGAAGTATTTTGCAATGGCTGTCTTACATTCCATGTCGACGTAGCGCACCTTTGCCGTGTATTTCGTGCGTGGACCCGATACGGCGATACGTCACGTTTGATCCGCCGTCGTCGGCGTACGATCCTCGGCATCTGCTCAATGCATTCTTTGATGCGGACTCGTTCATGGAAGTCATGCCTGATTGGGGCCGCACCGTTGTAACCGGGCGCGCGCGTCTCGGAGGAATTCCTATCGGTATCGTTGCTGTGGAAACGCGCACGGTGGCTAAGACCATTCCCGCCGATCCGGCGTTTGCGAGCGCGCAGATCGCCGAAGAGTCTCAAGCTGGCCAGGTGTGGTTCCCAGATAGTGCGTTTAAGACTGCTCAGTCGATTGGAGACATGAACCGCGAAGGTTTGCCGTTGATAATTTTCGCCAACTGGCGTGGCTTCGCCGGTGGTTTGCGCGACATGTATGGCGAAGTCTTAAAGTACGGCGCGTACATCGTCGACGCGCTTCGAGAATATAAGCAACCGGTGTTTGTATACATTCCGCAAGGTGGTGAACTTCGAGGTGGTGCTTGGGTCGTCATCGATAGCTCCATCAATCCGGAGCAAATGGAATTCTATGCCGCCGAAGGCGCCAAGGGTGGCGTGCTCGAACCAGAAGGTATCGTAGACATCAAGTTTAGACGGGAAGACTTGTTGATGACGATGAAGCGCACGGTTCCGGGCGGTCTCGGTGATTCTCAAGAGGATGACGCGAAGAAAAAGGCAATGATGCCAATGTTCAAGCAGCTTGCCGTTCACTTTGCGGGTCTGCATGACACCCCGGGCGTCATGCTGCACAAGAAGGCAATTCGAGATGTGGTACCGTGGCAAACGTCTCGAGAATTCTTCGCACTTCGTCTTCGCGCGCGGTTAGCCGAGGAACGAATCAAGTCATCTATACTCGCGTGCGCGCCAAATGCTGATGTCGGAGAGGCATTAGCAAGCGTCTCGCACGTCATTGATGAAATCGTCGCCGCGGAGTTTGGTCCCATCGAGCCCGAATCACACGACGACGTCAAGAAGATGTTGGCGGCTTTATCTGGATAACGACAACATTGACGAGACGGAAAAAACAAACAAACTACTACTAGTACGTCGTCTTCTCACGAGTTGGCTGTGGCTTAGCGCTTTTGTGTAATTCATATTTATTATATAGCAACCAAAAACGTCGACATTCGACATTTTGAGTAAAACATTTTTGTTTTATAACTCTTCACTATCCATTTCCAATGCGCCCGAGTCGACGATGACCACCTTCTTTCGCGGAGGCGTGCCGTCCAAAGCCTCGATGGCAGTGACGACATCCATGCCTTCCAACACGCGGCCAAAGACGACGTGGCGACCATCCAACCAAGACGTTTTCACGGTACAGATGAAGAACTGCGAACCGTTGGTGTTCGGGCCAGCGTTCGCCATCGACAACGTCCCCGGGCCTTCGTGCTTCAACTTGAAGTTTTCGTCGGGGAACTTGGCGCCGTACACTGACTTTCCACCGGTGCCGTCATGATTCGTGAAATCACCGCCTTGAATCATAAAGTCCTTAATCACGCGGTGGAACGACGAGCCCTTGTAGCCGTATCCGTGCTCACCCGTCGCGAGCTGCTTGAAGTTCTCCGCCGTCTTCGGCGTCGTCTTCCCGTACAGTCCCATGACAATCCGTCCCGCGGGTTCGCCCCCGATTTCAATATCAAAGAACACCTTGTCCGTCACCGTCGGTCCACGCTTCGCCGCGTACACGCCGTTCACCGCGCACGCCGCGAGCAACACGCTCACCGCCACGAGCGCCAATCGACGCATGGAGAACATCGTTCGTCGTCGTTGCGCCTTACCCGTCGTCGTCGTCGTCATCGTGTGTGTGCGTCGCGTACCGTAGATGACAATCAATGAACAATTAATCAATCAATCACTGTCGTCGTCGTCGTCGTCGTCGTCGTCGTCCAAATGGATGACGTTCGGTGTGCGTCGCGTTGTCACGTGCGCGCACTCGAGCGCCCGATCGGTCGTCATCGTAATCCACCTCTCCGTCACCACGGCGCCTCGACGGAGTGAACTCTGCGCGAGGTCACACCGCCGACCGACTTCAGAGGACAGAGGACGATGGGCGAACACGCGACGACGACGACGACGAACGAGAAGACGGACAAAGCCAATGCGTCGACATCGGTGTTGAAACAAGTACCAAGCGCTGTTGGAATCGAGAAACAAGGTGCGACGACGACGACGGGATGATGCGTTTGAACGCGCGTGGAGCTGTCTTTTCACGCAACCGATGCGTTTCAACCCGCCGTGTGGATGCGAATGGTGTACTGACCTCGAAAAATCACGCATCGCACGTCATGACAGTACAAAGAAGAAGCCGAAGAACTGCGCCGGACGGTGATCGCGCTCGAGAAACGCGTGGTGGCGTTGGAATCCGAGCTCGTGTCCCCGAGCAACCCGAACCACTTAGCGGCGGAGCTCGCCGAGACTAAGGGCGCGCTTGATGCGGCTAAGGAGGCGTTGAGAGTGGAGAAGAATCGCGCAGCGAAGGAAAATGGACGAGCGGATCGCGTAGCGAAGCTGGCGCGCGATAGAGAAGAGCTTGAGCGTGAGGTTGAGCGTAGCGCGTCCCGCGCTCGCGCGGCGTTCGCCGTCGGCTTGGCGTCTGGCGCGGTGACGTGCGCGGCATTCTACGCCTTATTCAGTCGTCGCACGAAATAATGAGCATATTCTGTCGCGCGCGCGCCTTAGCGAGGCTTAGCGAGGCTTGTCTACTTTAGTCTAAGTACCAATACACACATTTCTATTTCTATTCTACTTTCGCCGCGCCTCTGCGCTCGGTTAGGCGCTTTTTAAATACGCGCGCCTGATTTTCAACGCTTTGACGTACGCCTGCACGTCCAGACCGTCGACAAGGCGCGCCACACGTGCGCGCAGTCCTATGACACCATCTATTCCCCGCATATACGCTTCGCCTATGACGCATACGCGTGAACCGGCGCGCGTGGTTGTCCCTTGCATCGCACTCGTCTCATCTCTGCACAGCGCGCTAAAGTCCACCTCAATTCTCGGCACTTCGACGGCGGTTGAACCACCGCTCGCATCGGTGGCGCCGCGCTGACGCTTTTTCCGACCATGTTCGCACGCGACGAGCCAACCACGTTCGGCGTCGGCATCGTACGTCTCGAGCACGCCGAGCACGCGCACGGATACTTCGTCGCCTTCCGCGCGCAACGCCGCTTCGATGGTCTCATCGAGCGTGCAAATCACTCCATGGGATATCAACGCCCAGTCCATGGCGTGCGATACCACGCACGCGAGCGGTGTGCGCCGTCGTCGAGTGGCGCCACGACCGCTCGCTCAGCAACTTTTTAACTGCACAGTTGCGCACGACGTAGTATGATTTCGGCGTTGACGCGCGCAGCGTTGGGCGCACGCGCGTGCACGAGTCGTCGAATTCGGCGAATCACGAATCTTGCGTCTCGAACGTTCTCGACGACGCCGACGCGAGGTTCAGAAGGAGAAGATGACGTCGGGACGTCTGAGTCAGGACAAGAACGCGCGCTGTTGCATTATTGCACGGGCTTGCGTCAGGTGCTGTCAAAGCACGGTGATGATGGTGGCGCGGAATCGTTGGCGCGGAATCGTGAAGGCATCGTGCGCGCGTGCGAGGAATTAAGACGGACGCTACCGGTGAAATATGACTATCGCTTCATGTCATCTGGTTTGTTGATGCACGCGTTTGAGTTTGAGTTAGAGCGAGCGCGGAGCCCGAATGAGCTGGCAGAGTACGTGAATATTGCTACACAGTGTGCAGATATAGGTCTTGTTCCTCTTCATAGCGTGAGAAATACGTATGTGCGCGTGAGAGAGGTGTTAGAAAGTCACGGCGCGGCAACTGCCAGCGACGCGTTGTTGAACTGCGCGGGCAAACGGATTGGTCAGACCAATCCAACGCGCGTGGAGGACGTGACGCCTTGGACACTCACTAGGAATGATCCGAATTTAGATGCTAAGATAGTTACGGCATGTATGGATGTCAAAAATAGAGGATTCGCCATTATTGACGGTGCGCTCGGTTTTCCAAGCGCCGACGCGGTGCGAGTGGCGCTCGAAAAACATGCCGAGCGAACGAAAGCACAGTTCACGAAGGGAGAGCTCGATCAATCAGAGCGTCATGTTATCGGTGACGCAGCCGTTGATAAGATACGCGATGATTCTATCACTTGGCTCACTGGAGACGAGATGATGTTTGATGGTGGGTTGGTTGGCGCGTTTGCTCAATTTATGCGCGTCACGATGCTGAATCCGTTGCATCTTGCACTTGGAGGCGACAAAGTCCTCGCCCCGGTTGACTCATACATAAGTAACACTATGTTATCTGTGTACGAGCCAGGTGCGCGCGGGTTTGTGGCTCACGTCGATAATATGGGCCCGCATGTCGATCCGAGAGCGTTGACAGCGATTTATTATCCGATGAGCAGCACTCCGAGTGACGGTGGCGCGTTGGCATTATTTCCGGATGATCCACGCATTGTGCGAATCACGCCCACAGCGGATAGATTGGTCTTATTTGCGTCCGCCCGCGTACCACACGCCGTAGAAGCCCGTTGTTTGGATGCGAAAAGCACGCGTCTTGCCGCGAGCTTCTGGTACATTGGAAATCCAAATGCAGTCATCACGCGGGCTGCCGCAGCTTAGCACATTTGTAAAACAGAGAATGACTTAATAACGATGCTGATGCTGTTGTACACATTACAATTTTGCGCTATGTCGACGTTTTGTCGCTAGTTGGAGTCATCTGCTTTTTAATCACTTGATTCGCCTTGCCCGCCGACGTCGGCGATACTCCAAAAGCCGAGTTTGGTGACTGACTAAACGTCGGCACACTCGAGCTGGCAGGGAAACCGACTATCGATTGATAGGGTTGAGGTGGCAACTTTGCTGCTCTGTTCAGTCCCGGTACGGTGATCTGTTGCGGTGCCGTGGCATTGTGTCCGTTCGTCCTCGCTTCGGCCAGGTGTTCTTCGTCGAGCATTTCTCCGAAAGTAGGATCCCAATCCGCGCCTTCGGCGTGATCATCTTCCATCGGACTCGGCGAATTCGGCGGCGGAGAATCCGCCACGACAGTTTCTTGCACAGTCTTCAAGTTTTCACGTGACGAAGACCGACCGAAATGAGAGACATTCCCCGAGTACGAAGATCCTGCACCACCAAACTGTTGGAACCGCTGCGACGTCGCGCCATTCATGCCTCGCGCCAAGAACGACGTCCCTCTCGACAGCGGACTCGCTGGTGGAAGCTGGACAGCCGTCGCAGCTTGTGCCGCACGAGTTTGCTGCGATGTGGATAACCCCATATTCGACATCGCGGACGTTGGAGGCGAAACACCAAAGTGCAGCGGATGAAGCGCTGCACTGTTGAGTGCGTGCGGCGAGCCGATGAACGAGCTCGCAAGCAACGACGAAGAGTTGTACGAACTTGACAATGTGTTCGCAGAACCAACGACGAATGGAGGGTAGCCACCGCCCAAACCGCCACCTGGTGACATAGGAATACCGGCCGGTGACATCGCAGCCACGGCGGCGGCGGCGTGCGCGTGAGCCGCCGCCTGCGCCTGCAACATCGCGCCCGTAAACGCCTCTGCAACAATGGGATTGACCACGTTTGGCGACACCACTTGCATCGGCGGTGTTGAGCCAGATGAGCTCGCGGCTAAAGCCGCGGCTAAACCGCCGACTGGAATCGCAGGCGGACCCACGGGTGTGGGCGTGACTGGCGTCGGCGGTTCTTCCGCGATGGGTGGTTGCTTGATCTTCTTCTTCTTTGCTGGTGAACCAGCGGAAACCAAGGCGGCTTCTTTCGCGGCAACGCGCTGCAAAACCTCACGTTCTTGAGGCGTTGTGCGCTCTGGGATGTGTTCCGGCGTATATGGCGCGTCGAACGGCTCGTTCGTGATGAACGGGTGCTGCAACGCTTGCGCCGGAGTCCATCGGTGATTGGGATCGATTTCCATCATCCCAGTCAACAAGTCGTAGAACGAAGAACGCTCCACCATGCGTGCTTTTTTCTCTTCTTCGACCGCATTTGCATCGCTCTGATCCACACAAGACGATTGATACGGCACGCTCGCAATAATGTCGGAAAACTCTGTATACTTGAAATACTTCTTACCCATGGCGGTGCGCTTTCCCGTGCGAGACTCGTACTCGCGTAATGAGAACAGTTTGTACCGCGAAGTCGCTCCAGAGTTCAAAGACGATGAGCTTTCGTCAAAACCTATGTCTACACGTGTGAAGAACTTGTTTGCGTTCGGTGCCTTGCTCAACATGTCGCTCGGTGGCGTACCGATGGTTTCGCAAATGCGCGCCAACAAATCATACTCGCTTGAGCCAGGAAAGATCGGTAAACCTAGGAACAGCTCCGCGGCGACGCATCCCAGAGACCACATATCTATTGGCATTCCATACGGCATGCCCAAAAACACCTCGGGAGACCGATAGAATCGACTTTGAATGTACTGATACACGGTGCGATTTTGAAAGCACGCGCTGCCAAAATCGACGAGTTTCACTTGAAACGAGTTGTTTGAAGTCAACAAGATGTTCTCCGGCTTGATGTCGCAATGCACGACGTGCGCATCTCTCAACACATCAAGCGCACCTAAAAGTTGCTTCATCATGCCTCGAATAGCCCCCAGATGCAAACCTTTAAACTTGTTTTTCCGCAACAACTCGTACAAATTCATTCCGAGGAGCTCAAACACCAGTGTCAGGTGATTGTGGCAGATGAAATAGTCGAGCAACTCGACAATCACCCCTGACGCGGGCTTGTCCGCACATCGTGTATTTAATGTACGCAATATTCCAATCTCCACGTGTGCCTGATGAAAGTATGCGGGATGATTTTTAATCACCTTCAACGCGCGCGTTTTCCCATCCACCGAGCTCTCGCACGCCACGACTTGCCCAAACGTCCCCGATCCGAGAGAATCCATGATCCTATACGTCGCCGCGCCCTCATCGTCGTCATGCGCTTCAAAATTTTCTCGTCCGTGTCGCCCCATGGGTCCACTCGACACCCGCGCGCCGAGTTCATCGTTCACTCGAAGAATCAAATCATCGTTTTCGTTATCCCTGCCATTATTCGCGTGAGGCGTCGAAGGCTTGCTCAAGACGCGCGTCATCGTGGACGAATCCGACATGGATGGCGAATGAGACATGACCGTCGAAGACGCGATGTTTGCGGTCGGTGTCACGCGCGTCGATGTCGTCTCCGATGTCGTCGTCGCGCGTTCAAGTCGGACGCAGTCGCACCCAAATCCACGCCCGGAGCAGCGTCAGCACGCGCCTCGCCTGTGGTGTCGACGACGCCGAGGACGACGCCGGAGAGGACGACGCCGGACGCCGGACGACGACGTGTGCGCGTTGAATGCGTTTCGAGTCGCGTTCGTTACCCTCGGTGCGTGCGTGCGCGAGTGCGTGCGCCGACTTTTGGTGCACCGCGTCGACCTCTCGGGCTCGAAAAGGCGCGAAAAATTTTCATGGAGGGGGCCGCGCGAGGGTATAGCATCGACGCATCGAACGCGCGCTTGAGGGCGGTGATGCGGATGATACCAGCGCCTAATATAATAACACGTGATGTATATGACGCTAGACTATGTGTACGACTAAACCATATCACGCAACGGCACGGGATCGAGAGCGTGAGGCGCGCCGCGGCGGTCGAACGCGGAGGACGCCGGCGCCATGCGCGCGCGCGACGCGCGCGAGCCTCCTGTGAATACTCCTCCACCGCTCACATTGCGCGATTCGAACGCTAAAGGCACGAGTAAACATACGGCTGGAATGCTAAACACGCACGCTAACGCAATCATGGCGATTCCGGTGGCGTTTAAACGCGCGGCATCGTTGGCGAATGATGCTGTGCCGTCGGTGGCGTTTAACAGCCAAACGTGCGGATCCGAGCCGTGACGCAAGCTCACCGCGCTCGTACCTTTCGTTCGAGTCGTCATCAGTGCTCGACGTACGAGTGTGAGTGATGGATATGCTCCAGTAGCGGGAGCGACGAGTCGTCGGCGCGTAATCGGTTCCCAAGTGTAACCGCCGCTCGAGGAATCTTCAATTTTACGAGGCGCGCACCCTTCGCCGCCGTACGACGTATCTACGGCCCAATCTCCCGACCCGTTCGATGATTGAGTGAGCTTGAAGCACACTTTATCGATAGCCGAATACGTGTCGCACCCACCAAAGTGATGATACCCCGAAAATCGATACTTGCACGTCTTCCAATTCGTAATCGGCACCGTCGTCTTGGTGAAAAATTCCACACCCGACGCGAGCTCAATCTCTTGCGTGCCATCTATGCGAATCTTCAGCACGCGTTGGCCCATTAAACCTTCCATCACCGCCGTGTTGTTATACCCAGACGTGTACGCGTGCTCGTCACCGCTGTTTTGACCCGGGTGCGCGATCTCATCTAAAGTCGCCACGTCGCGCGCGTCGAGCGTCCCGCTCGCGATGAGCTCAGGAATCCCAATTGCCTCGATGAGATCACTACTGTCGAGTTCGTACCACAACGGCTCATACGAACTCACGTCTCGACCTCGCGTGCCGTACACGTGCTCGACCTGCGTCGTCACGGGCGCGCTCGAGACCCACGTTGCCGACGCGCCCGCCTTGGTTGCCGAAAGCTCAAATGTTCTCGCTCCTCCGCCTTGAAACGCATCGCGCCCACGCGAGCTCCACTCTCGAACCACGCCCTCGTAGGCAGTAATTTGCATATTCAACCTATCGTCGTACTTTGACCGCCCTATTGCACTAAATCCAATAACAAACAACACCGCGCACGTCGCGAGCGCCGCTCCGCCGCACCTCCTCGAACTCGCGTCGTCCCGCGCCCGTCGTCGTCGTCCCCGCTCCCGTCGTCGCGTCACGTACCACGGCTCATCCGCGGTCGCCGTCGACGGTGGAACAGTCGAACTTCGTCGTTGTATGCGTCCTAAAAACCTCGCCTCGTCGTCGTTATCGTCCTCATCGTCGTCGTCGTCGTCGTAATAATCACCATCACCAACGTCGTTATCGTCGTCGTCGTCGTCGTCGCCGTACCCATCCGCGCGTCCATCGCCGACGGCCCTGACGTTCGCCGTCGTTCGCGCGCGCGTAGTCATCGTCGTCACCCCCACGCGCATAACCCCTCGCTCGCGCGCGCGCTCTCGCTCGCTCGCGCGCCCCCGGCGTGCGGTGTCGCGTTCTGTCGTCGAAAAGGTCGTCGTCGTCACAATCGCGCGTCACAATCGACCGACGTCGACGACAGAGCGATCGATGCATCGGTGCGCGATCGTGACGACGACCTCAACCTCGACTTCGGCGGCGACGTTGGCGCTCACGCGAGCCATCGTCACGCGCGCGACGACGACGACGACGACGACGACGACGCATCAGTGGTCGTTGGCGTGCGCCGCGAGTGAACGACGACGACGACGACGACGACGGGCGTCGACGAGCGGCACCACCATTACGAGCGCGACGGCGAGTGGGCAAACGATGGGTGGAGTGTTCTCCACGGTCGCGCGACGAAGCGCGAGGGACGTGGTGACGCGCGGGAAGACGTCGTCGTCAACCGACGCGGGCGCGGGCGCGGGCGCGGGTGGTCAAAGAGGTAAGAAAGCCAAGTCGACGAAACCGTACCCGGAATCACGCTTGGTGGAGGTGCATGGGGAGAAGTACCGTTTGTGCGCCGCGGCGTTGGTGTTTAACGATCGCGGTGAGGTGTTGTGTGGGGAAAGAAGCGATCGACCGGGGTCGTGGAACATGCCGCAGGGCGGCGTCGAGGCTGGGGAGACGACGCGCGAGGCGGCGACGCGCGAGTTATTTGAAGAGACTGGCATACGAGCGATGAATGATGCGCGGGACGACGCAGGCATCGTGCGCGTCATAGGCGAACTTCCCAAAGACGATGGGTATTGCTATAAAGTCGAAGGCGAGAATTGGCTCACCAAGCGCGGTTTAGCCGGTCAACGCTTGGAATTTTGCCTCTTTCATTGGCGCACGGTGGATGACCCAATGTCGCACCCAGGCGTCGATCTCGGGGGTTTAAACGGTGAACCGAAAGAATTTTCCCGACTCAAATGGATACATTTCGACGATCTCGTGCGCGACGTATGGGGCACGAAGAAGGCTCCGTACGCGTTGGCGCGTGACGCCTCGCGCGCGCTCATCCGCGCCGCGCTCGACGACCCCAGTCGTTAGTCAACACGCGATGCGTGTATAATACTCATACAATACATCATAGTCAATCTACTGCTCCTTATTCATTCTCCTCATCGATGATGGATGTATCATCGTCCCTAAGCCCTGTGTCTCGGTCCTTGTCGCCCCGCCTTGTCGGTCGACGACGCGCAGGC